>Ga0041059_1001041_pt1 | contig 22056 bp, 13 predicted proteins | sample AraColnosormetaG_FD_56232 | JGI IMG/M metagenome (GOLD analysis project Ga0041059, IMG submission 56232) | Arabidopsis roots microbial communities from North Carolina, USA - Col MF nosort | ecosystem: Host-associated > Plants > Roots > Unclassified | place: USA: North Carolina | collected... | reverse complement strand
TTTTTTTTTTTTTTTTCCTAGAACATAATTAAGGACTATCATTATAAAGTTAAATCGTTCTCTAATTCTTCTTTTTATATCCTAACTAATACTTCATTGAATACATCATTGAACTCTTACCATTAAAAAAATAGTGATGCTTACGTAAATTTCTAAAGTAAAACCGAGAAACAGAAGAAGCCAAACCACTGTTATAAATGGGTTGATGTCTATCACCACAATTGAGATTCTTTATTAATTAGCTATTGCTATACGATTAATATTTAAACTTCAACGAAGGTGCTACGTATAAGATTATTTTAATATAATGAAAAAGATGCGACGTAAGCCGAAATATTTGATATACATTAATATCATCTCGATTCACTAGTACCATCATTCATATCATAATATACTTAACTACGGTTTTGATTGATAATCACTTTACAAAACGGTACAAAACGTTATAAAATATATAATTTTAACAATTACCAATCACAAAAACGTTGCTAAAAATTTTACTCTTAGTTTTTTTTTATAATTTTCTCGTATAGTTTTTTTTACAGCTTTGCATTGTTTCGAAAAAGCTAACAGCTAACAGATTTTAGTTACCATCGGACCCTATAAATTTATTCGTGAAATATCATAAAATTATTTACACCTTTTAAGTTTTTATTGTTTAATCATTTTTCTTTCGGTTTCTTTTTGTTAAATTAAAATAGATAAGTAATGAAAATCAAAAGAAAACCAAAGAAAAGAAAAAACCCAAAGAAAGTTATGTGAGAATATGGGATATTGGAATTGTGAAAATATATATATATATTTTTTTGTAAACTATATTTCTGACGTAAAAGCTAACAGAGAACATAAAAAGCACATGAATATATATGTAAAGAAAACAAGGCGTAATCGTTAAGGCAATAAGCCACAAATGGAGTAACAAATTTAAAGGTTTATGTGAATGTGACCAAATTGCTTCTAAAAGATAACCAACGATAATGATACTAAAATCTGTTACGTCAAAATGTTTTTTTTTCTTTTCATATATGTTTCTCTTTTTAGGTGGTTTGGTAAAAGGAAGAGAAAAAGAAACGATTACGATCATCTTTTATTCCTCACCGTCTCTCTCAATCTCTCATGCAAGCAAATACTGCAAGCCAGAGTAGCACAGACTGTGACACGAACGCCACTATCCCAACGTCACCTTCTCCTGCTCTTTCTCTTGTATTTCACTTTAGTCTCTTCTCTCAACTGTCGTCACCTAGATATTTTTAGATTCTTATTTCTTCACCCAAAACTCTTTTGATTGATCCTCTGAGTAACATTTAACTTTATAAATGTGTTCAAGGGTTTATATTCCACGATCATATATAAAATTATGTTACAAAGTTTCATTACATTAACTAACAGAACTCTATCCAAACATTAATCTTCTCCTTTTACTCAATTTCAACTAACTAACAGTTCATGCATTGAATTTTCAATTGTACTGTATGAATAAAATAGCTTAATAGCACATTAAATTTGACTGATTAAGTTTTCCAACATCAACAGCTGAATAAAAAAAAATATATCCTCAATGCAGACTCATAATTTATTATATAGATTAAAATATGTGGATACAGATAAGCATAACAGAAAATTTGACACCGAAAGTTGTAATGAAAAAAACAATTGTAAATAAATAAATACTTTTGCAAAAATAATAATAAAAATAGTTAAAATAAATAAAATAAAAAGCCACTTACACCAATGAAAAACCAAACCATCACCACCTTTAAGTTGTCTTTATAAAGACGCATGACTCTAACTTCTAGTCCTCCCTCTTCTTCTCCTCTCTTTCTCTACTCCAAGTTTTCACAATGACATTCTTCATCGAAGACACTAGTCTCATCATCAGCCACGTTCTCTACAAAACGGCACTTATCATCACCGTTTTACGATGGATCTTTGCATGGATCCTCCGTTACCGCTCAAGATCCTCCTCATCATCATCATCTCAATCCTCCTCTTCTCCTTCTATTTCATCACAAACCATCAAAGAAAGCCTAGCCGTGTCCGCTTTCCGCGACGCGGTGGAGAGATCTCCCGCGGCGATAAACGACATGTGTGCCGTGTGTCTAGGAGATCTTGAAGACGAGGACGAAATCAGAGAGCTTAGGAACTGTACTCACGTGTTTCATCGTGATTGTATTGACCGATGGCTAGATTATGAATGTTGCGGCGGTGATGATGATAACCACCGTACTTGTCCCCTATGTCGAACGCCGTTGCTTCCATCTTTCACTGATTACTCAACCGTTACTCAAACTAGTTGGGCTGTTGAACGACTTCTTTACCTCTTCGGCGACGATCTTCTTCCCTGACTTTTATTTTTCTTTTAGAAAACATTTGATTTCATATTTTTTTTATGAATATTGTAATTGGTAGAGGGGTCGAATAGGAAATATAAGAGTGATTGATCGCAATTATACGAAATCGAATCAATTTGATTTGATTGTATATACAAATGTTAAACTGTATTAATTCTCCTCTTCAGATAAATGTCTAACATTTTTTATTATTATTTCAACATTTTTCATTTATTTATCCTTTCTTAGTTGTCACATTCCGTTTTATTGTTTTCTACTTATCTCTATAGTATTTTTTTAAGTATAATTTTTACGGATGGGTTAAACTATTTTCGGATACATATGATACCCAATTTAATAAAAATATTATTCATAAAAGTTTGGGTGGATCGGATTATATTTGACCCGACTCTTCTATTGTTTTTTTTATCTAAAGTTGGATACAAATATTACCAAAATTAGATCATATCTACTAATTATGTTTCTATATTAAATAATACATATAGTTAGAATATTTGGTAATAATTTAAATCTATGATTCTCTTTTCATCTTTATTTAATTTTTTTTAATTTTTTTGGATAATCGTATAATACATAAAGTTAAACAATTTTTTTTCATATATTTTGATTCAAATTTTGAAAACGAACATATATTATCCAATTATTGAAAAAGTATATGTTTAACATCACACATTAGCTAAAATATTTAGAAAATAATTCATAATCACACTGTAAATAAAATCAAAATGAATCCAAATCCGAATGACTAGGGACCTTAACTCAACAAGCATCCAAATTTAAAAATTTCAATATGTGCTAATTCTGTTTTTAGTAAAAATGTTTCATTTCACTGGAAATATAATAATTAATATATTCAAAAGCAATAAAAAATTTATAATATTATAAACATCTGAACATATAAAAAAAACCGAGACAGATGAAATTGCGGAACTAGTTTTTATGGTGGCATGGAAGGACAGAGTTTGAATCAACATTAATAAAAAATTTAAAATATCATTAATTCGCCGCTTCAATACGAGGCAGAATAAAATCAATATTTTTTAAATTATTAAATTTGAACATATTAATAGAAAATAGCACAAAACGGATTATATTGCAAGGATGGACTATATAGCGGGATGAGTTGAATTAACATTAATAAATTTTTAAAATATTATTAATTCATCGCTTCAATATGGATTAAACCCTCATTTTATTATTTTTAACACCACTATTATTAAATATATCGAATCAGCTTGATTTAAATAAAATTATATAGACAAAAATAATCTCGTAGTATACCTTTGCTTAATAATAATTGTAAACTATAAAAATATGAATGTCCTACAAAATTATACTATTTACAAATTTTTATATATAATACATAATCATTAAATATTTAAAATCACTACTTAAAATCTAGTTTTCAGTATAAAATTCAAAATCATTGCAAAGACATATTTCATACAACCATATTTGTGTTAAGATCAAATCATGCAGAAAAAAAAAAATTCATATCCAAAAGCCAAATCAAACTAAATTTTTTATTAGATATTTTTAAGAGAAATTATTTACAGGTAGAGAAAAGATTATCTTTTATTTTGTCGGTTATTCAGAAAAAAGCATTATTGGATAAAACCTGATATATCAAAATTTTTACTGTTTTTACCCATGATAAATGTATTCGTTTTAGAATATTTTTTATTGTCATTACAGGTATTTATATGATTGAGATGCGTTTGAAAATAAAGAGACATTTTGGAGTAAAACCAAGAGAATTAAACTAAAGAGAAGAATTTAGAGTCAGACCATGTTACCAGTGTCGATCGATACCATTTGCGGTCGAACAAAAAGTCTCTAGAATTTAATGTTTTGAAGACTACAAAAAATACCCATAAGTTATCTCTATTTGTAAGAAGCCACCTTTTTTTTTCTTTTTTCTCTTGTCATCAGTTTTTATTTAGAGCTCAAAAGAGCCAATGTTGAGGAAAATTGTTTACATAAGTGACATGAAGCGGTTCAGTACGAACTTTTCGTGCCAAATTGTCTGCTTTAACATTTACATTACGAGAAATTAAATATAAAGAGAAACTTGTAAATTCTTCCTTGTCGCTCTGAAAATCGTCCAAATATGCTAAAAATGTCGGCCTTTCGGTTGGGTAAGACACCATTTTCACCAATTCTGAATAGTCTTTAAAAAAGGCTACATCTTGGTTGTCGGCACCAATCATAAACTTCATCCCCCAAAGTAGAGCTTTGAATTCAGTGTGAAGTGGAGATAGACTTTTACGAATATTTGCAGCTCCCATGGTTGGTGACTGTACATTTGATGACGTACAAAACCATCTTGTTCCTGAAAATTTATCGCTTCCTTTCCATGTTCCGTCCACAAAGTAGCAAAATCCTGAATAAATATATATTATCATATGAGATATCCCTCACCCAAATTATTTTTTCCAATCTCAAGGAGCGGTGATTTTCACTATGAAGCGCAACTAGAGCTAACTGCTATGATTGTGCCTCTTTTTCAACTAAACATAATACCTCTAGCGGATCTTTATCCACATTCTCAAATATTTTTTCATTCCTTACTTTCCAAATATACCAAATTATCCATGAAGATGAAGAAGAATCAAGTTCTCAAGGTATTCTTGAGAATAAGTGATCCAAATTCGCATAAATAGAAGTCGTCGGAAAATTCGTTGGGGCAATAGGAATCTATGAAAGAGCCCATATTTGTCTGGATGGGTGACATTGGAAAAGTGTATGGTTAATTGTTTCCTCTAATGCGTCACATCTAGCACATCTTGAATCACATTTTATACCTTTTCGCAAATGTTTCGTGACCGACACACAACCTGATAATATTGCCACACAAAATGACGTAACTTAGGCGGACACTGCACTTTCAAAGTATGTGCTTTTAGTGCTTTGATTTGTGGGCTAGTAAAAGTTAAATTGTCATCCAAAATTTTCTAACTGCGTTGTATGATAAACCGATTTAACTGTATATATTCCGGATTTTGTGAAATGCCAACCTTGAGTATCCTCTTTCGTTGACGCACCCAAGTGGAATGCACTTATCAGCTGGACATCTTCCGGATCAAAGAGTTCCTTTAAGAGATCAATATTCCAAAATTTTGACCGACTATCTATAAGGTTTTTAACTTTTAAAGATGGATCAATAATTGACCCATTACTAATGGCTGATCTCGGGAATTAAGCTGGAAAAATCGAAGGGTCCTCCCAAACTGAGATGGACTCCCCAGAACCGACTCTTTTCATATATAAGTCCTTTATTAACAAGAGATCTAGCTGAACATATATGTTTCCAGCCATAGGACTGACAGTATCATTTTATATTTTCCAAAGAGTTAGATTTCCGAAAATATCTCTCTTTAAAAACCTTCACAAAAAGAGGATTTGGAACCTTAATCAAATGCCATAATTTTTTTGCTAATAGGGCTGAATTAAAATCATCAATGCTTCAAAAACCTAACCCACCTTCTGATTTACTACTGCATAATTTATGCCAAGCCATCCAGTGCATACCTCTGGACTCACCATTCGTACTCCACCAGAATTTTGCGACCGCACTTGTTAGTTTGGAAGAGATTGTTTCCGGTAGTCTGAAGCAAGACATAACATAAGTTGGCAATGCAGCATCTACCGATTTAATCTATCACTTATTTCCCTCCTTTCGATAAGAATTTTGTCGACCATCCATTTATTCTAGTGTGCAATTTGTCTCTAACCGAACAAAACATTTTTGTCTTATACCCCCCAAGACTTTCTGGTAATAAAAGATAAGAATCCATACCCCCGAGATTACTAATACCCAATATCGATTTAATTTCTGCCTTTATAGAATCATCTACCTTATGGTCAAACTGAATCGAACATTTGAAATTTTTTATCATTTGCCCCGAGACCGCTTCATATTGTTTTAGGATACCCAATATTACTCCACATTGTTCCTTATTAGTCTTACAAAAGAATAAATTATCGTCCACACATAATATATGAGAAACTGAAGGGCTTGATGTTGCTACTTTGATACCCGTAAGTAAAACTTGTCTTGTTATGCTTTCCGAATATTCGCAGTTTGCACTTCTGTACATAGGATGAATAAGTAAGGAGAAAGCGAATCTCCTTGTCTTAACCCCCATTTTGTTATTATTAGTTCTCTAGCTTGTCCACTAAGGAGGACCTTATATTGGACTTCTGTAATACACCACATTATCCACGAGATCCACTTTTCGCAAAAGCCCATTTTTCTTATTAGTTCCTCAATGAAAGTCTATTCAACTCTATCATATGCTTTACTCATATCGTTTTTAATGGCCATGTATTTCCTTTTACATGACAAGTTAGTTCTTCACCCATGAAACATCTCCTGTGCAATAAGAATATTATTTGAAATTAGACGTCCTTCACCAAATGCAGATTGTGTTTCCGGAATAAGACTTGGGAGAACCGTCTCAAGTCTTTGACAAAGAATATTTGAAATAATTTTATACCCAACATTGCAAAGACTAATAGGTCGTAATTCCGTCATCCGTGTCGGTCGTTCCGTTTTTGGAATCAAACATATATTAGTTGTATTTAACCGTTTATCAAAAACTCCATCTTGTAAGAAAGAGTTTACAAAGAATAACAAATCCGTTTTTTTGTATCCCAAGCTTTTTGAAAAAAGATGACATACCATCTAGGCCTGGTGCCTTCTCCGGATGCATTATAAGTAATGTCGTTTGCACCTCACCTTTTGTCTCGATGCAGTTAGAAAATCATTTATTTGATCTGTTATTAAAGTTTGAACCTCTACTAAAGACTCCTCCAAATCTTGAGGATTAGTCGTTGTGAACAATTTTTGAAAATAAGACATTGCTATATGTTGAATATCTTTATATTCTGAAGACTATGTCCCATTCTCATCATGTAATCCGGTAATCCAATTTCTAGTCCGTGTCTGTCTTGTTAGAGCATGGAAATATTTAGGGTTATTATCCCCTAGTGTCATCCATAGACTCCTACATTTTTTATACCAACTAGGATATGACCCGAGGTACACCGCATGTTAATTATTTATTTTATGATTTTATTTTATGTTTTTTGGAGTGTAGTTTATGTTTAGTATGTCTATTGTTTTATTTGGTTACAAAATAATTTTTTCCGGGTGTGTACAAAATTTAAATGACCCGTAATCTAACGATAATATTGAATAGTAATTTGATATAAATTTTATGTAAGTTTACAATGTGTTTATTTGTTTAACCATAAAATTTGTGACACTATAATAATTATAACAATTACAAAACTCTAATTATGTATTATACTAATGAAATTGTAATAATCAAAATAATAATAAATATAGTAATGTATTTTGTAATAATACATTTAGCAGCATGAATTCTGATTATTACCAAAGTCCAATACATTTTACTTATGTGAAAATAGACTATTACTAAAGCCCAATTGTAAAACCGAAGCCCATAATAAATCATCAGCCTAACTACTGTATAACATATTTGTTGGGCAAGGAAAAAAAGAAACAGTCGGATGATGATTGTCGATTTAGGTTCACTTTCACTATCTCTTCGATTAAACTTCCAACGTTAAGATTCCACAATTTTCCAATAGACGATCATAATCCGATTGGCATCACAAATCCATGATGATAACTTCTAAGATTGTAAGGATCAAGAAGCAATATTCGAGAGAAACAATTTGTAAGTGATTTATATCAATTGGTTTTACAATTGTTTTGATATAGAACTCATACCTCTTTACTGATTTACCAAAACATTTTATCTTCACAGGCACGAGCAACGGACTAAATAAGATAAGGTAGTGGGAACTCATCGACATAATGACTGCTACAAATAATTCATAAACTTTAAGAGCTCGTAATGTAATTTACAACATAAATTTTGATATGATTTTCTTAGAATGATGAATATGAAATAGTTATTTATCATATAAACGTTACATATATAATAACGGAGAGGAATTCAGAAAGTGACTTCCGCAACATGTGAATTGCATAATTAAAAGGTTAGTTCATGTAGATTGTAGTAACTCAAAATTACTTCAGCAGCATAATCTCGTTTAAATCCATACTATGTTTTAGTTTTTATAAAAACAGTAAGTATGAAATAATATTTATACATAAAACTTAGTTAATAATATAAAAATGAAAATATTTGAATGCTTAAACTTATTGTTTATAATGTTTAGCAATGAATTTGCAATACAAAACATGTTTCCCTTAACTTAACTTGTATGATTGCATTATATTTTGATTCGTAGAAGAAATGTTGTACGTGAACCAATTGGAATCAAATACACTTGCTTATATATATATAAAACATGAAAGTCCAAACATGTTTAATTTTGTAGTTAGGTGATTATCTGGTTTTATCTTATTTTCCCACAATAATAAAAGGTAATCACAACGGTATTTCAAGCGAAAAAATATATTACTCCCTTAAATTAATTGTCATTTAAGTTTTTTCACTAGTATTAAGAAAATACTCATTTTTATGTTTTATCTCTAATTAATGTATTATTTTAGTTGATATCATCAATTAATAAGTTTAAAGAATAAAGATAGAATTGAAAAATCTGTCAAACAAATACATTGAAAATCGAGAACGACAATTAATTCAAGACAAAATTTAACTTCTAAAAACGACAACTAATATGAAACGGAGAGAATATAGTTTTAAAAAAAATATTTTGTCAGTATATTTGAAAGTGACCACTGATTTTGAATGCATTATTATAGTAGTTAATGAAAATATAAAAAATGATCTCTTGCCATATATCTTTCAGTTTATTGAATTTAACAATTGATCAAGTGCTTATTCACAAGATATAAAAGAATTGGCTTTTATTGACAACTTTTTACATTGTATATGTGTAACAATCTTTAATTAAAATCACTATTTTTACATTGTATGTTCTTGTATATATATATATAGGATAATCATGTCTCTAACTCTAAGGAAGATGGTGAATCTTCGATTGGTGTAACACAAAAGAAAAAGTGGGAAGAGGCAAATCTGTTTCCCAATGCTGATTTTTCGTGGGGAAGTTATGTGGATGTTTGATTTTAACGGTTCAAATAAAAAACAATTTACATTAGTTTCGCATTTTGTAATACAAGCGACGGCAATGAAGAAGATGATGATTAAGACGTCTTCGCTTTTTGCAAATGAGAAATTAGATAACGAAGCGGTTGTCGCCAAACTAAAAAAACTTCCAAAGGGTAATGAGAATCTTAGTATTGAATGCTTCTTATGACATTTGGTTAGAATCTAGTAGAAAACAATATTTCTAGCCCTATATGACAAATTGCTTGTGGTGAAAAAAACAAATTTCAAAACATAATCTTGTAGTTTTCTTCTTCCTTTTATATTGATAATTTTTTTTTATGACATAAAATCTTTAGTTTAATATTGAATGCTTTTAAGTTTAAATGACAAAAAATACCATTTTATTGCAATGGCTTTTATGAACCTATCACCGCATTCAGGATCGGAGTCGGAACTGGAAGCTCTCGGAATCTTGTTTCCAAAGCGTTGTCAAAAAATTGACTTTGGAAGCTCTTTAGAAACTTACAATTGATATACGTATTTTGAAATTTTGCGCGTCCATTTAAATTTTTTTGCTGTCACTAATAAATAAATAATCAATATATTACTTTTGATAGTTTTCTTATACAAACATAAAAACAAAAACCAAAACTAATTTTGCAATTTAGTATTTTATCGTACTAATCTTTCTATTTTATTTTACAGGTACCATATGCTTGGGAAAATGACAACGGCATGAAACATTTATTGGAAGATATTGGAACGATTAATTGAATTAAATGAGTTTGGAGAAACTTGAGTTTGATAATGTTTTAATGGATAAAACGAAATTTCAAACAATTTGATTTGATAAAATTAGGAAAATGAGAATGAAGATAGTGATCTAAATTATTGACTTTGAAATATTTGAATATTTGTTTTGTAAACGTGAACTATTTGAATTTTATTTGTTGTTGAGGTATTGAAAATTTATGTATTAGATTTGTATGGTTAGTTATAATTTTTAATATGATATATTGCTTAATGTTTTATTATAGATATATATAGAGAATTTATTGAAAGAAACCTTCAACATTGGCCGGATCTATTTTTAAATCCTGAACTATTTCTTTAATAAACAAAATCCTGAACTAAAATTCGTTAATAAATTAAATCATATGTTTATTGAAACTGTCTATATATATTTTTCAAATACGTATTTGCTTTCAAAAATATCTAAAAAATCGTTTTCACGTTCCTAAGCATCTGCATCGCTTCCGCATACACACTTCTGATTCCATGCAACCTAGGTAAGAAGACTAACCGTATAAACTCCAGCCTTTCCTGCACATTTATAGTAAGAATGTTAAAACAGTTTGTGTCTTTACCTAAAGGTTTTTCTTTACTTTTTTTTTTGTTGTTGTTCCTCCCTAAGATTTGTATACCTGACACAAAAAGAAAAAAGAGAGTCGGTTAGAGATTTGTGTAAACCTTGATTGGTAGTGGATGTATGTTTGTGGGAGAATGGCCATGCAAGAAAAAACTAATTCGTTAAATTTTGGTTTTCTATATGCTTTAGCTTTTATAAAATTTGTTATTTACTCGTGACTTGAGATCGAGTTGGGACTGAATCGGTGTCACTGATTCACAACAATGTGAATCTCTAAAAGTAGAAAGTGATTTGGGACTTAAGTTTATCGAGAATGTCTTAGTAAAAGAATAGAAGATTCTTCCGAATCTTAAATGTTCTGTTACTCAGTCAAGAGAGAGGGACTACACCTGGAATCAGTGTTTTCGAATTAGTAGTCCTTCATAAATCTTTGAAAAGAAACATATATTCACATAAAAAATTATAAATGATTAAAAAATATTACTAAGTTATTGTTAAAAAAACATTATTTTATCTTTTTTTATTGAGTGTATATACAAACTAACCTTTGACTGTAAAAAAATTAAGAAAGTAACTTTGGACTAACAGTATCGGCATGCAAACTTTTTTTATACCCAATTTGACGATTTTAGCCTTTCATTGTGAAGACAACTTTCCTAAGCTTTTCTTCTTCGTAAACAACATCATCTATCTTAAACCCATTCACTTTCCACCACCATCCGCAACATCAATCAGACCACAACCGTCACTAGTCAACTACCATCAAACCACAACCGTTATCTCTCCCACAACTCCAATCAGATCTAATCTTCCATCTTGATTCTCTCTTTTTCTGATTGAGTGGATTCTCTCTCTTCTATCTTCCTGGAAGCGTTGCATCTGCAAATTTCCAGAAGGGTGGCTTAGCCCCTTCAATGGCCGAATCTTAAATTCATTTGTATCATCTCCCTCTCGCATCTTACTTCTCATCTGCTGAATTTCTGGATATTTCTCCATTTTATCGAAACTTCCACCGCATCTCTCTTTCATCTGCTGGACTTTTCTTTAAATTCCATGTTATTTGTTATGTAACACACTTCTTTCTCCAAATTCTATGTTATTTTTTTTTTATATAACGCATTTTTTTTAGAACAAATTACTTGTTATTTTGTTATGTAACACACTCTTTTTAGAAAAAATACCATGTTACATTATTACATATTTTTTCTTCAAATTCATGTTATTTTGTTATGTACCATATCCAATTTTCTCTAAATTTCATGTTATTTTGTTATATAACATACTCTTTTTAAAACACATTACATGTTATTTTGTTATGTAACACGTTCATTTTTAGATGATATGGTATTTTAAAAAATTACAAGTCATTGATTTCTAACACATGTTTTTTTGTTAAGGAACATGTTATTTTTCAATATACATATTATTTTAAATATATGCTAAATATATGCTATGACGTTCTTTATCTCACATAAGAGCATTTATGTCTTTTCAACTACATTTATGTAGGCAGCCAAGCCAGTCAAGGTTATTTACCAATAAAAAACTAAACCGAGGTCATTTACTTAATTTTGTTGCAGAATTTGGTTATTCCATAATATTTTTCTTTGGGTAATATTACTAGATAGCCTAATTTTGGAACTAAATTAAGTTAATGACTTCGGCTTGGTTTTATGTTGGAAAATAACTTCGACTGGCTAAATAAGGCCAACTAAAAGACGTAAATATCCTCATGTGGGATAAAGAAAGTTTCAACGTGTATTGACTTTTGGAAACACATGTAATAGAGATCAATTGCATCTCATTAGAGAAAAACATTTTATCTTGTGGAAGGAATTTAGTGAAAAAGATCTCTGGATATGGCGAGAGTGGGATAGCTTGACGGCAAAAATTCGAGCAAGAGGGATAGATCATCGACATGGAAAAATAGGAGAGAAAGTGTGAGAGTGATTCGGTGGTGTTGATCGATCTGGTGATAACACTTTCCGACAAGAGAAACGTTTAACGATGGAGATCCGAGTACAAGGTGAAAGAAAGAATACAGTGAATTTAAGGAAATGGCATGAAACATGTAAAAAATACATGGATTTATCATGTACATATCATGTGATATAAGAAAATATCATGATTTCTTGGAGTAAATAGAAATAGCATGTGGTATGATTATTTTTAGATGTATATATCGTGTCATTTATAAGAACATCGTGATTTTAATTACATGTACATGTGATATAATCATATTTGTTAAAAATATCATGTAGTTTATAAAAGCAGCATGATTTTAATTACATACGATCATATTTGTTGAAAATATATATCATTTCATTTATAAAAATTGCATAATTTAAGTACATATATACATGCGATTCGAGCATAGCAAGCAAAAAATCACAGTCAACCATTTAAGGGGGTAAACAATACTCTCTTGAAGTTCATATTTGACCATTGAAGGGACAAGAGTAGTCTCTTAAGAATTTTTAGATCCAACGTGTTGAGAGGGATGGAAGAGAGAGAGTGTCTCCGAGTTGAAAAGAGAGAGAATCTGGATGGAAGAGAGAGAGGGTCTGCATATAAGAGAGATGGTAAAATTGTCAGAAAAAGGTATAAAAATTGTCTCTCAGCCGATACTGTTACTCCATAGTTAGTTTCTATATTCTTTTGTATTCTATGGTTAGTTACTATAAATAATCTATTTCTTTCTACTTGGACCGCAAAGCATTTTTATGCATTAATTGTGGATTTCTTTCCAATAAAATTTTATTAAAAAAATATAATAACTTAAATTAGTGTTTCATTACAATAACAAACACCAAACAAATATTTTCTTTGTCTATAATCTGGATTATAAGAAGTGATGAAGGATCCTTCTTATCTCTTCGTAAACAAACATATGGAGTTTATACAACCAACCTATCATCATCTTTTGTAGGTGTAGTCTCTCTTCTCTCCAAATCAGTCTCTCTCTCAAAATTTCACAATTTCATCATCTATCCAATCCATGAATGCATATCTATCATTGAAAGCAAGAGGCAAACAGATCCTTATTGATACGGTCGATCAGATTAGTAAACTTCCAGATAATGTGTTGGTCATGATCCTCAAAGAAATGTTAACAGAAGATGCGGTCAAAACAAGTGTCTTGTCTAAAAGATGGAAGACTGTATGGAAGCAAGTGCCATATGTCTTGTTTGATATGCAAAAATCTTTCTTAACAATTATGGAACCTTTGCCCACTCATTCTAATCGTGTTGCCAAACTGATAACCGAGGTTTTTCTCTATTTTCTCTATCTGGAAATCTTTTGGATTATTGTATTTATGAATGAATTGATGATTACTTTACATTTTGACTCAATGAAGAAAGGTTATATATACATGAACCAATTTGAAATCAACTAGGATGTATCAGTTAATATGAAAACCTTAGATAACTCGAGGCAAACAACAATCTCAGATTATAAATCCATGGTGGATAAGACAACAGGAAAAACTCTATGAACGTTTATCTCTAAAACTTAATTATAAATATCACCAACGTTTATCTTTGTTGTTAGGTGTTTCTAAAGAGTTTTTATCTTTAATTTTTCGCAATAATAAAACATAATACTAACGGTATTTCGCACGCAAATTTTAAATGATTGTTTATCAATATATTCGAAGGTGAGCATATATAGATTGTAAATATATTATTATAATAGTTAGTTATTGAAAATCTAATAAAAAAATCTCTTGCCTAATTCACTTAGTTACATGATATTATATATAGCTTCACATACAAATCTTTATTAGCGAAACTGAAGCACAAGAGACAAACAAATTAGCTTTTATTGACAACTTATATTGTATATGTGTCTTATTAAAATAATTATGTTTGTTCTCTTAAAGGTTATTAAAAATCACAATGGTGATATGATGGGCTGCACAATCCATCATTTTGCATACTAATTTAAAGATGGTGAACTAGAAACTTGGATTCACTTACTTACTCTTCAGAAACAAATTAGAGCTCTCGCACTTCCAAACATTCCTGGTAACAGTAAGGGTGTCAATATACTCCGATTGTCCCCAAACGCATTCTCCCATCCTAAGCTTACAACACTCTTGCTACATCAATACGAATTAAAAACCGCAAACGCCTTCAGGACATGCCATAATCTCAAAGTTCTGAAATTTGAGAATATATTTGCTGAGGTTAAGAAAAATACTTGGGTTCACCCCTATGGGTGAACCCTTGTATTCACCCCCTTTATTCTAGACCTATCATTATGTCATGTCATATTATAATTAAGGAAATAAAATCTGTAAACTATTAATTAAATGAGGTTAATTATATGTAGGATTTACACTTTATAATTAAACAAAATTATATATATGTTTGGGTTTATAAATATAAATTAGGGTTTAGATTTTACAATTAAAAAAAATCTTTATGACGGTTTGGGTTTTTAAAATAGAATTAGGGTTTAGATTTCTTTTATAATTAAACGAGTTTATATGACAGTTTGGGTTTATAAAAGAGAATTTGGGTTTAGATTTTTTTTTTACAATTAAACAAAATTAAATATCAGTTTGGGTTAAAAAACAGGGTAATGTTTAGATTTGTTATTAAATAATTGTTTTTTATTTATAAACAAATGATTAGATTTGATTTTATAATTAAATCTGTTTTTTTTTTTAATTATATGGCACATTCTAATTGGATAAGAAAATAGGAGGTGAATAAAAGGGTTAACCACTAGGGGTGAACCCAAGTATCCTTCTGAGGTTAATGTTTTCAACACGGTTATTGCATGGTGTCCTGTCTCAAGGTGCTAGTGCTTCATGTCATGTGGATGCTAGGGCTTGCTTGAAGATTCATAACAATAATCTAAAGCTCTTGCATGTTGCTTCCTATTATGTTCATAGCATTGAAGTGTCTGCACCTCTTTTGGATATTTTCTCCATTGACTACATATTTGATAGGGAATATAACTTCTTCATAAAGTCCTCAAGACTTTTCTTTACTAAAAACTATGGGGCTATAGACCCGGAGAGAGTACCAAGCATGAACTATAACATTTCATATAATGTTCGAGTACATACTAGCAAGCAACAATTGCTTTATTATTATTTTTTGTTATATAATTACATATCTATATATATAGAAAATGATATTTAAATTATTTGACATGTTTAAGTTGTTTATATGAATCAAAAGGAGATGGAAAATCTTGGACATAGGTTCTTGATGAGTAGCGATGCTAACTATTTGGGGAGGCTTAAATCTTTGGCGGTGGCCGTGGATATAATGAATACGAAAGAACTTGAGATGTTCAGGCAAATTTTAGTTGCATGGAATGGAATCATGAAAAAGTTGGATATATGTTTTAAGGTACGAACATTTTAGTCTTCAATTTAGGTAGATAAATTTAATGTTTTTTTTTCGTTTATCACTTCTGTTTAATTAATACGTATCAAATGCGAAACATTTTTATGTATGTACTTGTATATATAGCATGACAATGTGTATAAGGAAGAAGGTGAATCTTCTATTGGTGGAACACAAATGAAAATGTGGGAGGAGGAAAACTCATTTCCCAATGCTGAATTTCGAGTGGAAGCTTTGTAGATGTTTAATTTCAGTGGTTTGAATAAGAAACAGTTTGCATTAGCTTCGCGTTTTATAACGCAAGGGACCGTGATGAACACGATGATGATCGAGACGTCTTTGATTCCTCCAGTTGAGAAGTTTTATATAGAAGCGGCCGTTGCAAAACTGATGGAACTTCCAAAGGGTAATAAGAACCTTAGTATTGGATACTTCTGATGAAATTTGGTTCGAATCTAGTTCTAAATAGTATCTCTAGTCTTATGTGACAAAACCTATAGTGAAAAAGACAAATTTCAAAACAATTTCATGTTGTTTTCTTCTCTCTTTATATAATTAATCTTTCTTTTTGTGACATAAAATCTATGGGCTAATTCTGAATATTTTAAATGCAACAATACTAGTTTCTCTTTCTCCTAATGGCTTATAACAAGAATTAATACAATTTGTTTTAGAAAATTTTTATGTGATATCGTCTAGTAAATTAATACCAGTTTAAACGGTTACCATTTTTTTTTTATATCGTCTTTGGGCTAATTCTGAATGCTTTAAACTTTTTAATTACATTATGTAGACATCTTAAACTTAAGTAAAATCCAAACAAAGAACAATTGTATTTCTTTTGTAGAGATGTACCCTTGTGATTGGTTAAAATCATAATTTATTTATTTATTGAAATGTCTATAAGATTATCATATAGTATGTTATTTTATAATATCTTACGTTTTTGTCTTATTTTCAATCTTTAAAATGTTAGTAGGAGCGTTATAATATATTCTCATTTATCATGTCATATTAAACGTTTCTAAGTTTAAATTTTTATTAGTTATCAAAGTAATAAACCAACCCACGCGTAAAATAATTGTACTAACATCGATTATAACCCATACAATATCATATATTATGAGAGCTCTTAATTTTGTTTTATATATTATGATGAAATTTTTATATAATTAAGATTTAGAGGTATAGTAGACTAGTAGTGTTTACAACAATCAGTATTTTTAATTTCAAAAAAAACTCGACTTGAATATAAAAAAAAAGAACAAAATTAAAAAACATTTGGTTTTTACTAAATAGGCTGAGTGTAAGATATAAATATAAATTTTATCAATAATATTTAAAATTTGAATAGTAAAATACTGGTGTACATAATTTAATTTCTTGATATTTAATTTAATAATTTTGTTTTAAACAAAATTTCAGTGTTATATTATTATACATTTTAATTCTCCACACATTAATTGATGATATTTGAATTCTATATACTAACGTACACAATGTTTCTATTTAAATTAGCATTTAGAAAGAAAAAAAATTCGATCTTCCACATTCAATTTTACAATACAATTTAACTATCTATTTCATCATAATAAACTCGAGTTTAACTATACACACTTCATCTTAAATGATAACAGTTTTATATCAAAATAATATTTATATTTATATGAGATGAAATCTATATCTTAGTTAATATTAAAATAATTAACAATTACCAAACATAACTAACTAGAAAAACAAAATACGCAAAAATATTTGGAAAACAAACATTGTATAAAATACAAATTTCAAATAGCATTTTTATTAGTTAATATCCATACTAAATGATTTAGAACCAAATTAATACATGCTAAAATTAATTGACCAAAACAAATTTGTTAATTTTTGTTTTGGTTAAGAAAAATAAACTATAATTTTTTTAGATTTAGACATAGTATATGTAAATTTGTTTGTTTTGTAATTTTTTATATTTCTTTAAGAGAGAACAAAAAAAGTTAACTCTTTTCCAACACATGTCAACATCTGATCGATAGACTTGATATATGGCACAATTGTATGAGTTATTAACTTTAAAAACCATACTTTATAGAATAAGATTTGTTTCATTTTTTAGTTTTTTTTATTTCTTTAAGAGAAAAAAGAGTCAACTCTTTTCCAACACATGTCAACATTTGATTGATAGACTTGACATGTGACACAATTCTATGATTCATACTTTATATAATAAGGATAATGATGTCTAATTGGCTTAGCCCAATAATACTTTGATGGATACCCAAAATCAAAACAAATCCAGCTTTGACCAAACACAACTTTGTGTTCTCCGCCGAAAAAGACTTTGAATCGTATCTCTCACCCAACTCTCATGTGTCAACAACATCTTTGATTCTTTTTTGAATCATCGCCAATCCCTCCATTTTTGGGTTTATCTCCATTTCGATCAACTTTTTAAGGTAAGCTTTAAGCTTCATTTCTCTAATTTCAAATTGAGTTATAGATGTTTACTCCAATTGTTTCATGACATCAAATTTTACTTTGGTTTGGTTATTATGTTTACATCAATTTTCATTTCTGATTATCATTTGGTATTCGATTGAATCAATCTTTTGGTACAACATCTCCGTGATGCTCTTCACGATTAGAGAATCCAATGCATTTTAGGATTTCTCATTTGTTTCGGTCGTGCCCAAATCAGAGAAAAACCAATCTTTATATCATTGCTTCATTTATTTTTGTCTGTGTCACCTAATTTTGGGTAACTGTAATTTTGTTTTCGTTTTGGTCGGTTCATATGCCACTATCGAGTTAAATTTTGTTTTATGATTTTCTCATTTTTTTTACAAAAATAAAAAAACTTTTCATTTTCTTTTAGGAGCTATTACTAGTGGGGGTGTTTGTAACATCCTGGTTTCAAGAATATGGTAATTCATGCATAGATGTTTAAAAGAATTATTTTGATCATCTATGTCAACAAAGTACACATATATTTCCGGTCAAATATCCAAAAAGAACTCCACAATTAAATGTGCTTATGCTGGAGCAATTTCAGAATAGGTGATATTCGGAGAAGTGATTGTCAGAACCGTGTGAGTGAGGACAAAATATAGAGAAAGATCATGTAGTGATTTGTAGGTTCATTAAACAAGCCTTTAAAGCCTTCTGATAGTGGACCGGTCGTCCGATACGGATGAGCCCACAGACCAAGAGAGAATGTGGGACCCACTAAGTATGATGGTCGGGGTGTTACAATCCCAATGGAAATGTTCGCATAAGATGCTGTTAAGACAAGTATATTGTCTAAACGATGGAAGAGGGTGGAAATCCCTTAGTCCAGTGATTAACCAAGGGTTCATTAATAGTTATACACTATGTTTGGGGTTCGAGTTTCAGAGAACGCAATTTCTTGCAAATTAATGGTGCAAAGCTTATCGGAGGTCTAGAATATCGCATGCAGAGCCGTTCGTAGTGGTCTTAAGTGCGGGGAGAGCCTGTCCATCGCAGGGATGTCGTACATTCAGAACCGAATTATGAATTAGAGGATGCCACATCAAGACCTTAAGGTTATTGTTATGAATCTTCAAGCGAGTCCTTTTGTTGTACAACATGACATTTAGCACCAGAACCTTGAGAGAATGATACAATGAAATAACTGTGTTGAACACATAAACTTCAACGAATATTTTCTCAAGTTTGAGATTCTTGGGATTATGATAGTCGTTGAATTGGCATACGCGGTTTTTAAACTATATAGATATAGGAACAATGTTGTGTTCTTTGGATGCGAGAATGTGTTTGGGGACAATTGGAGCAAATTGACTCCCTTACGGTTAGTATGAAGGTTTGAAAGTGAAAGATTTTTGGTACGTTTCTAGAAAGTAAATAAATGAATCCAAGTTTCAAGCACATTGTCTTTACACTAGTGTGGCAGGCTGGCAGCCTACCAGATAACCATTTTGATTGTTCATAAAGTGTTACCTTCATATTTTGCAAAACCTCTTATCCAATTGCGAGTGCAAAGTAGAGTTGGAACATTCCATTTAACAATCATAATGGTCATCTGGTGGGCTCTAGAATTCATCATTATGCACACCAAAGTAAAGATTGTGTGCTCGAAACTTGGATTCAATTACTTTTTCGTCAAAACATACCAAAACTCTCTCACTTTTAAAAGTTCAAGTTAACGGAAGTAAGGGGATCGATCTGTTCCAATTGTACTCAAACACACTCTCTCATCCAAAACTCACCGCTCTTTCTATATATATATACTGTTTAAAAACTGTGCATATCTTCAACGATCGTCATAATCTTAAGATTATCAAATTTGAGAATTTTTTTGCTGAGATTGATGTGTTCAACACAGTTACTTAATTTCGCTATTCTCTCAAGGTGTTGATGGTAAATGTCATGTGGTACAAGGAAAGGGCTTGCTTGAAGAGTCATAACAAAAACCTTTAAGGTATTGCATGTAGTTTCCCTTTATTTTTGGTGGATGCTTGTTAGCTTTCTCGCTCAGGTACAAGTACAAGAAATTCCATTAATTAATACTATATATATGCAATATTTTATTAAGAGTTCTATGCATAAGTAAAGTATATATGCAATATTTGATACCATAGTCTAGGAAGAGTCCTACGCATTATATGAGTTTGAAATTAATATAGTTAAATATGCAATATTTTATAATTAAATTATGTTAGGTACTTAAAAAAAATCAATTTATATGTCATATTAAACAAATTTACTATTTATATTAGATAATTATCTTTCAAGATATAATTATTATATCATAAAAATTGCAAAGGTATTAATGTTTCTACTATAATTAATTGTCTACTGCAACATGAGACTATAAAATTTTGTTAGAAATGATGATAAAGTGAAGATAGTGATATGATATAAAAGGGGGGCTTTTACAGAAATGAGTACTTTTTGGCCTAAAAATGAGAAATTAAGCACTTTCGCAATGGACTTATAGGGTTAGGCTTTTTTGTGAGATGGATTGACGAAATCACCCCTGGAATTTCATCAACATCATCTTCTTCTTCGACAACTCAAAAACATTTCTACGACCAACACCCATATTCCGATTAACCCAATAGAATCAATTAACTGCTTGTTGATTGAAGAAAGCTAAACCCTAAATGGATACTATATAGTGAACCCAAGGGATCCAATCTTGAACAATAATCAAATCTATTTAAACTTCAACAGTTTTCCTTCTTCCGTTTTTAAAATAAAGCGAGAGATGATGAAATAGTGATTCATATCGAGAAATTAAAATTCAGAAGACGTATAGATGATAACTGTCTGTTTCTTCGAAGAAGAAGATCGACCACACATTGATCTGAACTTCGAAATTTTGGTTGAGGTGATGGAGAAGCAATTGACCAAATAATCAAATTCTCTGTTATAGCGATTGACTTTGATGACATCTCCGACAATTGCTCCGGTGATAAACGCGAAGGAGAAGAAACATAATGGTCCATTGAATTGGAAGATAAAACAGTCAATGTATTGAGTTATAAGTACCTATATCTATAAGGAACTAAAAAAATGCTGGATTCGACAATGGCATAGAGAAAAAAGTGGTTTATTCATAATTGATCCATAAAAACGTGATTGGTAAATATGTATATATAAGTATATCAAACTACTTTCTTATAAACATAACGGCTAATTATTCTAATACAATATAATAAAACTTTAAATTAATACTGTCAAATTTGTGAGATATGTTACAAAACAAAATTAAATTGAAGAAAAATAAAGTAATTTTTCATTCAAGATAAAATTAAATAGGAAATTTGCGATATGTTACAAACAATTGTGTTATGGTATCATTAAAATACATGACATTTATTTTTTGCTTTTAATTTTTTGGTTAATCTTTCATA
>Ga0041059_1001040_pt1 | contig 22062 bp, 16 predicted proteins | sample AraColnosormetaG_FD_56232 | JGI IMG/M metagenome (GOLD analysis project Ga0041059, IMG submission 56232) | Arabidopsis roots microbial communities from North Carolina, USA - Col MF nosort | ecosystem: Host-associated > Plants > Roots > Unclassified | place: USA: North Carolina | collected... | reverse complement strand
TTTTTTTTTTTTTTGTCGTCTTAGATTTATTATTTATTACAAATTATGACAACTATTAGTCTATTACATATACGAAAATCTGCTAATAAATCACAATATCTGAAACTCGAAACCCAAACTTTTTGGTGTAGAAACATTAATGAACCATTGGTCAACTAATAGCGCAAGGGGTTTCCACAAACCAACATTTATACGTAACGTTTTTTTAGTTTTTAAACACAAAACCAGAAACAAACAAATTAAAATAGATGACTAAACAAATCACCATTCAAGATTTTGTTAAAACTAAAACCTACACCAAAAACTAAAACTATAAACCTACTAAAAACTGCAAAGCATTCATGGCCATTTTATCCATAAATGATTATTTTTGTATTTTGTCCTAAAACACAGTGCTAAGTAACTATGATTCAAAAAAAAAGTTTGGAAATATTATTTTTGATTTAGTTCTATTTTGGTGATTGCCTTTAAGGGAATAATAAAGCTGGAAATTGAGGATCCTACCAATTGCATGTGGAATGATCAATTCAAAAGGCCCACAAAAGATTAATCTAAAAGCCAACTCAGCCAACCCAATTGAACAAATGTGCCAAGTTTTGTCACTATACATCATCTATCTGTCTTCTCACTGACTTTTTTTTATATGCCAAGTGATCATCATACAGGTCTGTCTCTAATTATCTGGGTGATTCAGAATTTGTACTCACAGTAGGTTTCTTGCAGAGAAAACAACTGTTCAAACCCTAAACCTCCAAATCATTTCTTCCCTGCATGAAAGATGGAAACTGGAGTTGTCACCATCCAAGAACCAGTCTCTACAAAGGTATGATCATGATGCTGATTATTATGCTACATAGATACATAGTATATCCTCTCCTTCTTTGAGATTATATTTTTTTTTTTTTGACATGAAAAAGTATGTTTCTGTTTCTACCTTCTTTCCTTTTTGTAGTCTTATGATTTACAATTTAAAAAAAAAATTATGATACAGATCTTGATAACTAGATATCATGAATCTGTAATCTGTAATCTGTTTTACTCTCTAGTCTCTAGCTACAGATTCTGTAAATTAGAACCTCTTTTTTTATCCAATATCTTTCAATAACTGGTATGTCTAAGACTTGCATATGACAGTAGATAGGTTCCAATCCAAATAACTTTGAACTGTATAGTGATGAAATTAACGTTTTGAGATACTAACATGTTGGGATCATAGTTTTGGTTCAAGCTTTCGGGTTAAGGCTCTGAATCGGATCGATGAAATTAACGTTTTGAGATACTAACATGTTTCTTATATACAGACTGATGTTGGGGGAGTTCCTGCAGAAGTAATACTTGAAAAATCATCCATGGAAGTACAAAAGGTAAACCTGAGTACTGTTCTTGATGATGAGATCACAAGTGGCGCCGATCGTGGAAACAATATTATTACGGGAGAAGCAGATGTTGCAGAGGTTGTAAATGGTTCAGGTAATGGAGCAAGAAACTGCCACACATTCAAAATGTTTCAGATTCTTTAAAAGCATGGAAATTTGTACTCAATACTGTTTTATACGATCAGGGGATAAAGAAACCGAAGAATTAAAACGCGAAAATGGAGAAGCGACAAAGACTATCTCGGTTCTAGATGACAGTAAGATCGTTAAAGATGATCAAGAATCTATTGTCGTTCGTGAACCTCAAAGCCTCAACGAAAAAAAAGAAGATGAGAAGATAATCTTAAGTGATGTGACTTTAGAGAATAAGAAAGAAGAGGATACTACCGGAAAGCCAGAAGAGGTATTTGTTTAAGTTCCTTGAAGTTTAAGCAATAGAGATGTACTGAGATAGAGAGTATAATTTAATGACTTTTTTGGTTTACGCAGGTTAGTGTCGAAAAGCCGGTAATAGAAGAAGATCAAACAGAAGCAAAACACTCACTAGAACAAGAAGAGGATATTGGTAACATCTCTAAGGTATTGACTGATACCACACCTGTTAAAGTCGATGAATACGATATAGAGAAGAGCTTGAACTCGGTATGTTTTTCAATTTATGTTGCTCCTATCAAATGAACTAAGAAATGGTACTCTATTGCAGGTATGTGAAGAGATACCGATAAAGACTGATGAAGTAAGAGAAGAAACAGATTCAAGAACTGTTGAGACCTCTGTAAATGGAACAGAGGCTGAGCACAATGCAACGGTTTCAGTAGAAGAAATCTCGAGGAACGGTGACAACACTGTGAATGAAACAGTTTCAGAAGATCAAACCGCGACAGATGGTGAACCACTACATGATGTTGAAACTATAAAAAGAGAAGCAGAACCGTTTTATAAGACAGTTGTAGAAGATGCTAAGATCGTGAATACTGAAGAAACTACAGCTCATGAATCTAAAATCTTGAAGGAAGATAATCATCAAGAGGAGTATGCAGAATCGGTAGAAGCAACCAAAAACTCAGACGCAGCAGAGCAAAGCTCACGTGAAGTGACTGTAGACAAAGAAAAGGAAGAGGACATAATCCAAAACATAGAAGAGGTCTTGTCTTAGTTTCTCGAAGCTAAAGATTATATTTGAGCAAAACATGTTTCAGACTACCTTGTTGACACAATTTGATTCTTTACTTTGCAGGTGCAAGAAAGTCCTAGTGTAATGGAATCACCGACAATACAAGGAGAGGACATTGAATCAAAGGCTTCATTAGACCATGAGGAAGAGATGGATAAAATCACAAAGGATACTGAGGAACAAGAACATGTGTTAGTGAGAGACGTACCAGTACCACAAAGTGAGACACTTGTAACGGAAGCTAAGACTGCAGAGACTTTTTCAGTCCAAGAAGCTGAGATCTTGAAGACCAATATTAATGAATCAGAGGCACATAGTGCCATAGGTGGAGAAGAAGACGGTCAAGAGACAAAGGAAAACACAGAACCGAGTAAAGATCTGAAAGACGATAAAGAGCAAGAAGATTCAGAGACGGTAAAGACCATCATTTCATCTGATGAGGTAAGGATACAATCTCCAGATGTTTTGATTTTCTCATGTGTTGATTCTTTGTCATGATGAAGATAAAACTAAGATATAGATGAAAACCTGAAATCTTGAAATTACTAGTTAATGATTTAGGCCAAAACTACTTTTGTCATATAGAGTTAACTCAAGTTTGCTTTACAAGTTTCTGATTCTGATAATGGAAAATTCTTTCACCTCATGTGCCCGTTTTTAAATTTTTGCATTCCTTGAACCTTGTTCCTTTCAATCAACAGGTGAGATCTTCTGATGTTCAAGCAGAAGTATTTGGTGAACATACCGAACCTTGTAGCTCGGAGATCAAAGATGATAGACATGGAAGAGACGAATCTATTGAGGTCAAAGCTAAGGAGACAGGTCCAGAAATAGAAACCGCAGTAGATGGTGAATCAGTACATGAAATTGAAACTACAGAAAGAGTTCTTCTTGAAGCAGAAAAAGAAGAAGACAAGGAAGAGATAAAAATAGATGAAGAACCGAGTCTGAATGCGATAGAGAAAGCGGAAACAGAGAACGTAAAGATAGTTATAGAAGAGCCTGAGATTGTTAATAATGAAGAAACTTCAGTCCATGAATCTGAAAGCTTGAAGGAGAATGCAGAACCAGTGGAAGCAGTCAAAAACTCAGATGGTACAGAGCAAATCTCACGTGAAGTGACTGTAGACAGAGCAAAGGAAGAGGACATAGCCCCAAAAACAGAAGAGGTTTTTTCTTAATTCTTTAAAGCTAAAGATCCCATTCCCTAGTAAAGCATTTTTCAGGAAACTTTATTAATACTATTTATCCTTCACTGTGCAGATTCAAGAACGTCCTAGTGAATCAAAAGCTTCACTAGAACCTAAGGAAGAGGTAGATCATATCTCAAATGAGACAGAGGAACATGAACATGTATTAGAGAGAGACGTACAACAGTGTGAGACCATAGAATCTGAGGCTGTTGAGACAAAAGAAGACACACAACCAAGTCTGGACCTGAAAGAGGATAAAGAAACAGAGGAAGCAGAGACATTCAAGACCGTCTTTTCGTCTGATGAGGTAAGGATACGATCTGCATAGATATTGTTTCTCTCATTTTTGTGCTTCTTTGTGTGTGTGTGATACTGATGATGATATTAAGTAATAAAAACCTGCAAATTTTGAAGTTAATAATGAATGGCATGCATGAGTATATTACAATGGTTAAGTCTAAAACTAGTTTTGTAACTGTGGAGCTAGCTCAAGTTTAACTTTACAAGATTCTGATTCTGTTGTATTTCTTTTTCAATCAACAGGTAAGATCTTCTGCTGTTCAAGAAGAACAATTTGGTGAACATACGGAACCTTGTAGCTCGGAGATTAAAGATGAGAGCCATGGAAAAGAAGAATCTGTTGAGGTCAAATCTCAGGAGACTGTTCAAGACGAAAACACTGAGGACAAGCATGATGTACTTAAAGTTCCATCTACAGAATCAGAGAAGTATCAAGGCAACGAACCCGAGACAGTTCTAGTCTCCAATACAGGAAGCTATGAGAAATCTGAAAAAAGTCCATCAGATCTTGTGTTAAATGTAGATAAAGAGGAGCTGAATGATGAGAAGATAAATGTAGATCAAGTTGATGGTACTCAAATTATGGAGGAACCGATAGGCTTAGACTCTAATGGGGCAGAGGCAGAGCAAATTGATCAAAACATAACCAATGAAACAGAGGAAATTCTAGTTGCAAAGCCGGTTTCTCTTCTGGATGTTAAATCAGTGGAGCAGATGCAGAAGCCAAAACTTGAGTCTCCCTCTGAAGTATCTGAGGAAACAAGCAAAACCGTAGATGAGAAAATCGAAGAAAAACCAGAAGAAGAAGTAACACTCTATCAAGAAGGTCAAGTGGACGGTTCCTATGGATTAGAGACAAAAGAAGAGACAGTTTCAGTACCTGAGAGTATTGAACTTGAAGAACAACCTCAGGAAGAAAGGAGTGTGATTGATCCGACTCCTCTGCAGAAGCCAACACTTGAGTCTCCTTCTGAAGTATTAGAGGAATCAAGCAAAACCGTTGATGAGAAAATCGAAGAAAAAACAGACAGTATTGAGCTTGGAGAAATAGCCCAGGAAGAAAGGAGTGTGACTGATCTGACTCCTCTGCAAGAAGAATCATCCCAACCAAATGAGCAAGAAAAGGAAACAAAGTTAGAGAAGCATGAACCAACAAATGAAGAAGTTAAATCTGATGAAGTCATAGAAGTTTTATCTGCATCACCTTCAAAGGAACTGGAAGGTGAGACTGTTGTTGAAGCCGAAAATATTGAAAACATAAAAGAGAATGAAGAAGAACAAGCAGCAGAGAAGATCCAAAAAAGTCTTGAGACTGTGCAAACAGTTGAATCTCCTAGTTCATTGCTATTTTCTTCTGAGGAGCAAGATCATGTGACTGTTGCTGAGGAAATAGTAGACGAAAAAGCGAAGGAGGAAGTACCGATGCTCCAAATAAAAAATGAGGACGATGCAACAAAAATTCATGAGACTAGAGTGGAGCAGGCAAGAGATATTGGACCTTCTTTGACTGAAATATGCTCTATCAATCAGAATCAGCCAGAGGAACAAGTCAAAGAGGCATGCTCCAAAGAGGAACAAGAAAAGGAAATATCGACGAACAGTGAGAACATTGTGAATGAAACGTATGCGTTGCATAGCGTAGAAGCTGCAGAAGAAGAAACTGCAACAAATGGTGAATCACTAGATGATGTGGAAACTACAAAAAGTGTTCTTCTTGAAGTGAGAAAAGAAGAAGAAGAGGCAGAGATGAAGACAGATGCAGAACCGAGGTTGGATGCGATAGAGAAAGAGGAACTAGAGACTGTAAAGACAGTTGTCCAAGACGCTAAGATCGTTAATAATGAAGAAACTACAGCTCATGAATCTGAAAGCTTGAAAGGAGATAATCATCAGGAGAAAAATGCAGAACCAGTAGAAGCAACACAAAACTTAGATGATGCAGAGCAAATCTCACGTGAAGTGACTGTAGACACAGAAAGGGAAGCGGACATAACCGAAAAAATAGAAAAGGTTTGTCTTAATTCCTCAAATCTGAGAAAAATATTACTAAGAAAACTTTATTAACACTGATTAATCTTTTTTCTGAGCAGGTGCAAGAAGGTCCTACGGTAATCGAAACACCAACAATTCAAGGAGAGGACATTGAATCTGAAACCTCACTAGAACTTAAGGAAGAGGTAGATCAAAGCTCAAAGGATACAGAGGAACATGAACATGTATTGGAGAGAGACATACCACAATGTGAGACCCTTAAAGCTGAGGCGGTAGATACTTCAACAGTCGAAGAAGCTGCGATCTTAAAGACTTTGGAGACCAATATTAGTGAACCAGAGGCAATGCATAGTGAAACCAGTCTGGACCTGAAAGTGGACAAAGAACAAAAAGAAGCAGAAACAGTAAAGACTGTCATTTTTTCTAATGAGGTAAAGATATGATCTCCATAGATATTGATTTTATCTTGCGTTGGCACTTTATGTGTGTGGAATTGATGATATGGTTAGAACTAAGACACAATGAACACTATGAAAAGCTTAAAATTTACAAGTTTTGACTATGTTGGTTCTGCCTATAAAGTCTTTTGATTCTCTGCATCAAAAATATTGATTCTTTCAATCAACAGGTGGGAACTTCCGATGCTCAAGCAGAGGAATTTGGTGAACATACCGAACCTTGTAGCTCAGAGATAAAAGATGAAAGCCAGGGAAGCGAAGAATCTGTTGAGGTAAAATCTAAGGAGACTGTTCAAGGCGAAAGCAGTGAGGAGAAGGATGTGAATATGCTTGATGTACAATCTGGAGAATCAGAGAAGTATCAAGAAAATGAACCTGATATATCTCTAGTCTCGAAGACAGAAAACGGAGATAAATTTGAAGAAATTCCATCTGTTGTTGAAGGTGCTGGATTAGATGAGACCACACACAACCAAACTCTTCTGGATGTAGAATCAGTGGTGAAGCAATCTCTTGATACTCCTTCTGAAGAGGAAACAAGCAAAACCATAGATGAGAAGATCGAAGATAAACCAAAAGAAGAAGTAACATTGCATCAAGAAGGTCGAGAGGAAGGTTCTTATGGATTAGACACAAAAGATGAGGCAGTTTCAGTACTAGAAAGTAGGGAGCTCGGAGAACAACCCCAGCAAGAAGAATTATGCCTGGCAAATGAGCAAGAAAACGAAACAAAGTTGCAGGAAGAGCAAGTAGACAAGCATGAACCAACGAAGGAAGAAGTTTCTAATGACCAGCAGAGTCCTGTTGAAGAAATATCTAATGAAGTTATACAAGTTTCGTCTGCATCACTTTCAGAGGGACCAGAATATGAGACCGTTGTTGAAGCCGAAAAGATTGGGGAAGAACAAGTAGCAGACAAGATCCAGAAAAGTTTTGAAACAGGTGAAATAGTTGAAGCGCATAGCTCATTGCCATCATCTTCCGAGGAGAAAGAACATGAGACTGTTTCCGAGAAGACAGACGATGAAAAAGTGAAGGATGCAGAACCAATAGGAGATATGAGGGAGAGAGGTCTTGACATTGCTGAAACAACACATCTGAGTCTTCCATCCGTTGATCAGAAAGAGGATGTCGATGAAATTCATATTCCATCAGTTGCATTGCCATTGGATGAGCAGGAAAAAGTTACTTCAACAGAAAAAGGAGAAACAAAATCAAGTGAAGCTGAAGATGATAAACCGGATGAACATGTCGATTCTTCAACCTCGCCAATGTTATCAGAGAAAAATGATAATGAAACTCAGACTTCAAAGACATCAGAAGATGTATGCATGCAACAAGAAGAGTCTGGGACACTTGAAGTTCCAAAGCCAGAGGAGTCAAAAGAAGACAAGAGCCAAGAAATTTCTGAGACCATCGAAGAAATTGAAGCTACTAGTGATCAGACTCTTCCCATCGAAACATCACATACAGATAATACTCTATCATCTGAATTAGTGTCAGAACAAGATGACCAGAGTCCTAAGAAGGTTGAGGAGATTCATGAGGAAGAACCAAAGGAAGCACACGATGTAGAAGCTACGAGTGAACGGAATCTTCCAGTTGAAACATCCGATGCAGATAATACTCTGTCCTCTCAGTTAGTGTCAGAAACAAAGGAAGAACACAAGTTACAGGCTGGAGAAATCCTCCCTACCGAAATTATTCCAAGAGAATCATCTGATGAAGCTCTAGTTTCCATGTTGGCTTCTAGGGAAGATGATAAAGTGGCTCTTCAAGAAGATAATTGTGCAGATGACGTTAGAGAAACAAATGACATACAAGAGGAACGATCTATTTCTGTGGAAACAGAAGAGAGTGTAGGAGAAACAAAACCAAAAGAGCATGAAGATGAAATAAGGGATGCACATGTCGAGACTCCAACCGCACCAATAATCTTGGAGGAGAATGATAGTGAGACTCTGATTGCAGAGGCAAAGAAAGGAAATGAAGAAATTAATGAAACAGAGAGAACAGTGGCTTTGGACCATGAAGAAGAGTTTGTGAACCATGAAGCTCCAAAGTTAGAGGAGACAAAGGACGAGAAGAGCCAAGAAATTCCTGAGACTGCCAAAGCAACAGAAACTACTATTGATCAGACTCTTCCAATTGGAACTTCACAAGCAGATCAGACTCCATCCTTAGTTTCAGATAAGGATGACCAAACTCCAAAGCAAGTTGAGGAAATTCTTGAAGAAGAAACAAAGGAAACACACAAGGTACAAGCTGAAGATATCTTTTCTACGGAAACCGTTCCAAAAGAATCATTCATTGAAGCTCCAGTTTCCATGCTTGCTTCTGGGGAAGACGAACCAGTGACTCCACAAGAAGGCGATTATGCAGCTAACACACAAGAGGAACGACATGTTTCTGCAGAAACAGAAGAGAAGGTAGGAGAAACAAAACCAAAAGAATCACAAGCCGAAGGAGCAGAAAAATCAGATGATCAGGTTGAGGATGAAAGTACAAAGAAAACGGATGTTGAAGTGGCTGGGTTAGAAAATGATTATCCTACAGAGGAGGCAGAGCATGGAGATGAGACTTACTCAACTCTTCCAGTTGTTGGAATCTTGACACAACTCCAAACTACATTGGAGACTGAGAGAGCAATCAATGATTCTGCATCATCGGAAGTAAGCATGATAAAAGAGCCTGCAGATCAAGAAGAAAAGAAAGGTGATGATGTGGTTGAATCAAATGAAAAAGATTTTGTTTCTGATATCTTAGAAGCAAAAAGATTACACGGAGATAAAAGTGGAGAAGCTGAAAAAATCAAGGAAGAAAGCGGTCTTGCAGGGAAATCTCTTCCAATAGAAGAAATCAATTTGCAAGAGGAACATAAAGAAGAGGTAAAGGTACAAGAGGAAACTAGGGAGATTGCACAAGTGTTACCTAGAGAGGAAATTCTGATTTCATCTTCTCCATTGTCTGCTGAGGAGCAAGAGCATGTGATTTCTGATGAAAAGCAAGAAGAACGTGAGCCACAACAAGATTTCAATGGTTCAACATCAGAGAAGATAAGTCTCCAAGTAGAGCATCTCAAAGATTTTGAAACATCTAAGAAGGAGCAGAAGGACGAGACTCATGAAACTGTTAAAGAAGAAGATCAAATTGTTGATATCAAAGACAAAAAGAAGGATGATGAGGAACAGGAAATTGTTTCATCAGAAGTGAAAAAGGATAACAAAGATGCGCGTGAGCTTGAAGTTGGTAATGATTTTGTTTCGCGGGATGGGGAAAAAGAGGAAGTACCTCACAATGCACTGGAGAATGAAGAAGAGATGAATGAGGTAGTTGCATCAGAGAAGCAAATTTCAGATCCAGTGGGAGTCATCAAGAAAGCTAGTGAAGCTGAGCATGAAGACCCTGTTGATGATATAAAGAGCAATGATGATAGGGATTTTCCAACAGAACAAGCACCAAAGGATCAGAGCGACGAGGTTAGTGCTGATGAAACTGTCCCTAAAGAAGCAATAGGCGAGGAACTTAAGGTTCCATCCTCAAAAGTACTAGATGATATTCAAGAGAACAGTAACACGGAAGCAGTGACGAACTTTGCTGACCGAGATCTTCCAGTACAGAATCTAAGTGAACTCATTCAGTCTCATCAATCTCCCAATCAGGTGGAAGAAACATCATTTGAATTCAACAAGGCACAAGAAGATAAAAAAGAGGAAACTGTTGATGCTTTGATTACGAACGTGCAAGTGCAAGATCAGCCCAAGGAAGATTTTGAGGCTGCTGCAATAGAGAAAGAGATATCAGAACAAGAACACAAGTTGAATGATCTCACCGATGTCCAAGAAGATATTGGTACATATGTTAAAGTGCAAGTTCCTGATGATGAAATAAAAGGTGATGGCCATGATTCAGTTGCAGCACAAAAGGAAGAAACTAGCTCAATAGAGGAGAAGAGAGAGGTTGAACATGTCAAGGCAGAGATGGAAGATGCAATCAAACATGAAGTTTCCGTAGAAGAGGTAATATTTAAAGCAAAGAAACATAGGTGATTTCGTTAACTTAGATGCTGTGGTTTTACTAATTATCATTTGTTGCTGACCGAAATTTTTAATGTGATATTGGCAACGCAGAAGAACAACACATCTGAAAATATTGATCACGAAGCTGCAAAAGAGATAGAGCAAGAGGAGGGTAAGCAAACAAATATTGTCAAGGAAGAGATCAGAGAAGAAGAGGTATGAACCTGAACATTATTCAGTGTTTCTTTTGTTTTCATACTCGTTTAATATCTAAATCATAGAAACCATGTTTTTGCAGAAGGAAATAAATCAAGAAAGTTTCAACAATGTGAAGGAAACTGATGATGCGATAGACAAAACACAACCCGAAATTCGGGATATTGAAAGCTTGTCTTCCGTCAGCAAAACACAAGACAAACCAGAGGTACAATATACTTTGGTTTGGTATCATTATCCTGCTTTTTCCATAAGTAATGGACACAAATTCTTTCAAAGTCACAAGTCCTGAAAACAAAAGCTTATTTTCATTTTTTGCAGCCAGAATATGAAGTTCCAAACCAACAGAAAAGGGAAATAACCAATGAAGTTCCAAGCCTGGAGAATTCAAAGATTGAAGAAGAACTACAGAAAAAAGATGAAGAATCTGAGAACACCAAAGATTTGTTTTCAGTAGTAAAAGAAACTGAACCAACATTGAAAGAACCGGCAAGGAAATCACTATCTGACCACATCCAAAAAGAGCCTAAAACAGAGGAAGATGAGAATGATGATGAAGATCATGAACATAAAGATGATAAAACAAGTCCAGATTCAATAGTGATGGTTGAAGCTAAAGATACAGTAAGCATTGTCAAGACTCATAAGAAATCTCACGGCATTCTCTCTGGTGTTGGTTCAAAGGTAAAGCATTCAATTTCTAAGGTCAAGAAAGTACTCACTGGCAAATCTTCTCACACAACAAAGCCTTCATCACCTACATAAGTGAAGAAACAAGAAAAACACAATCAGTGTCTATAAAAGGTTTTTTATTGGTTTGTTATTTTTTTTATTGGTTTGTAATATGTGAATATTACAGATTTGTTTGTGGGGTTTTTCACATGTTCAATAAATTGGTTTGGTTATTTGTTTTTACCTGATCATTGGCTAATTCTCTCCGGCACTTTTTATGAACCTTAAACAAATACAATTACATATGTTAGTAATTAAACAAGTTCATAGTTACATTATAGTACAGTAGAGAACAAACGTTTTCTCATGTGTGTTTATCTAATCTAAGTTTGTAATATAAAGCTCTTGCTTAGCAAGAAAATACTTTCCAATAAGATCACCAGATTCAACAACAAACTGTTCTTGAAATCGGCCAACACGTCTACTTGCGACATCGAAGCCAAGATCTTTGAAACTCGGAAGCCCTTCTGCTTGGACTCCATCACCACAGATCAGAAACTGATTTCCAACAATAAACGATCCAACAGCACGAATTATGACTCCACCACTGCCGCAAGGTTTGCAATGAAGCTTCTCAACGACATGAACAAGTTTCTCACTCGGTAAATCTCCTGTTAATGTGTTACGAATGTCTGATAATGCTGAGAAGATTTCAGTTGATCCTGTGTTATGTTTCCCAGAGAAACTGAAAACTGAAGTTTCAGTGTAGAGCGATTTTGCGTGGTGCCAAAGATCATCAAATCCATCAAAGAGGGAGTAATAATGTATGGTGAGCATCTGAACAAAAATCCAATAAGATCATTAATGTTAACTTTAATTTGGTATTTTCGAACTAAGAAAAGTCTGATAAGATCATCATATACTTACATCAGCTAAATCTTTCAATCTCTGAGTTGGATCAAAGATGCTTTGAACAAAAGTCGCCAAATCTACTCTTTCCTTCTCGTGTTTTGTAATAAAAGGGTGTGACAAGAGCTGTTCAAGTAGCAGAGGAAACACCATCAGACTTGAATCAAAGCAAAGCTTTATAGGAATTATCTAATAAATTCAACAGAAAGAATCCAATTCTTAACCAGACTTGTATTAAAACAAATAAATACAAAGAAATGCATCGAACTTCTAACAAACAGACGAATACTAAGAGAAGCACCAAACTTTTAACCACAATTTGCTCTAAAAATGACTTATTTCAGTAAAGTACTAGACTGGTAAATGTATGACATTTCAGTTTTACCAACCTGGTCAGCTGTTGGTCGAGCATCTGGATCCTTCTGGAGGCAAGCATCAATGAAGGAACAGAACTCTGGTGAGAATTCTTGTTTTGGTGGTGTTGGTGAAGGATCATCCAATATCTTCATTCACATAACAGTAATTAGTGTAAATATAAATAATATATCGGAAGAAAGGATTTGGGGACAAGTTGATTAACCTGCAACATAAGATTAACAGGCCCTTCATTAGCTATATACGGAAACTCTCCAGTGCCGCATTCAAAAAGAGCGAGACCAAGGCTCCATATATCAGCTGGATAAGAATAACTGTCATTCCTTATCCTCTCTGGTGACATGTAGGTGACAGTTCCAACAAAAGTAGCACACTTTGCAACCATCATTTTCAGATAATACAAGTTAAAAACTCATCAAAAAAGGATTACTGGATTAATAAGGAGTGAAAGACTGAGATACAATCACTAACCATAGCCATTGAATTCTCAAGGCCAGCACTTATGCCAAAATCGGTTATCTTCGGTTCCCCTTTGAGATTTATAAGCAAATTAGCAGGTTTAATGTCTCTATGAACAAGATGTCTCACTCCATGCAAGTAGCTCAATCCCTTAAAATGAAATCACATCACTAAGAATGAATTTATATACACTTAAAACATAACGCATATATATGTTGCACATTATAGAGAGAGTTAAGTATCTTTACTTGCAAAAGTTTGTGGAACAATGATGAAAGAACCGGCTCAGGTATCTTCTTTGTTACTTTTAAAATATCAGCAAGAGATCCTCCATTCATATATTCAAGAGCTATGCTGATTTGTCCCGAGTCTGGACTATAAAACGCTCCGTGAAAATCCACAAGTCCTTCATGACAAGGAGCTTCACACAATGTCCGTATCTCTGTAAGCAATTGCTGCCTTTTCTCCTGCTCACCAAAATCAGTACATATTCAAAAACACATACTAAATGGAGTCACATTTTTCTCTTTAAACTAGCAAAAGAGATTAACATTACCCTTTCAAAGATATTAATCTTCTTCAACGCTAAAATTCTATGATTAGGGATATGAATAGCTCGTTGAACAACGCTGCTAGCTCCGCTTCCTATAGCTCCAAAAACCCGCATTTCGTGAGAAGCACATTGATACGTCGTCTCGGAACTTTCAGACTCATCCACATGAGAAGATGTACATTTTTGTAACCCGAGCTCGTTAAAATTATAAACTCCATATGATCTACTAAGTAAATTCACAGTCCCACCATCAGATAACTTCACAAACAAACAAAAAGAAGATAAAAGTAAACAAACCAGAAACATAACAAAACTTCTTAACAACGAAAATCACAGGAATCTTACTAAATATGAATCGTTTGGATCCAAAGATGAAGATGAAGAAAAACCCTTCTCAGCATCAAACAATGGAGACAGCTTCTTCTTTAGCTCCTCCAATGCCGCCATGATAACTACTTTTTCTGTAACACAGACAAGAGTCAATGAAAAAACCCCAACCTTTTTCTAAATTCGAAAACTTTCTATTTAGAAGAAACTAATTTAGCTAAAAAAGAAGATTTCTTACTTAACAAAACATGAAAAGTCCCCAAAATTTTCAAGTTTCTATAAATTAATTTCAGTTTTTCTTATAGCCCTTCAATAGAATTGGATTCAAAGTCGTGATTAGTCAATAAAACAGTTATAATTCACAAAACATAACAGTGAACTAATCGTAGAAAATTCAGAATTAAATCAACGGATCAAATTCACAAATTCAAAAAAATCATACAAAACCAAAATGATATAACTCTTAGAATTACAGATAAAAACTTACCTTTGTTACTCTCAAAGTTTGTTGCTTTTTTAATAACCCTTTTCGTTCTTCAAAGGTTTGGTTTTTCTTTTTGGGTGTCTCCTTGAGATGTGGAAGATGAACACCCCTCTCTAATGTTTCTCTCTGAAGAAGCAACTCCGACAATAACCCTGTGTCGTTCTATGTTTTGAAAACTAAATTACGTGCCGTTTTAAAAGTATTAGATAGCACGAAGTTTAGTTTGTAAATTTGAAACGAAGAGTTAATTGTGTTTTCGTGGGCCAATATATATTAAGAAGTGGCCCAACAACTATCTCCTCCAGGCCCATAAGTTTATTTTTTCTCAGTCAGTTCCAGGAATTTACAACCATCTGTATAATGTCCCTAAACCCCAATTTACAATTGAGACACCATCAATGAAACTCAAAAGAAATAATATTGTGGTTTAAAGGCAAGGAAATCAAATGAAACAAGGAAGGATTATAAGTATAGGTTTTTTTTTTTACTTGATTACGTTTGATCCAATTCATGGAAACGTAAAAACTATTTAACAATTAAAGTAACATAATTACATAAACCATCTTTAACATAAAAGTCAGTTTACTACCTCGTACGGTATGTGTTCCAAGTTTGTGTGCATTCCATATGGTCCGAAAGAAATAAACCTAGACGTAGACATGGGGAACAAAACTTGTCTCCTTCACTCATGTCTTCTTTCATTGAGCGTATCGTCCGAACTCTAGAACAGACTTTCAAGTCAAAAGGAAACCACAACCAAATTCGAGGATGTCTTAAGAATTTGGTTTGGTGAAGGCCCTAGTGTTTGTCTTTGGTGCTTGAAGGCCCTACTGTTTGTCTTTGGTGTCTTTTTATTTATAAACGTTCTGAACTTTTAGCATAAGGTTACATTGGCGGAAAAAAGTATAAGGTTACATTTATTATACAAAATATGTTTTAGGATGAATAACATTCATTCAAAAAGAATCAAAGCAAAACATGCCAAATAAAATATTTGATTTTTGTCCACTTTTCATGATGGGCGAAAGTGTGAAACCTGAAACCTGGTTCTTGATGTTCTGGAATCAAATTACTTATGATGTTACTTGTATGTACATTTTTAATTAGACTCATAAAGTGTCAAGTCAACATAAGATATTTTCTTTAAAGTTTTTCATGGATTAAAAAATATTCGTAAATTATATTCAAAACTTAAAATTTACTAATTATATATTTTGTTAGCATATAATCGTTAGTGTCCAAAACTGTTTAAAACTTGTGCAAAGTCTCTTCGGTTCTAATTTGTTTTCAAAATCAGAGATATTTCTCCACCATAGATGAAGGACGAAAATAATACTCATTCTCTCCCATTCATTCAACAGTGAGGCGGAGGTGGTCGTTGCACCATGAAAGGATCTCTGATGATGCACCCAAGAAGGATCAACCGTAGACATATGCATGGAGACGCTGGAGATGTATAGGGTGAGCAAATTTTGATGGATCTAGGCAAAAGTTTGATTTTTCTTAACCCTAGACACGAAGATTCTAAAGAAGTATTCGGTGAACAAACTCTGCCAAATTTGGACAGAAAATAAACTAACAAAGGTGATTCTAGATTAGAAACAAAGTAGACTAGCCTGAAATGCAAACAAAGATAAACCAGAGAAGTATCCAGTTAATTGCACATATGCGCTAGAGGAAAGATTTAGTACCATGAACTGCACACAACAATAATAGATCGCAAGGAGGCAAGTGGAAGACACAAAGATCATTATCCAAACAAGGGTGAATGGAGGAGATGCTGCTAGGTGAGGTGGTAGAAAAGGAAGGACCATAGGTCATAACACCGGAGAAAACTCCCACAAATTGGAACGAATGGTCAACTTGGGGCCTGAGGGGGCGGATCTGGAGGTCTGAGGGGGTAGCTCACACCAAAGTCGTAGAGATCGGACTTCATAGGTAGTGTGGAGACATGAGCAGCTCAAATAGAGACAGCGAAAAGGAGGCTGAAAGCATGAGAGTTAACATCTCAATAGCTACACAAACCATGGAGAAACTAGACTAAACTTCTCGTCGGCGACAAGGACCACTAAAATACGGATCAGCTGGGAAGGATTGGGTGATCGATCCACGAAATGGAGTTGAAGATGTTTAGATAGAGGACCTAACAGAAGAGCACTCATCTTGAACCAACAAGACGGATGCAGCCACATTGGAGAACATGCCTAGAATAATTTGAAATTTAATTTCAGAATTTTTTTTCTTGCTTTTATATAATTATGGTTGAATTATTATTTAGAAGTATTTTATATTATTTTAACCAACACTGAACTGATTTTAGAAAACAAAATGAAACCAAAATGACATTAAATCGAACAAAATCAAATAATCACCAACTTGTATTTAAGTGAACCAAATTATGGATTTGATGACTTCTAAACATAATCTTTTTGTATGTATGGAAAATTGAGATTTTTTGACAAAGTGATATAGTGATATCTTTAGCGGTAAAAACACTAAAGATTAATAGAAAGCGTAGGAATTTAGTATTCTATGGAAAAGTAGAGTAGTTATTAGTTAATTTAATGTTCTTTACTATAATCTTTGTTTTTTAAAGGAATATAAAATATGTTATTTCTGAAAATACGAACGTTACTTTATCAAAATGTTTAACGAGAAATTATACTATTTTAATAATTAAAAAACATAATATGGTTGGCATTTTTTCATAGGAAAAATGTTAAAATAAACGAGTTTTCTATGGATGGTGAATTGAGAACTAGTTGAGTCTAAACAATTGAGTACTTAAATTCAAGTATTAATGGACTCAACCTAAATATATTATTAAAAAACTATCTTCAGTGCTCAAGAAAATAAAATAAATTTTATCTAACAGAAATAAATTCATGACATGTATGACACGTGTTGTAATATGTCAAATTTTCTCTTTTAAACACAAACGCTCTCATAAATCATTATAATTTCATAATTATTTATTACAATTTAAGAATATAAATGTCTATTTTATCCTCAAGTTGATATTGTATAACTCCTCATCTCAAAATCTTAAAATTAGAACAATATCTAAAGTACTATCTTTAATTACATCCAATTATCTAACTAATTATAGTGTGTACTTTTTTGGTTTTTTGGCCCATGGTTTTATATTTAACTCACTTTTATTATCTATAAAACGTGAAAACAATGATTTGTTAAAATTAATGACTTGTAAAAATATTTGACAAGTCAAAGTCTTTGCCACTCAATTTCTACAAAATTCATTAATACATTTGTTACCTTTTAAATAGATTTTTACCTTTTTTGTTTTATTTAATTATTTGAAGTACACTTTTTTATAACCACTCACTTCTTATCGTCTTATCTGAGTATCGTTCTTTCTAAGATTTTCTATAACTTTCCGCCCATCTTTGGGTTTCAATATTTGTTTTACGGATTTCTGCACTCGATCTTTGTACTTCTTAGATTCATATCGAGATTTAATCAGTTTTCCATTTTAGAATCATCATTTCAATTCAAGTTGGTGTTTAAATGGAATTCTCATTGATCTCCGATGAAAATTTCATCTTAAACGATGCTCATCGATGTCCTGTTAATGATGATGCATCGCATATACCAAAAAATAATCTTAACTTTTTCAATGACAATTTAGGTCAATCTTCTCGTACTGGATGGTCTTTTTCACCAGATCTGACTGATATCTCTAATCAGCACCACCAAAATCTTATACCTTTGATCCCAAATTATGATTCTCAAAATCAGAATTTGGATACTAATCAAAACCATTTGGTTTACAACTCTTCCTCCTATGAAATTCCATCAAACTACCCATTCATGAGTATCAAATCCTACTCAAATATTGATACTCTTGAGCAATCTATGAATAACATAGTCAACAACGGAAAAATCCATATGATCGATAATCCCCCAATTTTTGCAAACCCTAAGGGTATATTCGAAAATTTTCATGATTTGCAGGAATACACTATAGGGAATGAGATTGTACACAATGAAGAACTGACTAATAAGGGTTATGAGCCAACTCTTGATAAGGTAATGGGTGAACCTCAATTATTTGATGTGCCAGTGCTAGAAGGTATCAAAAATACAACCAACGAAATCATGAATCAACTTGAAGATGATAAGATGAAAAAAACTTATGAGAATAAAAAGGAGGCGAGCACAAGCAAATATTTGAAGAAAAGTGACATCACCAAAAAAAGATGGACAGAATCTGAGGACATGTAAGTCTTCATTTTTTTTTTATTCTCAAATAAATTTAAAAACTATTATTCAATTTCCTCCTTGGGAATTCTCATATAACTTTTTTTTATTGTATGCCTTTTATTTTATTTTTTGAGGATGTGAAAATATATTGTAATGTATATAGAAAATTGAAAGAGATGGTGGCACTTGAACCCAAAAAATGGACAAAGGTCGCAAAACATTTTGAAGGACGAACACCAAAACAATGCAGAGAGAGGTGGCATAACCATGCTCGTCCTAACGTTAAGGTGTTCTTTTCTTTCATCTGCCTATATTCTTATTTTCATAATTTAATATAAATGATCATCACAGCTTATATGTGTGTGAAAGCAACTACGTTCTTACAATGTTCACGCACACATGTATAGAGTATAGATTGAAATTCATATAGTTGAATAGTAGTGTGGCTAACGATTTAATCACAACAATTTTAAAAATTTATATTTAGGAGTTACATGTGATACTTACAAATAATCTCATCATGGATACAAAATACATTGGCAAATTTTGTTTTCTCATAGTTATTACGAGGGGTTATTAAAACGTGCATCTTTATAGTTTGTATCTTGCTTCCATCAATAAAAGTGTCATATACATACAATAATAAGAGAATGATTTACGTATATGTGATTTCAGAAAACTACTTGGAGTGAAGAAGAAGATCAAATACTAATTGAAGTACACAAAGTAATTGGTGCCAAATGGATCCAGATCTCAGAGCAACTTCCGGGGAGGAGCTATAACAATGTTAAGAACCATTGGAATACCACAAAGCGTCGGGTGCAAAATAAAAGTGGTCGAACTGTCAACCGTGTCGGCAATAACATCCTTGAAAACTACATAAGGAGTATCACAATCAACAACGATGATGAATCTGATGGTGAACCGACAAACATTGAGAATTATCATGATGACTCTGAAGATATGTTATATGGGGAGATGAATTTGAGTCCAGAGGCTATAACGCAGACCACCAAACCATTGACCGATGCTTCTACAATATCACCTTATATTCCGATGCCAAAAGAAAACTATACTCTGGAGGTTTGTGAATCACTGGAGGACTATCTAGAGCTGCTGCGTTGGTGGGATTAATTTCCAGTGAAGGAAATTTCTTTGATAATATGATATTTTCTCACTATCGTGTGAGATATCTATCTATCTATTTCTTTTTAAATTAAGCAAATTTTAATTTACACCGTTTTGGTGTATATCTCTATCTATCTATTATACAAGAACTATATAAGTTATGTTACAGTGGTGTACTATTTTAAGTGAGTGACATAGTATTTTCTTCATATGGTTAATTAATCAACAACAATTTCCCAGCTTACTATCTATATGTGTACTTTAAACTTATATTGATAGAGAACTACAAAATTATGTTTTTGTACAAGAGAATTTGGTCTTCGGATCAATAATTTCTCTAAATATAATTTGTAAAGCCAACCCTATAATTTGTAAAATCCATGTATTACACACCAAAAAATTCAAAAGATAATCATGATTTGTTATAATTTTCTTTTTTTAATTGTGAATTGACAGACAAAAAAAACATTACATTGTGATTTAAATTCAAGACTTTGACTTGTTAAGGAAACACCATGATTCATTATTTTTTCTTCATTTGTTACATTGTCACTAGAAATATTTGATCTAATTTTATTATGATAATAGACTACATACAACATATGCGATTACGATTTTGACATGTAATCTATTTTAAGAGTATTTAACATTTAAGCGTGTTGAAGTTATAACAATATCATATAAAATGACATATCTAAAAGTGATTTTCAATATTATGCGATCGATTTTGGCTAAAACTTATAAAAAAACTCATGGGAATCTTTAAAATTAGAAATCAAGTCTTTTTAATAACCCGAAGTATAGTGAATCAACTGCGGAACAAAAGTGGATTTACATCAAGCATGTGTGTGAAACCACATACAAGGTTAATAGTACGTTAGCCGTGAGCCGAGTCCAAACGAATACGAATTGCTACTTCTAGCTAGGGATGATTGTTTTGATATGCAATAAGAACGTTCCTTTCGGTATACGAAAGTGATTGTAATACTCCGAGTTGAAAGAAGTTTTGATTAGGAAATGAATCTGAGTTTGGATGCTAGAATAGAATCTGCCGCACCGTTAGTGTTTAGTTGATGTCTCTACATGACTACATCATCTTTGTGAACTAATATATAGTAATGGGGATTGGATTGGCACAAAACTTTATTTACGGAATCATTTTCTTAATTTGATACTAAAAGTTCGAAATCGAAATTTTGAAATCCAAATGTGGTGCAAAACTACATCGTCCTATCTTCGATTTCCCATCTTCTTTTATAATTTAACATGGATAATTCAAAAGCTATTGTCTAGATTACATATTTTGGATTCGTTAGTCACATAACCAAAAATGAAACTCTTTTGATGAATTATGTATTTTCAAATTTGTATTGGAGATCCTTTTAGACTTCGGACTCAAGTATACATGCATAGGATAGTTTTCTTTTGTCTTGCTTTAAATTCGTGTCAGCGGAGAAAGCGAAAACATCTTTTAAAATCTCATGAAATGAAATAAAATAAAATAAAAACTAAAAGAAGAAAAAAGTTGAAACTTGGAAATCATGCAAAGCCACACCTCTACTACTCTAACATCTCACCGTCTTATGTGTCCTCTTCTCATCTCTCCAACTTCTTCTTTAAATAAACCTTCTCCAAACTTTTCTAGTTTTATTACAAAGAAAATAGGTAAAAACAATTTCTCATTAGCTTACAATGGCGGATACACACCGTGTCGACCGTACTGATAGACACTTTCAATTTCAGTCGCCCTATGAAGGCGGCCGAGGTCAAGGTCAGTATGAAGGTGACCGTGGTTACGGTGGTGGCGGTTACAAGAGCATGATGCCTGAAAGTGGCCCATCTAGTACCCAAGTAATGTCTTTGTCTTTATATTTATACATTCTCTTAATCTTTATACATACAAAGTTAAGAAATGATTCTTTACGGATCAATGGAGTCTATGTTCATGGAATCTTGAAATATATGTTCAAATAAATTATGAATAATTTTGACACTGTTCGATTTATATGGTTACATGCATAAAACTTCTTCTTGATCTTCTTTTTGTTATTGCGAGTTAAATATGACCTTCAAAACATCACAAAAATGGTCAGATTGATATGGTTTTGTGATTGTACCTTTTCTTGATCTCATGCTTATGATTGTTAATCGAACATAATTTTTGATCTCCTAGGCTTTTTTTTTTTTTTTGTCCGATCAAAAT
>Ga0041059_1001039_pt1 | contig 22068 bp, 10 predicted proteins | sample AraColnosormetaG_FD_56232 | JGI IMG/M metagenome (GOLD analysis project Ga0041059, IMG submission 56232) | Arabidopsis roots microbial communities from North Carolina, USA - Col MF nosort | ecosystem: Host-associated > Plants > Roots > Unclassified | place: USA: North Carolina | collected... | reverse complement strand
TTTGTTTACTTTTTAAGATTTTCTATTTTTTTAGAGAATAAAAAAGTTAAATTTTGAATGACACATGTAAACATCTGATCGTTTGACTTGACACGTGGCACAATCCTATGAATTAGCAATTTTGAAAACCATACTTTATATTACATTACTTGGTATGTAATTAAGTTGAGTTTGACTCATCATGGATTTAGCTGGCGTCAGAATCTATATATAACCATAAAAATTAATTTGTATGTTTAATTGGAATAGGGATATGTACCTTCTGAAAAAAGGAAAACGATATGGGATAGACAATTTTTAATAGAATAAAATCTCTTTTCAAAACATAAATCTATATTTAACATATACTCCCTCTGTTCTATATAAATAATGTAATTTAAGGGTTTTTATTTTTTTCCAAAATAAGTATTATTTTCAACTTTCTATGCAAATAATAAATGTATTTAATATTTGTTAACTAGTTATATAATCATATATTTTTTATTGGTTAAATTGGTTAAAATAATTGATGTTTTTATATAAAAGAAGTAGATTAAATGAGATTTTTATAATTTTTTAATATGTGTGTAAAAACCTTAAACTACAACTAATATGAAAGAAATGGAGTGTAATAATAATAAATCTTTACTTTTCTTTTAAAGTTAAAATACAGAAGCTTTGGATTTTGAAAAAGAAAAATTATGCTCTGAAGGGGATATTAAAATCATATCATAAAAGAAAACATAATGTTTCTACAATTTACGTCAAAATATTTCTATATTTTATGTACTTTAATATGTGTTGCGCTATATTTTACGTAATTCGGTGTTTTGGGTTTGGAGATAATAGATTATTTAGAAAGAAAAACAGAAGACTTTGTATTTATGATGTAGGTAAGACCAGAAACAAAAAGTGTAATATTACATTTTTGTTATTTATTAAATGACTTTATGGTCTACAAAACCATCCTTCGTAATATTTTTGTTGTTTTAGGTATTTTGAAAAAGAGATAGTTACATTTGGTATTTCTTCATGAGAACATACATTGTTGTTATTCTTCTTCTCTTTCTAGCATCAGTACTTTCAGGTAGCTTTAAAGCTACATGGTAGTACAACTCAGTGCCAAATACCTCTTCTGAAATTCACTGGATCTCATAGCCTGGCATCTCAATTACATCATCTACTCCCGTCATTTAATGTGGACGCAACATATTTATGTGCCAATCCGATGTTCCATTTGAGAATGAAACATCTTGCCCTCGAATATCACTTAATTAGGAATATTCTAATAACTTAAAAAACACTTCAAGTTGCTTGTCTTTCATCTAAAGACCAACTCGTCGATGCCTTGACAAATCCACTGGCTTGCAATCGTTAACCTTTTTCAAATTAACATTTTTTCCAAGAGTGGAGTAGTCAGTCCAATCTTGAGGGGTTATGTAAAGGAAAAATGTTATTATATAAATGTAAAAGTCTTAAGTGTAATTGTAGATAGAAAAATCCTAATCTCTGATGTATAAATATGTTCTCTCAAAAGTAATATAATTATTGTTCAATACTAATTCCATATGGCACACTCTTCAGCCTGCTCTCGAGTCTGTACTCTTAACATAAATTAACTTGGTTTTAGTCCATCATTCCAAATTAAGAAACGGTGAACGGTTTGTATATTCGATAGCTACTTGGAATCGTTTTTTTTCTTCTCTTTTTTGTTTGTTAATTTGTTTTGCTAAGAATGTAAAATTCATTGAAAATGAAAATGTTTAGGGTTTAAGATATTGTCTGTCTTAGCCTGTATAAGCGGTCCCATGGCACAAAAGATTAATAATATGTAATTTCAGAATTTGTTTTTGCTTCCATATTTTTATACTTGTGATAGGGGTCGCTACATCAAGAGAACGAAACGCAAGATCATCTATTTCTCTAGCACTTTTAGTAACTCAATCTGAAGGTTCTTCACCAATCTCGCTGGTCTCGATCCTCCTTCAAGCCTCCACATTCTGCTTCTATGGATCAAACATGCTCTCCAAACTCATAAATTGTTCTCATGGAAACGGCTAGCTAGATAGCCATAGGGTATCTATAGTGGCCATTCATTTTTAGCCACAAATGTTTTTTTGGCCATTGATAAATAATGTAGCTTTTTGCAGATTTCTAGTGAAATAGTTGCTAACCTACTTTACAATATAAAACATATCACATTCATACATAAAAGGAAACTACTAATTCCATCAAACCTTTCTCCATTACAAACACTTATAATAAATTAGGGGGGAAAATTGTGGAAAAGTATTAGTAACCGAAGCTTCATTTAATAATACATAGCCAGAAAAAATGACTTGCCTTTTGAGACACCTTTCGAAGTAATGTGGGAATTGGGATGAACGAAACATAGGTGGAGAATATTCTAACACATTGATAATGATTCTATATGCATGCTAAGTTAGCCCAAATATATATATTGATACAAGACTGGACTACCATCCCCACTTAGGTAAGGAGAGTCCACTTATCAAAACTTTATTCCGATTTAACTATAATCCGCATGTGAATTTATATGAATATTCCATCTTTGAACCGAAAATCCCATCCACGTCTAGAGAGATCTCGTTATCATCCCTTCTCCATATGGTTAAGCCTGAAACATGTCTGCACGTGTGCCCTCAATAATAAACTTCTTACATAAAATAGTTTCAATATATATACCTTTATAGAATCATATATCAAGAGTATCATGCCTAAAAGGTATCAAAGAATGAAATTAAGGATGGTTGAATACCGGTACCATGCTCAACATGACTAGATCCGTCGAGGCAAATGCGGTGGTCCGGTCGCCATGGGATGGACTCATCGACGGATCTTTCTAAAGATCGATAGCGGCTAACTTATTGACTATTGAACAAGGAGATTTTCCCTCTTTTTTTTTTGTTGGTCTGGATCTTTGTGTACTATGCATCCTTTCCGTTTTATAAGCAAAGCAGAGGGTATTATATTATATTTTACAACATGAAAAATGATCAAAAAGCTACAACATTTAATGTTTAGGAGAAACAAAATTAATAAATAAAGATAAAGACGTTGTCTTTGGATTATTGACACGAAACGAGCGCAAAGCAACCTAATTTAAAAAAGTGCAAACGTACCGTCAGATAGTTGACACTTGGAAAAGAGTAGCCCACGTGTTGGGAGTGGCACATTTTAGCCTGAGACAATGATTTTGCTAACCCACGCCACTCTTACTTTTCAACTTTATTTTTTAATTATTTATTTATTTAGTTCCTTTTCCTTCTTTTGGTTTCGTTTGGTCCCACGCTCTAAGCCAATACGAGGATTCCAGACGAAATCTTTGTTGTGAAGACTAAAACACGTGGCATTAAGTTATTGGAGATATCTAGATTGTCTTAAAAGCCTTGACCACGTCATCATTCTGTATCTGACCACTCCAAACTTATACAGTATAAAGTACAAACTGGTCAAATCGTAAAATGTGTTTTTATCTCCGTAGTTCAACCTGAATGTTTCAGTTTCTATTTTGAGAATCTAGAAACATTATAAAGACCAACGTTATTAAAAAATAAACAGTTGAGGACCTACGGTATTGATTATGGATCACCTAATTAGCTAATCTAACACTTAAAATGCATTAGTTAAGAAAGTGCCCACCACCTAAATCATATGATCAATGCCCTTCACTAACTCCCATAATTAATTATGATTACTAGAAGCTTTAGTTTTTACTATAATGTTTTTCTTTTTGTCACATTTGAGTCAAAACAACACATCTCACTCTAATCATCTGTGTTTTGCTTTTGATGGAAGCAACAACACCCATCAATGATCAAACCAAGAATAAAAAAAAACAGGAATCGAAATGTGCAAAACATGTTTTCAAAGGTTGGGTATTTTTTTAGCTTACTCTGTTTTTCTAATGGAAGCTTGATGTGTTTGTATGAACCTAAACTTTCTCCTCGGCGTGACCAACTGTTTCTCATCTTTTCGGTTAAGAGCATTACCCATTGAGACGTTACGTTTCAGCATTGGCTCAGGGAGATCGATCAGTGGCTCGTGCTGATTGATATGGCTCAAGAAAGAGCGCTGAGGAAAGCTTTCTCTTTTCATCGAGCGTTTTGCTCCAACAGCTTTCTGGTCTTTCCATGACTCTATGTTCCACTGCCGAAATGCCTCTTCTGCTTCAAGTTGCTTCACACTAGCGATTTCTACCCGGTTTAACGCAACTTCCAAGGCTTGTTTACTTTGTTTAACTTCTTCGTTAGCTTCCTCCAGCTTCCTCAAGATCTCTATTCTTGAGACATTGGTGGATAATTCTTTGTTCATCTGTGCTTTAAGTGTTAATGGAAAACATGGTGTCTTAGGGAAGCAGAGAGCGTCTTGGTTTCTTCTGCTGGATAATATGGTCATTTCAGCAAGCGCAAGTGCTTCCGCTGCTCTTGCTGCCTCTTCCATTTTTCTTGCAGCAACCAATCTCATATCTGCAGTTCTCGGGCAGGTTTTGCTCTGTTTATGGAAAGCTGTATCATAGGTTTCAACTACCATCTTAATCTGTTCACATTGTGGATTCACTGGTAAATTCTCGGTATTGAATCTCTCTACTTGATCAGGACCTGCTGGTTTAAACTTCAAACTGTTAAGTTCCTCCGCTAGAGACGCTACTCCAAGGACATCTTTCTCTTCCTTCGTTTTCATATTCAGAGATTCAGCATAAGAGTGGATCAACGCAAGATCATCCATGGTTTTACAAAGATTCATACCAGCTTGCTTCATTTCCATGGTCATCAGATCCGGAGACTTCAGGGGATTACGATGGCAGTGCTCATCGACCATCTCTTTGGAGTGTGAACGCAAATGTTGAGGGGTCTCCTTGCATCTCAGTGCTTGCTGCTGAAGCTGCCACTTCAAATCTTCAAAAATCCTTTTGGTTGATCCAAGAGCTTCAAGAAGATCCAGAGTCTCTAACTCTTTCATAATCAGATCCTTCTCAAGCTCCACTGTCTGTTCTTCCATTCTCTTTATGTCAAATTCTCCCACACAGTCCTGAAGAATGACAAACCAAAAAAACATAAAACAAATCATGCTATATAATACCAAAAAAAAATCTTACATAACATCTTGCTAGTTCCAGAATCAATTGCCGCAAATGCAAACATCAAATTAGCTATCACTTATTACAAAATATCTACTCAGTAACCAAATCGAATCAGCTATCAGTTATTCAGTTTGTTAGCATACTTAACAGTTAGAGAACATACATTTCAAACTTTCAGTGACATTAATGCTCAAACTTTAAATGAACAGACTTTGTAAATCGGAAACTAGAAGAGAACTCACGTAATTGTCTTCAAGATTGAAGGGAACCCAGAACCCACGACCACCATATAACTGTGGAGAAATGTCGATTTCAGCTCTCAAGCATCCTCTCCTTGTATTCTCCGGGTTGAAATTCTCGGACCCGGTTCCGGTTCTCACTTCCCGGATTACGGGTGTACCGGGAATCGTCTCCGCCGCAGGGCTCTGTTGCCTCTCCGCCATTTCCGTTAGCTCGAGAACGAATTGGTTTGTACAAGTGAAAGGGAAAGATAATGAAAGAGTGATCTATTTACAGTAATCATAGTTACTGATCAGAAGCAAACAAGATTGAGAGCTTCTCTATGATTGTGTTTTTCTCGGTAATGAAAGTCACTCACGAGAGAGACTCGAAGAACAAGAATGCAGGCTTTGATGATGCTACTACTAATGGCTGTGGCGACGTGGCTTCTATTGATTGGTTATCTGATTAATTAATAAATGAAAATTTTGGGCCGTTGATTAAGGAAGCGATATTGGGCCGTTGGTACGAAGTTCAAGTTCGTCTATATTGGGCTTTTTTGTGAAGGAAATTCTTACGTATGTGTTGTTTGTTTCTGTTCAAATACGAATATCCGAAAATTGTTATAATTTTCCCGTGCGATATTAGTGTATAGTAAATGTATGAGTGAAATAAATAGGTGGAGCTTTCCCTTATAGTTTTCTAACCAATTTGTGTGGCCATCACATTAAAGCAAAATCCGAGTAGGAGAAAACGGACCACGTACGAATACGATTGGAAACGACCATTAAATTATACGACCTCCCTCACTCAACCGTCCAAATTCATCACCGTCGTCTTTCGATCTCTCACGTTTCTATTTATTTCTCCGCATACGTTTCTTCCAACTAATTAGAACCGACAAATATATATATCTTTTCTAATTACTATTGTTGGGAGTTACCAGTTAGCACTTGACATTGGTACGTATTCAGATGGTTTGGTCTGACACTCTGAGTAGTTCCCTATTATATCCTATCTAAATTATCATTTCATTAAATGTAAACCATTATATCTTTTGGATGAACATGCCCCAAACTTTTGGTCAGTAGTTTCAAATTACGACAAACAAGGTTAGTAGTCTTGATATATATTAAAACGTGTGGATTTGTTGGTCAATAATTATTTCCTTAATTATAAGAACACCAAATAAAAAGGTTTATAGAGTGGAATCCCACAAAAGGTAACATATTAAATACTCTAAGCAATGCTTACTACAGTAACTGTTTACCAATAATGTGATCCTCACCTCACGACTCTCTTATTATTAATGAAAACGCATTAAGTAATGCATACAGTAAGATAGCCACCTTTCATTTATTATCTAACCAATTTTTTCCCCTATGTATGATCTTCCATATACTTGTAATATGCTCATCCATATGAATTTTTCCTAAAGAAAATAAAAAAGCAGAATAAATATCCACGATTATATACAACCGTGCAAAGAAGATTCTTTTGTTTCATCGGCAAACTTGTTTTACTCGCAATACATATTACTCTTTGTCACCTCTAAAGAAGCTTCGAAACTAGCACTTGTTGTTTCAATTTTCGTACATCAATTCTCATCAAAAGCCGACTCAAACATAAACCGAGAGTTTATAAAAAACAGATGTCAGAAAGACTAGAAGATGACTTTGCAATCGATGAAGAGAGATCCTCCTACTATGGCGGAGCCTCCATACCATTCATATGGGAGTCAAGGCCAGGAACACCCAAAAACCACCTCTGCTCCGATTCCTCTCTTCCTCTGCCTCTCACACCGCCGCCCTCATACTACTCCTCCGGGATTTTGTCGACACCAAGGACGCAAAGCAAGGTGAGATCAAAACTAAGTAAGTTTCTGTCCTTCTCCATGTTCAGTGATCTCAGGAGGAGCAATCACGGTAGCAAGAAGACGGCAAGCTCATCGTTTTCTTGGTCTTCTACGTCATCTTCATCTTCCTTTTCCTCCTCGCCACCACATTCTTTGAAAAAACGTATGAGTCACGACAAAAAATCGCCACTTCTGTACGCTAACTACGAAGAGGATGAGCTTAGGTCTTCACCAACCTCGACTCTGTGTTGCTCCAACGGGGGAAGACTTGGCTGTAGTTCTTCAATGGGGAGTGTGACAAGAGCTCTGTTCTCTGGGTCAATGGAGGGTATGAAGAGACATGAGACCACAGGTAAAGCTCTAATCATCAGCGACATGAATAAAGCTTGATTATGTGAATAAAGCTTGGTTTTTTCTATGAGCTGCTTCGCCTCATTGAACAGAGAGTGTTATAGTTATTGGTGTGTGAATGTAAGTATATAGTTTGTCTCTCAGTCGTGGCCTTACCTGTGTATTGTGGACAGGCTTTTTCGTCAATTCATGTCTAAGTAGAACCAAGAACGTTCTCCCACTGAAACGATGTTAAATATTATAAACCGATAGATATTTTGTATACACAGATTTGACGTGTCATGTGTACTAAGTGACCAGTGAAACATTTCCTGTGAGAATACTCCTTAGCTATACAGTGATTACGAACGGGTTATGGTGTCTCTATGATATCCTTAAGATTGTTATCTCTTCTTACTTAGTCTGAGTCGCTATTAGATACCTCTTCTACTGGCAGCTCAAATGCATCAATCTCTGCAAAGTAAGCTTTCTGCTTCTCGATATAATCCTGACAAGCTGCACTAACCGGATCCTCTTTCTCTTGCTTTACCGTCCGCTGTCTCTGTAATGTAACCACAAATGCAGAATTAGATTTGGAGCAAACTTATATGTTACCAATAGTCATAAGGCTCTATAACTGAACAATGGGAGTTCCAAATTGCATATCTCATTAAACAGTAATCCCACTGTATCTCGTGACAATATTCTAAATCCAACTTTTGAAAAAAAGAAGAATATACATGAAACTGAAGGACTAGGCAATTCACTTCAAACTATGTGTAGCACTGGTTTCAGACATGTGGCAGAAGAACGTTGTGAACAATCAATGTTGAAACATACAATGCACTGATATACACTTTGCTAGAGCCATAAAACCAATAGATCAAAGTATTGACTACTTTTTCGCAGAAAGATGATAACAACATAGAATTATTACAGTTCTGATAAGTAAACAGCCAGAGCTTTCCTGAATTCACCTTTTTTGGAGCCACTTTCAAGGTCTTCTTTTTGTTTTCACTAGCTTGACGTGTTTTCTTCCTGTGATACAAATTTCAAAGAAAATTAACTAACAACAACATGGTTGATTATAAACAGCCCACAAAATGCTAAACAAATTTGATGAAAGTTAACTGTAACACTAACAAAAGTTATCTCATCTACTATTTCTTACTGACAAGATTCTTTCAAAAGAACAGGCATCAATAAATTAGTCAGCATGAACTACATTCTATCCTGATTCCATATGTACATTAGCTACTATTAGCCATGCCAAATCAATTTTCCCATAGCAAATATATGATCGAATGGGTTTCATACCCAGAGCTTGATGACAAGTCGAGACGAATGCGAGCTGCTGCACTAGTAGAGGAAGATGCGTCTTTACTTCTTTTTTGTCCAGAGGCCTTCCTTCTTACCGTGTAAACAGACCAAGGCTCAGTAAAATCCTTGTCACTAACACCTAAGCATAAGACAATTATTTAACATCAGTATAAGATAGACACAGAAACCAATTTTGCAAAAATACCAATTGAAAATCAACAGAGACTGAGAACTAGCTTGATAGCAATTTTCAATCCACTCAATATTGGTGCCGTTTTGGAAATTTGAAGTGACCCAATTAGTGCTCTTCCACTATAACAGAAAACATGATAAATTCAAGCATCAATCTAAACCTTCTTCCAATAATTCCTAAAAATACCCAAAACCCGAAAACTAAAACCCTAGAGTTGCGAACAATTTCAATTCAGATGAAATTCCTTAAAATTTGATACAGTATAACAAAACTGGAACAAAATCATCGCAGCTAAATCAATTACCCATATCAGATCGCGATGTTTGGGGACGAGAAGGAGCTGAGGCCGGAGAAGCCAGATCAGCAGACATACGGCGAGTTACGGGTCTAACGTCCGTGGTAATAGGCCGAGAAGCGATTTCGGGAGCAGTCGCCGAAGTATTAACATCTTTGGGTTTCTCCTTGAGCGTAGTTTGTTCTACTAATCTCTTTAGTGAAGAAGTGAGACTCGGATTCGCGAATTTTACAGAAGAAGATGACTGTTGAGAAGATCTGGAGACGGTGTTAGTACAATCCGCGAGCGGTTTCCTCTGTATTCTTCCTCCGACGGAGCGAGGAGCTTCCATTTGTTTACCCGGCGTCGGAATCTTGGGATGATTCATCTGAGGTTTTGTGGGAGAAGATTTCTACTCTCTGTTGGCGGGAATGTGAAAAGCACGAAAAGAAGAAGAGTTCTGAAGAAGGCTCGAGAGAGCTTGAGACGATAATAATTGAGGATTTAAGAGAAGCCCAAATTGGGAAAGTATCGTTGGGCCCATATTTTTTATTTTATCAACTGGGCCCATGATTTTGTTTTGACAGCACTGGGCCCATATCATAATCTATTCTACTACCTTTTTAGAACTTGATGAGGTGTAGGGGATCAACAAAATTATTGCTTTTCTTTTTGTAAGGATAATATTAAATATATTGTATAGAGGGGAACTGTTTTTTAGAAGTGGGAGCAAAGTATTAGAGCATTATGTATCAAAGACTTGCGAGTTGTTGACCAATTAATAAAGGAATTGCAACTTTAGGTGATTGTGATGTGAGGCTGAAATCTTTGTAACCACCAAGTAGACAAAGTATGATTCAGCATTGTATGATATATACGTAATTTCAATAACGATTGGAATATAAAGATTCTTGCATTTCGAGTTATGTGATGAGATCTTTAGAGTTGTGTTGAAACACGTAAATTGCGATCGTCATTACACGAGTTCCTCGAATAGGTTCGGTGAGAGGGACAGAGAATGAGTGCCATATTTCAAAACTACACGCATTATTGATAGATATATGCTGATGTGTTTCTTTGATGGACGTCGCATAGGAAAGCCACAATGGAAATATTGATAATGTTAACTACAAAAAAAAGTTTGGGAATCCATATAAGAAACCATATTATACTTGAGTCTCTCATTCCTATGCTCACTCGAGTAGGATTCCAAAAAACGGTACACATCGATTTTTAGCCACTTTTTAAACAACAAAATATCAAAGAATATATTGGTCTCATGACCGATTCTGAAAATTCAGCTACTTACTGTTTAGAATTATAAAATTCAATATGAATAGTGATAGATAAGATATTCGCAATTTTGAATGATAACAATGTAAAACCGCAAATTGTGAAACTTTTGTCCATCATTCAAAAAATTTAGTTTTTGGCAAAACAATCCGTGAAAAGGACAACATTATTTATGTATCAATACACCCCACTACCTAGTCACCTAAAGATAAAATGAGTTAGTTCGGCTTACCATTCAAACTCCACATGTATAATATGATATTTTTATAGATTGACATATAATATTTGTGTTTTATTGTTCATGATATTCTTTAGAAAGCTTGAAAATAAAATATTAGGATAAAAATAGTTTTCTCTAAGTTCATAGTCAAATACTACTATCTAATAAAAGTAAACTTTGATTGACCCCATATATATAAAAATTAGGTAATTGGTACTGCAACAAAACATGTGTAGTACAAGGAGACCTCATAGAATTCTTTGTACTTGTACTTTCTGTTAGTGGATTTTAAAGTTGGTAAGCTTTTTTCCACATCAGGTATAACTAACCTTCCTAAACCTTTATACTTTATTATTGGAAATATGGTAAATGCACTAATTCATAATGTTCTCGTTTCCTTTACGCTAACTTCTCCGAATCTTTGCTTTTGCGTTACTATAAATATTCAGAAGACACCATTTCTTCTCATTCAACAAACAAGCATCTCATTCTCTGATTCGGTCCATCGATCTCAAAGGCTCAAAGCTTAATCGTTTCCTTTCTTCTTATTCTAGCCATGGCTCAGGTAATTTTGTGACTTTGATATTCTTCTTCTTTTTTTCTCCATTTCTTGGCCATGAAACGATGGAATAATGTTTTTGAGAGACATTGATCTGGAAGCAGGAATGTCTTTTTGTGTCCATCTCCAAAAAAGATGCTAGCAATTGTCTATATATATCGGTTATGAGAGTCCGATTAATCAGTTTTTATGATAATAAATATTTTGGAATGAATTAATATCAAATTTCAAGAGGGAAGAAAAGAGATTGATTGGTCTAGGTCTAGGTTCTATCTGTAAGTACTATAATGTCCGATTAGCACCACTTTGAAATATTCATCAAAAAAGGTAAATATTATTAAGCTAGAGCACAAAAGATAACAGTTAATAATTGTGATAAAATTAGCTGTTGATATATTTGGACCGAATTGGTCCTATGTATATGGATATGGTTCTTACATTTTCGGATTAAATTGTCTAATTAATGCAGACCGTTGTCCTCAAAGTTGGTATGTCATGCCAAGGCTGCGTTGGTGCCGTCAATAGAGTTTTAGGCAAAATGGAAGGTATTTCTCTCTAATCTTTTTTTCATGTCTTTCAAATACTTTCTACTAATCATTGTTTCCCTTTATTTTAAGCCTTATAATTTATTGACTCTATAATTTATTATATAATCTCAGGGGTTGAGTCATTTGACATTGATATCAAGGAGCAAAAGGTGACAGTGAAAGGTAATGTTGAGCCTGAAGCAGTTTTCCAAACAGTTTCAAAGACCGGAAAGAAGACTTCTTACTGGCCAGTGGAGGCTGAAGCTGAGCCAAAAGCCGAGGCTGATCCTAAGGTCGAAACCGTGACTGAGACTAAAACCGAGGCTGAGACTAAGACTGAGGCTAAGGTTGATGCAAAAGCTGATGTTGAACCAAAAGCCGCAGAAGCCGAGACTAAGCCATCACAAGTTTAAGTATACTAACGATGAAAAGGAAGGCTAATCTACCTTTACAATGCTTCTTTATCTTTTGCTTTTGTGTGTTGTTGTAAGAAATGCTTCCTCTAAATACCTAATATCTTTATGTATGTATACCTTTTTCAACTATTGATAACAAGATGTTGGACCCATGTTGGTCCGACTTTCTTTTATAAGAAGTTTTAAGTGTTTTACTAGTTAATTAAATACTGCGAGAGTCTTAACTTTGACTTATTATAAAACTCAATCCATTCAGACATCTGTCTGAAAATAGGCAAAAACAGAATGAACCATTTTCAAGAGAAAATTGTAAGATGAGCCGGCCTGAAGAACTTGGAAGCCCCAAGCAAAAGTTTTTCTGGTCTATTTACATATTTTTGTAAGAAGTTGGACATTAGGATGGGATTTGAAGTTTGAACTCCCCTTGGTATTTATATAAGCCCAAAACCAAATAGACTAATAACTTATTTTGTTATATATGTGGCCCTAATAGTACATAATATTCATGTGGATTCAAATTTGAGTTATCATCTTACCTGAATTACTATATGGGTGTGATTAGTATACACTAATCTAGCTAATCCATTCAGAAAACAATTCGTGCTAAGATTTGGATTGCACATTCTTACAAAATTAATGAGTTATTAATTAATATTTTTCCCAAAAATTAAGTCAATTAATGTTGAAGCTATAGGAGCGACGTGCTTACACTACACATATTTGCTGTTGAAAGGTTGGAAAGTCCTTTTCTTCTTTACCAACTTTTTACGTCTTTTAGCTTTTGAAGCTATCTATCGTATCTCAAATCTCTGTATTCTTATCTACTCTCTAAATCATTCTTCATGAGTTAACTTTACTAAATTATGTACGGTTAGCATCGATCATATACATGCGAAGCATATACATATATCCAGTCAAGCATATAATAAACAAATTAATAAATATATTGGATTTGTTTCATTAAATTAATTAAGTATATAACATCCCATGAAGGTTCCAAGTTCCAACTATACAACTGCCCCTAAAAGATTCCTTCATGTCTTAATCATTTCATCTACGTTGTTTTATTTGTTAAATTATGCTCAACAACTCTTTACGGAAACAATCATGTACCGAGTTGATTATTAACGAAAAATATATTTAAAAATGTTTCAAGAACGTAGCCATCTCTAACCAATTCTTGAACCATACTTTACCAACTTGCGTTCGAAGCAAGAAACTGCTCCTCCATCATCTTCCTCTATTGATCTTCTTCATATTCTCAAGTTTACTCCAAAAATTGCGAGGTAGAGAAGAGGAAACTACAAACCAAGAACATTAAATGGATTGCTCAATCTGCACCACAATGCCATCTATATTAAGACCACCAAGAAACACAATATGTGGATCATGCTACGAAGGGGCTAGAACAACAATTGCGCTGCTCAAGAAACTTGAGGGCTCGAAAGAAGATCGTCATGACAAATCGAACCATAATTCCACCATCAATAATGGCTCCTCTATTTCTTCGTCTCCTTTGTTTTCTTGTGAGGTAAGCTTCTTATGTGTATTTGCACTAAGTAGTCTTTAATTTATAAAACATTTCAATTATTTTTTAGAAATCAAAACACATTAATTTATTGGCTTAATGATTTTTAACTATATATTTGTGCGAGAATTTCAGCCGCAACCATTAGAGAAGGTGATCAAATGGATGAAAAACATGAAAGAAACCGAAGAAGAACAGAAGAAAAGAATAGTCTTCTTAAGCAGCTTTGTGTCGGGTTTCAAAGAACAGCTTCATGCTGATATTCTTCTAAAACCGGGCGATGATGGCCCTCCAATTCCTGCACATAGAGCTTTGCTGGTAATTCAATGATCGCTAGCTACTCTCTTTTAAAATTTAATTTTATGGCATGGTTAGTTTTATAATAGGATGTTGACATTTTAAAAATACAATAATTTATAGGGTTTAAATAAAAATTCAATGGCGTTTGATGTTTATGTAAACAATTTCAAAAGTACAAATTAAATAGAAAAAAAAATAAAGTAAAATATTTTAACATGACGCAACCATTAAATTTTGTTTTCTAAAAACGAGTTGGGTGCTTATATATATGTAGGCTTCAAAATCTGAGATCTTTAAGAACATTCTAGACTCAGATGGATGCAAAACCGCTCCAGAATACGCCATAACGCTCCAAGAACTAAATTCCGAGCAACTTCAAGCTCTCTTGGAGTTTCTATACACCGGTACATTGGCTTCAGATAAGTTGGAGAAAAATGTCTACGCGTTGTTTATTGCAGCAGATAAGTACATGATTCATTACTTGCAAGAGTTGTGCGAGCAATATATGTTAAGTTCCTTGGACATCTCTAGTGTTCTTAACGTTCTTGATGTCTCGGATCTTGGTTCGAGCAAGACGCTGAAGGAGGCTTGTGTAGGGTTCGTGGTGCGGAACATGGACGACGTCGTTTTCTCGGATAAGTACGAACCTTTCTCTCAGAAAAACCAACATCTATGTGTGGAGATCACAAGGGCGTTCTTGATGGAAACGAGAAGCAAGAGACGTGACTAATTAAATTAGTGAGATTATCAATGAATGTTTCTTCTATAGCTGTTACTTGATTGATCTTTAATCTTCCAAGCTAGACCTTTTCTTTGTTTGATAAAAGGAAAATATGTTTTACGCATGGCCCATATTCCGGCCCACTAACAGTAACATATATAAAGCCCATCAAACCAACGATTGGGACATATTAAGTATTAACCGTTCATAACCTAGCGAAGGGTTTAAGTGGCAAAAGATTATCGTTCCCTTGGGCGGTTTTAAAATCGAATCGACAGAAAAGGGAACAGAGTTGAAGAAGCGAAATGGATAGAGAGGATCTTCTTTGCTTTTGAGCTGGTCAAATTCACTAGAGAATAGGAATAGTGTCCTTTTGAATCTCCAATATGATCAAGCTATACACGTTTTCGCATATTAGTGATGAATTAACTAACTTGCTGCTAAAGAAATTAATTGACAGATTTGATAATCAGAGAGACATACAATTGATTTATTTTCCTTGATCATATGTCTATCTAAAGATCTCTTTTTAGGTAAAACAAATGTAAATTATATATATAGAAAATCTAATGAATACTTGATCATATATGTCTAGCCTTTTTGAATCATGCATGGCTATCACTCCAGGTCCTTATTGCTTCTGCCACTGCCTGTTTCACTGCTTCAGCATCTATGCAGTCTCCATCATCATTCTGTATTTAATTATTTAAGTAAAAGTAAATAAATTTTCAATATACCATTAGTGATTATAATGATCATGATTAATGGACTCTATATAAAGTGATGGTAAGGAAGAACTGTGTTTACATTTGATGAACCAATGGCATGCAAGCTAAATGTGTCAGTACATGAAACCCTAGCTTCAACAACATCAAGTCCAAGATCTTCAAAGGTTTCAAGAACACAAACCAACATGCCTGCCTCATTCTTCCTTGACATTACCTTTATCATGAACCCCTTCTCTAGGGTTTCCACTGTAACCTACCAATACAAATCAAAATCCCAAAGTTAATCAATGCTTCTTAGTAGAAATGCATCAATGGGTAATTTATTTGTTTGTACCATAGGATTTGGATCGGAAGATTCACGGAAAGATTGCTCAGACGTGGTCGCATTGTTGATTTTTTCTACCTTCTGCTTAAGCTTTTTGATATATTTTGATGCATCCACTATGATAGATGTTTCGCTCTCCTGCAAAACGTGCGCGCAGCAAACATATTAGTGATTTAGTTTAATTTAAATACTCAAACTACAAGTTTAGTCCCTTTTCGCGATCATACTTCGGCCCTTATAATATGTATTTTATTGTAGTATATGTTCATTATGTCTAGGAGCGGATCATCAAGTAATTGTCCGAGAAGTAAAACTATATAGACAAAAATAAAAACTAAAATAGCAACCACACATATATAGATAGTTTCTAAGTTTCATATAGTTTTTGACGTTTTCTCATTCAAAATTTCTCTCTCTCTTTTCTCAATGAAGAAGGCACTTTAAGAAAGGAAAAAGGCTCTATCATCGATTAGTCAAAATTTCGAATTTATTAATGATCAGCCGCCAAACCAGAGTTTCATTCATGTATATGAAAATAAAATTAAAGCTACGTAGATATGTAATTTGTACGAAGTAAATTAGTTTGATCTCTCTAATTAATGTATGTAAAGAGATATATAAATCAAGTAATGATAAATCGGCATGCCAAAGTATATATATGTGAAAAAAGTTTATATATATATGTGAATACGAATGTTCATATATCAATTGAAATCACATATATATAGAGAGATAGTAAATATATAAGTAGTAGCTAGACTGATTTTGATTTAGTATCATAGATCAAAATAAGAAACAAAGTAAGAAAAGAGAATGGTGTGGAATAAAATTACAGCATGAGAATCAGTGATTGAACGAAGCAAATGAAACTTCTCACGCAGAGAGGAACCTCTCTTGTGTTCTCTCGAAACCATTCTTATATGTTTTAGCTTCTTCTTCTCCTACTTTTTGGTTCTCTTCTATATATATAGAGAATGTGTATATGTGTGTGAGAGAGAAAGAGGAAGTAGAGATCTGAGATTCTTTAAAGTTTATAGGATCCTCTCGATCGTCTCTCACATGTCTACCTTGTAGTCTCTCTTTATTTCTACAAAATGTGATATACGGACAAATTCGATTGGTATCTCGTGAATTACTTGATTACCTCTATGCCTAATTACACGATGTTCCATATTCTTTGTTTTTTTTTAATATATATTTACGTGAGAACACTTACAAACGTAAAAACGTAAAGAAATTACTAAATCGATTTTTTCTTCTATATACATTAGCTTGTTGCTATATTAATATTTAATAAGTTAAGCAATGTAAATATAATATTTGTATGTTTTGCATTACTCCAACACATCAAGAATTTTGTACCCATAGTTTTACCAGACTATTCACAAGTGTCGAAGATTAGTGTGGACTTCGGCTCAACTTAATATTTCCGGTTAAATGATGGTACATCCATCAATTTTAAGGTACAAATTACGATCCATTTGTGAACGTAAATATTCAAGTGTATTATCAGGTTATGCCCTTTTCAATCTTGGTGAGCTGATTTGTATGCTTATAATCTACATTTATTGTGCCGTAATTGGACATGACCAACTCTCTTCGAAGGCGTATATGTCTGCGTATGAGTGATTCTTGAGTATATATAATGTTTAAACTATGAAATGTTTATCTACATTATTAAAATAGGAGCATCGAAAGAAGTTGACGAAGAGGATAAAAGCAAACAGAAGAATGTTCGTTGTGATATTGGAATGCCTCCAAACACACCTCACGGGGATCTTTATGCATGGCCTTCTCTCTCTCTCTCTCTCTTCACCTATACGCGAATTTCAAATGCACAACTTGGTTTTCTTTTTTATTTTTTTTTATTATCTATTAGATCAAAATATTTTTATTTTTCATATAAGTACAAATCAATGAGTAGAAACGCCAAATTTTGCATTAGTTGTGGATTAGAAAAACTTCTTAGAATTTGACTATTTTGGGGGTTAATGGTTAATAGCATTACAAGAATTAATATTATGACTGAGCTATTAGGAAACCGGTTATGAAAACAATTGTGTATATATCCAAAATAATTTATTTAGTTCATTCATTAGAAAACCCTCAAACAAAAAAAAAATGTTTCATCTTAGAATTTTTTTTAAAAAACTTTTAGTTTGATAAAGGCTAGCTTTAATATTTGCAAATAAAAGTATGAAATGTGATGAGCATATAAGAGTATAGAATTGTCTATATTCCACAAGGACATATAAACTAATAAGAGTACCCATCAATTCACGTGTGCCGATTAATCATCACCACAAAAAAAAAACACTCTACACAATAGGCATGCTCTTCCTTGTCACGTATAGATTCATAGATATCCCTACCATTTCTCATATTCTTCTACTTTTACAGTCTGTTTTCTCCTCATTAATTAATTGTTTAATAATAAAAAAACGATAGATATTTAGGGTTTCAATTGCTCGGATTTACCAAAGAAAATGGCAGTCACGTGATTTGCATTTTGGGAAGTACATTCACATGCACAATTTGACGACATAATAAGAAAAACAAAACCTATTAATCTCTAAAGCTGAGAAAGAAATGGTTTTGTTGTCCACATAGAGTAGAGAGAAAGGGACGTGAGCGAGAGAGTTTGGACATCAAAAGTTCACATACAAAGGAGATTTGGTCTCTTCCCATATATTCTGCAAGAAAATATATTTGTACTGCTGCATATTATTCGTGTTTTACTTCGGCTTATATAGAAGTGGGTTTGTGTCCACACATTAATATTATTGTATATATAATTAAAAAAAATTTAAATGCGTGTGAAAAAACAGTCGAGAGTATTTTAGATAAAGAAAAATAATAATACAAATATGATATGTACTACACACTACACTCGAGCAGAAAATAATTTTACAACTCTGACATTTGAGGTTGATGTGTAGACTCAGGTTATTTTATATAGAGATAAAAAAGATAGGAACGATCTTTACAAAAAAAAAATTCTAAGAATGTCAATGATTTGTTTGTTTTTCTTACAGCCACTGTCAAATGAGTTTTTAAATGTCATTTTGTAAAGCAGTCAATTTTAAAAATTGCCAAAACCACTTCACTTGTTTTTTTTGAATTTTTTTAATATAACCCTAAATTGTTTCGAGAAATTTACGATGTATAGTCAAAGTATAGGCCATAACAAATGTATAAACAAAAATTTCCACCCACACACACACACACACAAAATTCGGGTGAAAAATGACTAGGTAATCAAAACTAATAAATTAGTTTATTTCCTTATTCATTTCTTCAATCTTTCCTTGTATAAGTAAGTATAACTGTATAAAAAACAAAATATAAAAATGTAAGAAGGTCTCGTGTTCTTGACAGCTATATATCCTTTGTCTTCTCCCCATATGAATCGTATTCCCTTGTCCGAATCAAATATCATTGTATGACACCTAACTGCACATCTTGATAATTTTATGATTTTAACAAAAACTTAAGAAATCCTGTGACCAAAAAGAACAAAAACTGGATAATCCAACATTGCAGAGGCTACTAGACCAATACCACGTGTGAAGAGATCATTAGACGGCTTCCATTGTATTAGGGAAATGATATTCTTGTACTTAGCTTTGATAATATTATATGACTAACGTCTAAGGTCTAACCGCTATGTTAAAATGCGTTGTTTTGTTCAAATCAAATCACTTCATACGAATTTAAATCCTCATACATATATTCTTGGGATGCTGCATTGTCAATGTCTCTCTCAGACTCTCTGGTTACATATATATATATGGGTGTTGTTAAAGACAAGTCATTAGTTAAACTACAAGATATGTAATTTGTATATATGGACTGTAATTGAAAAATTTAGAAAGGACCAAAAGGACAAAATAACATTGAGATCTTAACAAGAATGTACAAAAATAAAACCCATTCCATCTGCCCCACTCTCTTCTTCTCTAAGTGACAAAATTATCATAGAGAATTAGGTCACGGGGGCGGCTTTGGGCTACCAAAACATCACCTTTTCTTCTTTTTTTAATCTATATTTTATAAAAACATATATTTTGCACATAGCATGATTTCACCGTAACAAATATACTGTATTCGTAGCCGACTAGAAAAGAAGGAAATGAAGATAAACAGATACAGGGCCCATATAATCTTCAACATGAAAGCACAAGAAGGCCCATTAGCTATTTTACGGGCTCTATGAGGCCCAGGTTCTTCACTCTACCTGAGCTAAACAAGCCAGTCTCAAAGTTTTTTTATTTTTCAACAATCAAAAAACTCTTCTCCAATGCTTAAGCTGAAATCTAGTTTATTTTTTCTATTTACTAAAACCTCCCAAGGACCAAAGAACATCGACAAAGGAAGACGACGAAGAAGATTTCGAGCTTCGACAAATCATGCGGATTCTTACTGCTCGCATAGCTAACGTAATTACCCAAAATTCTTCATCTGAAATTTCCTCTCTTTACCCGTTTATAAGCTTTTCCTTGTCTTTCTCTTCATCAATGGGTTTAACGGGTCGTTACCGATTCTTCTGGAATCTGAAGTAAAATTTGCAGCATTTTTGCAGGGCACGAAACGCGAATCCTCGATCTCGAAATTTCTCCTCGTCGAACAAGAAAGGTGCCTCCTTTTTTCCTTTTGTCTTTTTTTCAATCAAGTCTATAATCTGTGAAAGGATCGACTCATGGTCTTAAATTTACACCAGATTAAGATAGAATGAAGTAGATTGATTCGAAAATCTGATGAGCTTTTGGTTAAGTAGTTGTAATTGAAGTCCATTTCTCACTTCACACTAGTAGTGAGAGTCTCGATTTCAATCACATTTGCTTGTAATTTTACTCCAAAGTGGTTGCTTTGTTTGATGAATCCGTACTTTAGTCTTAGAAACAATCATGAAGTAGTCATAAGAGTAGAGAAGAGTGTGACTTGGACTCATCAAAAGAAGTAAAGGGCCTTTAGGTTTGGGTGTGTTATGTTCTTAGCTTTGCTTTCATTTTCTAGATGACCTTACATTGGAGGAAGAAGCTGAGAGGAAAATAGGTTGGTGTCTCAAAATTTTCTTTGCGGGCACAGCAACGTATATTGGATACCAGTTTTTCCCTTACTTAGGTATGTGAATGAATCTCTATATCTAATCAGCTCTTACATTTTTTTATTAATGGTGGATCACTGATTGTCACTTATTTGGGTTAGGTGATAACTTAATTCATCAATCAATATCGCTTTTACATGTGAAGGATCCTTTGTTTAAGAGAATGGGAGCTTCTCGGCTTTCCCGTTTCGCTATTGATGGTAAGACTCAGAGTTACTCTCTGATGGATTGCTTAAGATACTTATTTAGTCTCACCAGTGATGAACTTGTTTTCTGGCTGATGTATTGTACTCTTTTGGTTTGGTCTGTATAGATGAAAGGAGGATGAAGGTTGTAGAGATGGGTGGGGCTCAAGAGCTACTACATATGTTGGGAAGTGCTAAAGATGACAAGACAAGGAAAGAAGCCCTAAAGGCTCTTGCTGCTCTCTCTAAATCAGGCAAGTCTTGGTTTAACATAATCTTGTGTGATTCTTCTACTTCTGCATCTCCGTGATAGATTTCATTGGATATAAGGACCTCAGGATTGTTAACTCTTTTGATCTTTTTGAGTATATGTTTAAAGCCAAATGCATCTCAAAATTTCTAACTTTCCTTAGTTGCAGGTGAAGCTGCTAAATTCCTAGGCTCTAATGGAGCACTCTCTATCGTCAAATCGACTCCAAATTCCTTGGAAGATTCAGACATTTCAACATACAAGTCAAACATACTCGAGAAGCTAGTTGAGAAAAACCTCGCTGTCTCTTCCAACTGAACTACCTTTTTACGGACAAGGATAGGTCAAGAATCATAAGAGCATGTCCATTGCAGGGACCTTGCAAGTTTTTTAAGAAAATCCTTATGAATAATAGCAAAAAATTAAATCAGAATGGTGTAATAAACCAAGGTGCGAACCTTGTTTAAGGTATTTTTGGGTGTATTAGGTGCGCTGACGTGGCTGTATATTATTGGATGACAACTTTTCCCGTGTTTTTTTTTCTTTCCCATTCCCAAACTATTTTTTTCTTTCTCTCCTCTCTCCTCTCCTGTTTTCTCCGAATTTCGACTTCGACGGATCAAATTCTTCATCGT
>Ga0041059_1001038_pt1 | contig 22073 bp, 11 predicted proteins | sample AraColnosormetaG_FD_56232 | JGI IMG/M metagenome (GOLD analysis project Ga0041059, IMG submission 56232) | Arabidopsis roots microbial communities from North Carolina, USA - Col MF nosort | ecosystem: Host-associated > Plants > Roots > Unclassified | place: USA: North Carolina | collected... | reverse complement strand
TGTAGAATGTGTAAAAATATATTGACTATACCATATGTAAGATTATATGATAAATAGAGGGTTCTTTTAAGGTTTATGGAATTAATGCATGATTAATAATCATTTAACTTATAGAAATGTGATATCGAAATACGAATATTTGGTAAGAGTGTAGTAAATATTTAGAGATTTTGGAATGAAGTAAGTAAAGATATGGTAAGTATTTGGTTGTTCGGATTTTTAGGAAATATTATTTCGTGTAATATTGAATTAGTAGAGATTCAAGGGATTAATGTGTGCAATTTATGAGGATAGTGCAAAATAATTTTTGTTTAGGTAAGTAATTAGTGCAAAACGTAAATAGTTCATCAAAAATTTGGTCATTGTCCTAACGCAGACAATCTTGTCTGATTGATTTTGTAGGGACTAAACATACAATATCGAAATTGAAAAAGGATTTTTCGACACAAATCTTCCCCAAAAATATATATGTAGATAGATTTACATATTAAGCAAGAAAAAAAAAAACTGTACAATAGTCATGAGCTTTCAATAGCAAAATAATTATGGTGCTCGTTCAAATAATTTATTAACCATCTTAAAATCCATTTTATGAATCAGATTTGGAATGATTGGCAAATTAATTTATTTCACTCAACTTTCATAATTTTGATTGGGTTGTTTTCATATAACAGAAAATTTAGGATTATTTCATTTTCCATAACATTAATATACATATTTAGCTTAATCAAAATAGAAGAATTTCAGTTTTCTTTTGAAAATGAAGAATAAATGTATTTTAATCAAAAACAAAAGTTACATGAACAAAAAGATTCCTGTCCCTCTCCTTTTTCTGATAGTTTAGTTCGGTTGTCATAGAAATAAATCTCTAATTTATCATGCACAAGAATATTACGTAAGATTTGAATATATTCCGTTCTCTTTTCATTAAAAACAAAACAATCAACTAAAACAACGTTTGATTTGGTCTACATTGAGAATAATGAAATTATTCTGTCTTTAAATCCTAATTTTCCCAATCACACTTTACCACTTTAATTTCTTTTAAAAACTCTCATACATATTCTCATACCTGATACCTATTTCTTTTTGTTCTTCTTACCATGATATTTTCTAAAATATATAATTTATATATTAATTTACGGTAATTATAAAATCAAAATTAAAGTTACAGTTTACAATCACAGTCTCAAGCCTCTTTATAAGAATATTAAATATGAAAAATCATTATCAAATAAACACTACGTTAACATTTATTAAATTGATATATCATATATATACACATACATATATTTACTATGGTGTGTATTTTATAAAACTACTATATATTTGTGAATCATACTCCAATCTATAAAATTATATTTATTTAGCTTACTATTAATGTAACTTTAACTACAAATAATATTTTTTCAGTAAACATTACGAATATTGATTTATCAATTTGATTAAAACAGGTTGAAATCCTTATTGAACACTCTTCCATTTTTCCTTATGAGGACTATTGTGGCCGAGTTATTGTTTCAAGTAGCCTGACCGACCTCTCGTGGTAACATCTCCAAAGACCTATAAGGAGCATGTGATCCTCGACCAGCCTCCACAATATCCCGTGGTCATGACCTTGCAGGATATTCATACCAAATATGTAGATTAGAGATATTAACATTGTGAATGACTTTAGAAGTGATAAGCGAGAAGGCTTTTCTTCTTGATATGTAATGCCAAAAAAAAAAGAGCTATGGAATTTGGTGATCATCAAAGGTTTTCTCATTTAGTTTCAAGAGCCACTAATGATTCGAACGTAAATTAAATAATGAAAAACTCTTATAGCATATCAAATAATATCCCTATCTGGCCAAAGATCTTAATCTCCACTCTCTAAACGACAATTTTTCTATCGACCTAAAAACTTTACAAAACTTGCATTCAAAACTACATAAGATATAAAGCTTCACACATGGATATTTGGAGAATTAGGTGTATTAAACTAGTAGGCTGCTTTATGTTTTCTAAACTAGAAACAATTAGGTTGCAGAACTTAGTATAAACAATGCTTTCAATTCCATGACTAAGTCAGTTCAATCGGCAACTCATTAAGAATGTTGAATCCTTCACATTTGACAATAACTGTTTTGACGTTCTATATCTTATTCTTACATATCGTACTTTGAAGACATAGATCATTAGTGTCTGTATATCATTTAGAAACTTAGCTTTGTATATAACAATGCCTTTACAAATACGAATGTCTAAGACAAAACATTCTCAACACTCACATTTCTTACAGTTTTATCTATGAGAATATTTTCAGTCTTATTTATATTTGTATGAAAAACATATTGTGATCGACTGATCGTTGCTTTAAGTAGTTTAAGGTTTAGTATATGAAATATGATGTGTATCCAATTGATATAGTCGATATAAATATATTGTACGATTACATGAGGATGAAAAAGAGTGGAAGAAAAGTGAAAAATAAATTGATGGATATGCGAACATGACATGAAAGGTTCGAATTCGGATGTTAAAGAAAAGTGGGCTTAGCACTTGTGGAACATAATTTCGTGGGCCCAATCATAAATTAGCACGATATGTAACATCACATCACAACAAATCACACTCCACTAATATAAGTATATTAAGAGAAAAAAATAGACATTATTAATAGAGAACATATATTATAAAGACAAACTGCACTAAATGACAAAATGTGGAAGAACAATTAGATAACTTATTAGTTTGCTCAAATAAGATTGATTTTTGAGCATTTAGATGTTTTATATTAACTACTACTACGTGACAAGTAATTTCTTTTAGCATGATATATTTTTAGGTGTATATGTAATTTTTTGAAATTAGGAAATTAGTATAGTGTACATCAAAATTGCTTTATACGATATTTCGTCAGAATCACAGAACTTAGATTTCACATTGTGGCAAAAATGAATTATGTAAAAAGGTGAATGTTTAAACTTTAATTAAAACATATTGACGAAAAATTAGTTAATTACAAACATAACAAACAAACTCAGGAAATAAGATTGAAACTACAAAGAGAAGGTACCAAACAAAGGCATATGATAGAAATTTAGAGTGCATGAATACAATCATGTTATGACTGGAGTTTTTAAAAAGATCTAAGACTTCCTTATTAAAGAAAAATATGGAGTTTAATTTTTTTTGGTCATGCAGATTGATCCATTGAATGAAAAACTATTATTTTTTTGTTAAAATAATAATTCATTATCTTTTGTAGTATCATTCAAATAAAAGATTTTCTCTAATTATTACATGATCTTATTTTTCTGATGATTTGCGTTAACTTCATTAAGGAATGAGTGTGTTTGTAACCAAGTACAAAAGTGATTCCCCTTAACTAATTAAAATGACCTCAAATGATTTTTGATGGCATTCTCCATTAATTCAAAAACAGAATAACTAGCTTGTTACGTATGGGAGCAAAAGTGTTACATTGGAGAAAAAAGAGTCGCGGAAGAGAAGATTAGGTACGTAAAACGAGACAAGCACGTCTCACAAAACGACACATGTATATATGTTCTCCTTCGTTACCAACTACAAATAGTAACTCAAGACCGTCAAGCATCAGTACTTCTCGTAGAAGTCAATAAATGATTCTACACGTAAAAGAAACTAATGGTCAATGGTCATACCTACGACATAATAAATACATAAAATTACATTATACTGTACAATATAGTAAGTTAAACGCACGTGGATACTACAGTTATAAAATTGCATTACGACAAGTAGCCACGAAGACCAATAATATACCGTCTCATTTCGCATTTCGTTTTCTCTCTTTTTTTAAAGTCTCTTTAGATTGATTTATATTTAGTTTTCAAGTACATGTAATTAGTTAGAATCATTCATACAAATTCAAGGTCATGCTAACGTGGCTCCATGCATGCAAGACGATGACGTAACAAATATATACTCTCACGGGAGGCATTTCTTCAATTCTTCTCCTATCTTTGTATTTAGACAACTTTTCCAATGATTTTTGTACGAACATTATTCCTTTGTCTAAAAACGAATCTTAGACCGTAAGAATATATTGACCGTTTACGAAACTAATGCGACCAATAAGAGAAACTTAAAATCCGTGTGTAGTGACGTTAAAAGTCTCCTTTTATGAAGTTACAAGGAAACTACATTTGTGCACATGTACTATATGATGTATATAAAAATGCATATGGCAATAATGCCTATATATTTCGGAATAATTACTTTATGTACAATCTTGGCCTAACCCCTTTTTCCAAGCTTTTGACAAAAATGTACATAGAACCCGGATTTCGATAGTGTATGCGTATAGACTAAAGATGACTAAAGACTTTTATCTCTCATATAGTAATATACCAAAGTTACGTACACATATATGTACACGCATGCCTCATAGTTTGACTACGAGTTTTTCTGTTTTACACTTTCACGCGTGCATCACTTTTTGTTTTCCCATCTTTTACCGTATAACATTAGAATTAGAATTCAAGTCGAATATCACATTACAAAATTACAAAAAGAGTGAACAAAATTAATGCATTGCCTTTAATATGAATATTAACAACGATGTTTTGGCATGCAAAATGTCAGGAAGCTTCGTTTCTTATATTAAAAACACAAACAATTTCGTGGATGACAATGTAACCGTGTGTGTGTTTTAAAGAAAAGATTACTGTTGGCCGAAAGAGAAATCGAAATTCATTATATAGTTTTAAAATAAGGTTTCTCAATGAATTATCATGTCGCATTCGTATGTCCTTGTCGAGGAAGGAGATGTTAATTTTCTTGAATAGTTTCGTGATATTTGTTTTGTAATAAGCCAAAACGTGCTGACTCATTTACACTTATTATCCTATTTAATTTCTCATACGAAAGTTATAAATTAATGACCAAAAAAAAGAAAGAGTTATAAACCAATAACTCGATGGTCCACAAACTAAAGTATAAGCTTTTTTTATAACTTGTAGTGCCCTTCATGGATACCAAAAGAGAAAATTTGATTTAGTGCATACATATAACAATATAACGCCGCATAATAATACTGTATAAAACAGTCATGTAACGATATGACAGCAGTAATACAGTTCCAAGAGACGTTATAATCGTATGCAATCATATGCTTGCGTAGATTTTCCAACAGTTTTGTTTCGTTGATAGGAGGAACTCAACACTTTAGGGTAGTGATTGGTAGACACTATTAGCACAAAAAATATTAATTTTACTCTGATGTTTACCAAAAAAGTTACCAATCAAATATTTAAGAGATCGTACTCTTCCACGGCGACTCTAAAAACCAAAGATATAGGTTAGACTCATAACTACTTTATAAAGAAAATGTTTAACGATAACTACCGAGATCTAATAAATAAACCTTCATTTTCAAGTATATTATATTTGCTTCTTTTGTTTATATATCAAACCAAGTTCTGGTTTATAAAAATATTAGATAAAACTCGTCTAAATAGGTAGGTGTAAAATAAAATTTTAAATTTTTATCGATAATATTTAAAATTTGAAAAGTTAATAATGATCCACACATTTTTTCTAATATTTAATTTAGTAATTTTTGTATTAAATAAAATTTCAATCATATACATTCGATTTTTCTATACATTTTAACTATCTATTTCTGCATAATAAACTGTATTTTCATTTTATACGCTTCATCTTATTGATGATATTTAAATTTTAAATAGTAATTCATACACTTTTTAATATTTAATTTAGTATTTTCTTAAATCCAAATTTTAATCTTACAATTTAAATATCTACTTTAACATAATACAAATACAATTTAATTTCATTGTATTAAATTCAAATATAATTTGATTATAATAAAATACAATTTAATTCTAAAAAGTCCATCTTAGATTTTAATTTTCCTTTTTAGTTTTGAAAATTAAAAATTTAAATTTATTAGATATATATGTTACTTTTTCAGTTTTCCTATTTATTTAAGAAAAAAATATTTTTTAACACATGTCAACTTGTAAACAATAGACTGAACACGTCATTTTATATTATGTTTAGTTTTGAAAATTAAAGTTAATTAAATATTTATATTTCTTTTTTTTAGCTTTTCTAATTATTTTTAAAATAGTAAATATTTTTAATACAAATCAATATCTGAACAATAGATTTGATACATAACATAATCCTATAAATTATTAACTTGGAAAACGATAGTTTATATAATAAAATTATTTTCTTAAGTTCTCTAACCATAACAATTAAACTATATTTTAGCGAAGAAAAGAAGAGAATACCGAGAGAACGCAACTTGCACTAAAAGCTACCACTTTGGCAAATCACTCATTTATATTATTATATACTATCACCTCAATTCAATCGAAACCTCAAAATAACACTAATATATACACAAAGAAACAACAGAATAACACCGAAGAATATAGGTTTAGGAAAATCCAGAATTTGTTGAGACTAAAGAGATCAAATTTTCGATACAAGGTTTTGCTCAATTTGTATTTTCATAATAAAATTCTTTATTTCACCATAGACTTACATGATTAGTTTTTCTTTTAATAAAAAAAAAACACGCGACATGAAAATTATATTATCTCAGTGTTGTCGAATTTGAATTTGAATTTTGAGTTAAATACTACACATTTGTTGACAACTTATTAAACTTTATAAGTCTGCTACAAATATTGTCAAATATTTACTAATTAATGGACCAAAATCCTCTAACTTGCAAATTTGTATCTACATCAACTTAAAAATTAGGAATATGCGACCCAAAAAAAAAAAAANTAGGAATAATAATAAAAAAATGGAATGATGTGGAGGAAGCTCTTTACTCTTTGAGAGGAAGTTTATAAATTGACCACACATTTAGTCTATTATCATCACATGTATTAAGACTTGACAACTTGTCTTTCTCACACCAAACCCCTCTCCTCTGTTTCATAACATCTGCTCTTTCTTTTTTTTCCTAAGCCCCTAATGACAAACCATAATGCCTTAATCTCTGATGCTAAAGGCAGCATCGGAGTTGCGGTTAGAGTTCCAAACCAATCTCTGTTTTCTCCCGGAGGTGGCCGATACATCAGCATTCCCCGGAAGAAACTCGTGCAGAAGCTAGAGGCCGACCCGAGTCAAACCCGTATCCACACTTGGATCGAAGCCATGAGGGCTTCTTCCCCAACCCGTACCCGACCGGGGAACATATCTCCCCTCCCGGAGTCCGATGAGGAGGATGAATACTCTTCTTGGATGGCTCAACACCCGTCAGCTTTAACCATGTTTGAAGAGATAGCTGAAGCTTCAAAAGGGAAACAAATCGTGATGTTTCTCGACTATGACGGTACATTATCCCCCATTGTTGAAAACCCTGATCGAGCTTACATGTCTGAAGAGGTTTGCTTCCCTTCTTACTTCTTCATTCCCTTGTTTTAGTTTTTTTTTGGTTTTCTGACAACTTTTGATTCTCAGATGAGAGAGGCAGTGAAAGGCGTGGCTAGATATTTCCCGACCGCGATTGTCACTGGAAGATGCCGTGATAAGGTACGTTTTAATATTTGAATAAAACATTTGTTTCGGTTTAGGATCTTTTTGGTTATAAAAAGACATAACTAACGTGTTTTTTTTCGTTTTTATATTTGGTAGGTTCGTAGATTTGTGAAACTTCCCGGACTTTACTATGCAGGTAGCCATGGAATGGACATCAAAGGACCTTCCAAAAGAAACAAACATAACAAGGTATAATCATAAAACCTTATATATTAAAGTATGTTGATTCATAAAGAGACTAACAAGGGCTTAATGTTTTTTGGAACAATATAGAACAATAAAGGAGTTCTTTTCCAAGCGGCGAATGAGTTTTTGCCTATGATTGACAAGGTCTCCTACCTTTTTCTATTTCTATATTTATAATCTATGCGTCAAATTCAAGCTACTTAGTATAACAACATATTGGTCTCTAACTAAGGAAAAAAATACGAATCTCTTAATCAGGTCTCTAAGTGTCTAGTAGAGAAAATGAGAGACATAGAAGGAGCAAACGTCGAGAACAACAAGTTTTGTGTCTCCGTACATTACCGTTGTGTTGATCAAAAGGTAAGAAAATAAATCAAGATTACAAATATTTTCTTCATAGTCAAAAAAGTAATTATAACGTATGGTTCATTTGTAATGATAGGACTGGGGATTGGTAGCGGAACACGTGACATCGATATTGAGTGAGTATCCGAAACTGAGGTTGACACAAGGAAGAAAAGTCTTAGAGATTCGACCAACCATCAAATGGGATAAAGGCAAAGCTCTCGAGTTCTTGCTCGAATCCTTAGGATTCGCTAACTCTAACGATGTTTTGCCCATCTATATAGGAGATGATCGTACGGACGAGGATGCTTTCAAGGTAAATTTACCATCTGCAAAATTACTATAAAACCTTAAATATTTTCATTATTTAGAACTTAATTTTGTAGATAAATTAATTAAAATTTTGGTTGGGTTCAGGTTTTGAGAAACAAAGGACAAGGCTTTGGTATACTTGTGTCCAAAATTCCAAAGGAAACGAGTGCTACATATTCTCTACAAGAACCTTCCGAGGTAATATTAATTATTTGTTCTTTGAGTTTTGGTTTATTACTCTCTAATTGTTCTTGAGGACTAACAACTTTTCTTTTTTTGAATAATGTTTTGAACAGGTAGGAGAGTTTTTGCAGCGACTCGTGGAATGGAAACAAATGTCACTAAGAGGAAGATAGCCAATTTCCTGACATAAATTTATTTTCAATTAATAAATGAATTAGTTTTCACTATGCAACAAAAATTGTTGTATATATGATCAATGTTTTTTTAATTATTTTACTCTTCATGAACAAATGTAAGTTTATAGGAACTTTCTTAACCAAGAAAAAAGTAAGTTTGCTAGTATAATATTTTCATCATTCTCTTTTTAATACCGTCTACTGTTATTAATTTAGAAACCAAGAATACATATCAAATAGTACCAATATTCTATAAAACAGTCTAGTCGGTCGTCTAGACCCCTGTCTAAGTGTTAGAAGCCTATGTGACGCTAACCATTTCGACTACCTAAAATTTCATAAATTTTGTTTAAATGTATTTTTCCAATTTCCAAATAGTATAATTTAGTGATTCGTCCAAACACTAGGTTTTAGATCACCAGTCCACTTAGCGCCTAACGCTTCTTTTAACACAAGTAAATACACATAATCGATCAAATACAAAACCATCACATAACAAAAAATGACACGATGCTTCTCTCCATAAGCCTTTCGATATATAGTAGAATACCGCTTTATTATTTGCTTTCCTCGCTCATATTCATCCTCAATCTGAAGTGATCTTCATCACAGTAACTAAGCTGCAATGTCGATAAACGTTTCCATCATTCTTCTATATGTATAATGTACATCTACCCATTAGAAATACATATAATTCATATAATATATTTTGAAGGGTATTGTTATAAAAAAAACCCAATGTTTGCAATTTTACAACCCACCACAAAAATGAATAATAATTTTGTGAAGTCTAAAATAATATTCAATATAACTCTTTTTCGTTATTGTCAGATTTCTTAAATTTTAATAAATAATATATCAAATCGAAGCTTTCAAGACGAGGAGTTCAACTCTATTTTTAGAATTTTAAAAATCAAATGTATGTGATTGTGAAAATTTTACAATGTATGTATAAGATTATTTTGGATTTTATAGTATTATTTTAAAATTTTTATGTGAAAGGTAAAGTTGTAAAAATTGGAAACTTTGAGAAAACCCTATTTTGAAAAAGCAAAATAGTCATGATGTTAAATTTTCTAAACTATATCTAATTTCAGATTACATATATAGCTTCTTAGTATTCATTTTAATAGATAACCAAAACTAAACGTATTTTAATGGTTTCTAGGAATAATAATAGTAAAAGATTTAATTTTGTTGATCCACGCTAATTCAATGGTAAGTATTTATTTTATTTTTTTGGTCACAATTCAATGGTAATTCTACATCCGAACTAACATTTTAAACGAATTTCAGACTTGACAACACTAAAATAGACTTACTAAAGATTGATGAAAATGTACCCTACCATATACACAATATCATGTGGAGGTACACTTTGGAACCTAAAGGAATGCAGCTTTCGTAAGAAATATTTTATTTCAACCAACATAGCAAATAAATAAGATAAAACAAATTGCATTGTTTTAAAAATGCTTTTTGATATAAAAACTGACACATACTTTTTAAAATGATTTTTGTAGGCCTTGAAAAATAGGGTCTTTGTCAAAAAGCTTGGACTCTTGCCCAAGCCTTAGCTTGCAAGCATCCATGTCACCAACTTTTAAACTAGAATTACCTCTTCTTTATTTTATTTTTGTAAAAGAAACATTGTACATGTTTTTACTTTGACCTCTATATTTATTATTGAGATCAAATGGTAGGGTTTGCTTCAGGTGGCATGCATCAAGTGTGGAATTTAATAGAGAGAGAGAGAAAAAAATAGCTATAACCTATATATAATTCTCTAATCATGAAAACTATGAAGTCTGTAGCCAATGCGTGATGAAGAGCCCCATGTAAAATCATGAAAATATAATAGAAAATCTGATTAAAGTGTATGGAGGTCTCAATAAAAATTTAACAAGTTGGAATGATGATAACAAAAACAAAGATAGTGAAGCTATCGAAAATTGAACAGTTGGGATTTGGGGATGCTGCCATTTGTATGTAAGATATTACAAGTAGATTAACGACCATGTGAGCTCAACTGTATTTCAATAATATTTCCTTAAATGAATATGATTGACCAGGCCTCGACAAAATACCCGAACTCGAAGAACCGAACTGAACTCTATCTAAAAATCAGATCCAAACCCGAATCTAAAATTTTAAAATATCCGAACGGATCTTAAACTTCAAAAACCAAAAACCCAAACCCGATCCAAACCCGAACCAGATCAAGTACCGGAACATATTCGAAGTACGTATATATAGATATAATTTATTAGTAATAATCATATTTACAACAATCTAAGTGCCTAAAATATTTGGATTTTAAGATATTTTATATATTTTGAATACTTTGCCTACTTTTCGATAGATTTGGATAGCAAATACTCATGTTTTGTTTTTGTTTTTTTTTTTGTGTATTTTCAAGTAATTTGAATATATTGATACAAAATTTTGAGTTTTGGATACTTCGGGTAAACCCGAATCCGAAAAACCCGATCCGAACCCGAAGTCTTAAAATACCCGAACGGGTTTTAAATTTCTAAATCCAAAAAATCCGAACCCGAAAAACCAGATCCAGACCCGATCTGAATACTCAAACGCCCATACCTACTTTTCATTTTAAGTAATTGACTAATTCTCTCATTTTCTCTATTTTATGAAAGGAACCCCACTTAAATATCTTAGAGTGAAAATACAACATTTCGTTGTTTTCATTTTTATAGCTCATCATTCATCTATTTTTTCATAAATATATATCTTTTTATGGATTCATAAAATTTAATCAAAGTTTGTTATGATCAAGTCGTAAAACTATTAATCATAAAACCCTAATTTTTATATGTGAGAGATCAAAATTCAACTAAACAAATATGATTGAGAAGGCGAAATCCACTTCCTAAACTTAGTGGATAAACAAACTAAGAAAAGGGTACAATCGAAGAGGTTTTATAATGCATAGAGCCAAGAAAAGAGAAAGAAATTATACATAACAAAAGGTGAAGATACTTTTATCACATGTGTAAAGATAATAAAACCAAAAGAAGAAGAAGAAGAAATTGCAACCACTTTGAAACCCACATCATTGAGTTCTTTACTTGAAATAAACTATGTGCCATAAACTCCAATTATTGATTGACGATATAGACTTTTGGCACGAATTTTACAAGTTCACGGGGACACCTACACATTCATATAACACGTTCCCACTTTTATCACTATTTTCTTCACTATCTTTACCTTTCCAAGTCATTTCATGTGTTCACTTTGTTTCATTCACTCACTAAACCCTACCAAAATCTGCCTTTACACTATCTTACATATATAGGCTCTCTAGAAATGCACATGTTATTGAGTATTTGCAAATACACACATAAATATAGATATTGATGTAGCTATGTATGTACATTTTAGTTGATATTGATTGGATGGTTGGATGGTCCTAAGTTTGCTTTGTTATAATATATTGGTGGTCCATCAAATAATCACATGTACGAAAAGTTGATTCTAATTCCTAAGCCTATGCACTAATTTCACAAATCATTCATTCGAGAAACATGTATCCAAGTTACCAGCATCTTATAAAAGTACCTACACTAATCAAAGGATCATAATCTAACAATATTTATAATTGGAAAAGTAAAAGTTGATTTATTCACATTTTCACGATCTTTCCCAAATCTATTCGTTCTTTCCAAATTATTTCATGCCTCACATACTAAACGCTAAGAGTCTGTCTATAAATTAAAATTACCTAGTTTCTCATGAATAATTAACTTGCTAGCGTTAGATTCTTGAAAGCTTTATTAAATTCTTCTTACAAATTTAATGAATCTATGAATTCTTTAACATATGTTTTGTGATGTTTAACCTCCCATCATTTGTGTAGCTGGAATGCTGCATCTAGATTCGATGCGGCATCCAAACTCAGCTTCTAGATATTACTCGTTTATCAAATCGGGTTTTCTATCTAGATGTAGTTTTAACTTATTCATAACACTTTAATAATCTACAAAACACACTTTATAACTTCTCTAAAAAAATCATTACCGGGTTGAATAACCAAGCAATTTACATATCATTTATCATTTATCATGTGGTTATTGTGTTTAAAACTCGTCTATATTTAATTATTTGAATATAGTTCAAAATGTGGAAGGATAATATTTAATCTAACAAGCTGACTAGTTTACTTTCAATCTAGAAAGTATAAATTGGACATATCAATATATAGTAAGCTCCAAGACCTCGAACCTATAGCTGAAAACATGATGAGTTGCATAATTTAACTAGTGATAGTTGAATCACTAGCCAATAAAAATTGAGATGATACAAATATTAATGTGTCATGTGTATGATATCTTCTTTTTTTATAATGGTTTGGAGTTGATTCCAATGAACTCAAATGTGGGATTCTTAATCCTTGTTATAAAATAATTACAAGTAATTATGGAGATTAGTGGAACTAATTAGAGCTTCCAAAGTTTGTGTCTGTGGAGATCACTTAGAAAGAATATACACGTGTCAGTCTTGAAGATGGTCCCCTCCTCCTCCCACATCGGAGCTTTCGTCGATTGTGTCTCTAATTTTTTTATTCAGATTTGGTACAGAACATATATAATTTACCTAACAATATTTTATATTAACGAAAACTTTTGTGTGAAGAAAAGTAAATAATTGTTTCTAATTTCTATTTTCGTACGTGTATTAATTATTTATACTACTTAGTTCTGTTGAATGCATTTGACTTGTTATTGTGTCTAAATACGTTTATGCAGTTGGCTTATAGATTTATTAATATTAACAGTTTCTATATAGACATGATAAAAATTCGAAGCTAACGCCTAAAAAGATACTTTAAACCAAAGAGATGCTTGTTATCAATTTGTAAAACTTTCATTTTCGATTTATTTCATTTTTGTGTGTTTTCTTTTTATAAGACTTTATTTCCGGAAAAAACTCGTTCTGCGGTTAAATTTTGTATCTTTTGAAGTTTTTATATTAATTTTTCATTTGACAAAAGAGTAAATGAAATAAATTACAAATTATTATTTTTTCTTTTAAAGTCGAGGATTTTGGTTTTTTGATTAACGTCCAAAAAAAAAGATAAAGGTGATGGCTCTATACAGTAGATGGCTTTAATGTCTATATAGCAATTGAACCCAACCAAAGCCCAATAATATCTCTAAACCAATATTTACGGACCCAACGTCTTCATGCTGGTAAAAAAAATCCGGATCACTATTTTAACAGATCATTAAAACCATAAAAGTACAAGATGATCCAAATTAATCAAACTGCAAATGGCTATGAACTTCAAAATTAGGGGTGAATTACGAATTTTTTGGTTTAATTTCAGTTCAGTTTTTTTTAATGGTTTATCAGTTCTATAAAAATGAGACCATTTCAAAATTATAAGTATCTCGATTCGGTTTTGTTCGGGTTTTTTCAGGTTATTACATATTCTTACAAAAAAAAATTTGCAGCATAAATAAAAGTAAACGTAGTATAGAGATAATCATATATATGAAAATTGTCATTCAATATAAGCAATGTCTGTTTGAATATTTTTAGAGCTTATAGTAGTGAAAGCTTGTAATCCCATAAGCTGGGAGTGTGAATATTCTTTAGTGAAATAATTTGTGAATCTATTTAAAAGACAGTTACAGCTGCTTGCTCATTGATTTAGTTCTGTGTAGCTTCTATTGTGGTATCCATTCTTGCAGTTAAAAGGTATAAAACGTTTTTCTAAATACATATGATGTATAGAAAGGGAGACTATGTTGTTGGATTTAGAAACATTAAGCCATAACTGAAATGGGCCCGACCTATTAATATTGCATTCTAATAGATTCTAAAACACACATGGCCCATCTGACATGAGCTATTTTGTTTACTCTATTCTACACTTATAATTAGAAGCTGATGTATAAAAAATAAAAGCTAAATCATATTAATGAAATGTTTTGATTGGAAGATTAGAAAGCTGATGTGTCATCTCTAGAAAAGCTTAAAATGCTGACGTGGCGGAAGGATGGAGAGAGTTGAGCTCCTTTCATATATATGATTTGTATATCAATGACTATTATACACTCATACTTTATGTTAAGATTACGAAAAATATGAGTAAACCAATAAAATAATTTTATTAAAAAACATGTAATGATAAAATAAATTTAGTATTAGTACAATTAATGGGTAAATAAAATTATATGTAAAATCCAATGATAAATATATTATTAAACTCTAAATTAGAATTTAAAAGTTTACATTTATTAGTTAGTAGACACATGAAAAATGGTAAAGTGATGATGTGTCAATCATATGAAGAAAGATGACCAACTTTCATATATAGACTCATGTCATTGGTTTTTCTTATGTACTAATATAGCTGAACTTTAAAAAAAAAATTACAAGTCATATTTACGTTTCAAAAACAATGCATTCAAATTACTTTATATGAAAAGATATTATATAAAATATTTGTAAAATAGTAACACATACGTGCGGGTATTCATCTAGATAAAAATATGGTAAATTCAAATATAATTTTATGATGATGTGATTTAACATAGGTTCCATATACATGAAAGCTCCAGCTAGTTCTCTCGTCATTACAAGCTCTCATTACTATAAGCTCTCGTCATTTAGATTTACGTATTCTTCACCCTCGGTGATTTATTATATAAATATCAATTTAGGAAAATAACCTTCTCAAATCATTATATACTAATCCACGACTATTATACATTCATACTTTAAGTTTGGATTACAAAAAAAATCTTCGATCATGAGAAAACTATTAAAATGATTTTATTAAAAAATCATGTAATACTAAAATAAATTTAGTAATAGTACAATTAAATATGTAAAATTAAATAATATGTAAAATTAAATAATTAATGTATTATTAACCTATAAATTAGAAGTTGAAGAACTTACATAAAGTTAGTCAACTCTCTCCGTATAAATGACACATCATCACACAACAAAATGATATAATTAGAAAAAAACGAAAATAATAAAATAATAATTGGCAACGATAATGGTGAAACCAAAAAGCCCATGATTATAAATAACAATAGATTATACTTGTCTAACATGCGAGGTTTTTTTTTATTGTATATTAAATTTTAATTAAAATAAACTAAACATTTCTTACCATAAATTGTTATTTAGAAAAAGTAAATAGTAGTTTTAGTTAAAAAAAAATATTTACATACATTTTATGCATGTATAAAAAATAAATACTAGAGAGAAATTGCTTCGAAAAGTATTTCAATTGGGACACAAATAGCATTCTTTCTTTATTTATATTTTTTAAATAATTTAAATAATAATATAATTAAAATCTTTGATCGAATATAAGAAATCGTAGAAAACGCATCATCAGCGAGAGATCTGATCTCCGATCGTCATATCCGGCGAGAGCTTCGTGAAGCTTCGGCAAGAACTTCCGAGCTCCAATCTTCATTTCCGACGAAGTTTTCGTCGTTTGATCTTCAAACATGTATTAAATCGGTCACTTTCACCATTATTTCCAATTTCTTCATCTTCTTCTTCACTAATTTTGTTGACAAAATTAAACGATTACTGTAACACTCCAGTTTCAGGAATATGGTGGTGCATGCATAAGGGTTTTAAAAGAATTGATTTGGCCACTTATGTCACCAAAGTGCAGTTTATCTTTTGGGTCAAACATCTTGAGAGAACTCTACAGTTAAGCATGCTTGAGCTAGAAAGGTTTCAGGATGAGTAACCTTCTGGAAAGTGATTGTCGGAACTGTGTGAGTGAAAACAAAACATAAGGAAAGATCATGTGGTGATTTGTAGGATTGGTAAATAAGTCTTTAAAGTTTTCCTGAAATAGCAGACCAACAGTCGGACATATGTGGGTTCATGGGCCCTAGAGAGGAAATGGAGCCCACTGGTAAGGGCGGTCAGAACGTTACAATTTTTGTGGAGTAATGGATTTTAATTTAAGGAATTAGGCGAATTGGAGATTCGTGAATTGATTCAATGCAAAGAAGCATCAAAATCAATCGATTTTTAAACTTAAGTCAATTGTTGATGAGCTTAATTCAATCGATTTTGAACACCTACCATGACATATTTGCCTTTTTGCGCAGCTAATCTAATTTTTTGTCACGATTATTTTCAACTAATAATCTAAAATATAGTTATATGAATAACATGTAAAGTAATTTATACATTTAGACGAATATCTTATATATATATTTCATTACTTAGATGTGCATAATTTATTTTGTGTTTTGTTTTATAATTGTTATTAAATAATTTTAGTAATTATATATATAATTTTATAATTTTAAAAATGTAATTTATAAATACAAAATTCAAATTTTTATTAATCATAAATTTACTGTCAAAATCTTCTATTCTTTAAAATTACGGTTAAAATTTTACAGGTACAGCTTACGCATTTAAAACTAATATTTTAAACAAATAATCTGCAACTACCCACTTACTTACCCAGATTTAATTATTTTTGTTAATAAAAAATTAAATTGATCGGAGATATTTTTTTATCAAACAAAAGAAATAAAAAATGGTATATCATATTTTCTTAACACGTTTTGAGAATACTAGAAACATTGGATAAGATCTCTTACATATACTGATTATATTTTATTACTTTCTTCTGAATTTATATAGAAATTTAACATAAATATATTAGAAACATTGGATAGAACTTTTAGAAAATATCAAAAAAGCATTTTCTAAATCAGATAAACTATTGAATTAATGTAGATTTTATCTATTAAATCAAACAAATAGGGAAAAAATTATGTCTTATGAAAATATACACGTTTGAAAAAAAAAAGGAAAAGAAAATCTGACTAATTGAAAATACTCTATAAATCCACTACGGAAACAAAATTAAACCAAAGAGACGAGAGAGAAAATATTATGTTTCTTGGATAAAAGTATTGTTAAGACAAAAGTATTGTTTGGGCGAGGAGATGAATGTTAACAAAGCTAGAGGTATAGATGATGAGTTCACCCCTCCTCCACAATGGATTTTATGGTACATGATGATTTGTGATATACATTTTTGATTTAAATGATTTGTGATACTTATTATACGATTATATAAACTAAAATTTGTAACCCGAAAAAAAAATATCATTTGGAATTTGTTAGGTGGGCATCGTGCAGCTATTCTCGAACTGTGCATGAGCTGATTATAGGGTATATTATGGCAGTGAATATATATAACAATACAGTTCTCGAAATCATATTGTCACCACTCTTCCTCTTGTACTTAAGTTTTGGGATCTGCGAACTCTCTCTCATCTGTCGATGGTCAGATGATCCTAGTTTGATCTGGTGCATTAGCAAGGTATTAGGGCGAATCAGCCATGCAATTGGATATTTTATTCTCCTCTCGATGCTCTTTGAGTCAAGTGATAGTCCAACAGAACGCTATATAGGCATATTATACTTTATATTTTTTCTGTTACTTATACTTCTATATGTTTTTACGATTTGTTTACCGAAAATAACGGACTACGACCCCACCACATGTCTGGATACTGAACTTCTACTTGATGATAGTCATGCCGAAACTCATATCAGTTGGTACGCTTTTATTTTCACACAAAAAGAATTATAAAATTATCTATATATATACAAAGATTAAGAAAAGAGTATTAGTATAAATCTAAAATTGTCATTGAAGTGGAATTTTCTAACATATGGATATAGGTGGGAATCAAGAAAGCTTGGTAGAATCATGTATGAGTTAATCTTGGGAGCCAATCTTATAATGATTGCACATTACCATATTCCAGTGAAGATATATGGGGTATCCATCATGGCATTTTTATGTTTTTTTCCAGCTGAATTTTCCCCCTCTGTCAATTCACAAGCATTAGGAAGAAGCATCGCCCAAATGATTGGAGTTTTAACAGTCTCCTACTTCATCTATTACCTAATTTCTCCTGTCTTTGCTCTTGGTTTGGCTACAATATCTGTTCTTTGGTATACAGTGATTGCAGTTATTAGTTATCACAAATTGAAATTTTACTACCAATTCAAGATTTTGAGACAAGTAATTTTTCTACATATTTGGGAACCTAGATTTTCATATTTTAAACTTGAAAAGCTAACAAAGAAATTAAAATTAAGAAAATTTTAATATTTTTTTTCTTATTGTTTATTATACCAATATTATTATATACTTCCTCTGTTCGTTATTACTTGATCTTTTAGGGAAAAAAAAATCTTTCAAAAAGGTTAATTTTTAAGGTTTTCCATGTACTATTTATTAGTTATTATTGATGAATTTTCAACTTTAAGACAAATAATTGAATTCATTGGTTTAAAATTATGAAAAATGTAAATCACAAGAACTAATATATTTATGTAATATGTTTATTTAATATGTGTGTTTTTTTCTCTAGAAAATCAATTAAAAATGAACAGAGGGAGTTTTTTTTTTAGTATGTTAAAAGTTAAAACCAGCGCATAAAAGGTAAAACAAAGCATCTGACCAGATTACGAAGAATCACATGCCTCAAAAGTTGAAATTTGTTTTTCATTTGAATAAATGACTGCTTGAGCTACAAAGTGTCTTAGAGGACTCATTGAAGCTTCTTGAGTATGAGATTTGAGCTACGATAAGAATCTTGGTCATGTGTTAAAACTTGAAACCCATAAAAAGATGATTAAGCTTTCAAAGGGCCCATCTCTCACCGTAGGTTGTCTCTTGACTCACCGTAGATTTTGCATAGAAAACAGATATCCTATTCGACCTGCCACAAGACTTCCAGCTTAATTTGTAATCATAATTTTGAGATGGCCTTAAGTTTCTAACCCACATGAATCAATCTCTATTGATTTCTGAGATTTGAACTGATGATGGTAACATAGAGGATCTAGCGTTGTTGCTACAAGCGCCTCCACATAACCAAACATCTGCTCGTAGGAACGTGTCAAACTGCCGAAAGGAGTCCAATTATTATACTAAAAGGAGCATGATTTTCCATCACCTACTATACATGAAAGAAAAGTTTTTGTCAATGATCTTAGCTTTATTTTTTTGAATAAAATGTTAAAATTCAAAATAAAAAATAATTGTTTTACAACTTGTGCAACCGCTTTTTAATTTAAATAACAACAAACACATCTGAATAATTTGGAAACTAAAGAGTATTAAGACCGAAAGGCGAACCACATTTGAAGTCCTTTGTCGTATTTTTATCTCCCTTCTTTTTAATAGCTGAAAATGTGTTTCAGATATGTTTATCTATCCACTGAATGAGTCTAGCTACTGGGTTTGGGGTTTCACCATGCATTCTCCGGCCATTTCGTTTTCTCCAAATTGTATATACCGATGCTTCTATAACACTTCGAGCCGAAAATCCAGCGACCATGTCATGGCATGATTGTAGAAGAATAGATGTTCTCCTAAAGATTAGTATGGAAAAGTCCACAGTATACTTAACAGGAGTTCAAGAACCGGTGTATCAAGAAATAGTTCAGAAAATTGCTTCTGATGTAGGAAAGCTTCCAGTACGTTATTTGGGTCTATTTATTATGCATATGTTTTATTTATTAACTATCTATTTACTCTTCTCTCCCCCAGGCAAATGTCATATATAGATTCATTAGAATTTTAAAAAATCTTAAGGATAAAAGGCCCTTTTTTAAAAAAAACTTATTTTTATTAAGAGATTTTAGATTTATTTCACGCGAAAAAGATTTGTTTTTGGTTTGATAGAGGCCCAAATATATATTCAGAAAACATCTTGCTTTAGTGACTAAACTCTAAAATTTTGAGTTATGAAATCTGGAAAAAAAAAGTAATTGTGAAATTATTATGTTAATATTAAAATCAATTATGCTGATTATAATTTAATTATCAATTCATTTACCACCTAATCTATAAGAGAAAGAAAAGGTAAAAAAAAAAGAAAAGTAAAATGGTAAAAAGTAAAGACACATTCTTTTCGATATGGTTCGATCTAAGAAAGAAATCAATGAACTTTGATGTCTCTTCACAAAATGCGATAATGCATCCATTGACTAACTGTGAATGTCCACACAAATCTTCATCATGTTATTTATTAGAGATAAGAAAATGTTGACCATATGCAATTTATACAATTTAATTGAAAGAAAAAAAAATCTATGACCTAAGAGATTTTTTTAGAAACACCTTTTTTGATATAACTTTATTTTAGCATATAATTAAAGATGTTGATGTCACATACATTTCACTCAACATACCACAAAGCTTGGTTCGGCCTCGGCCACTTGCTCTTCGTTGAACCATAAGCGTCGACCTATATGCAAATCAATGCTTCTTGGCTCACTTTCAGGCACAAACTCAGACTTAGGATGTTGAACGCATGCAAGGATTGGACCTTCAATGACCCGCTTAGGCCCTTTGCGACGTATCGGTTGGGCCTCATGTGTGAGGTTATTTAACCATGGACTTGGGAATTTAAGCAGTTTTTGATGAGTCTCATTAGCTAATTTTTGGCCGCTTACGGGATTATGAGTAACAAACCAGATTGACGCCAATGCCACGAATAAAACCAAAGCAATTGATATTATGTCTAATAAGCTGATCCATTTTGTTAGGCCTCCTCCTCCCACCTGAAATTAATTATGTCACCCCCACAAATTAACATAATAATAATTAATTCACCAAATTTAAACCGGTTCATTGCGGTATATGGTCCTATCTCTGTTCAATCCGGATCAATTAAACCGAACCTAACAAAACTTAAAATAAAAACATCTAACCACCTATCAAATTGATCATGTTTTGAAAGCAAAGAGGTAACAACTAAAGATTCAGCAGAAACCTTAGATATGGAAATGTCCCTGAACTACTGTTGTATTTACCAGAAGATTTCACTGGCTAAAAGTCTTTTTAAGATAGGGGAATTGACGAGGTCGTTAATGGGCTATTGGGCTTTAAGATGTTGTTGGGTCTGTTTTATTCTCATACTTTTTGCTTGCAATGAATCCAATCCGAAGAATAATTCTTGTTTTATTGATATCATTTGGACAAACTGAGTGAAATTAAAATTTGGATCTATGTCAAATCTCGACAAAATGGATAATATTAGAACAAAAAACTAGGTTTTACTTTTTATTTAAAGATAAATTAATAAGTATATTTTTCTGGCAGCAAAAAGTACAAGTATTATTTTGAAAATTATTAAATAAATCAGATTTTTTTTCAGGAATTTTACATAAATAAAATTTAAAAATTTTTGACGATTTGGTTGACACTGTTGACAGTCGTTATAGCAAAGGGAGAACATCGGAAAAAAGTAGATTTTGTTTTTT
>Ga0041059_1001037_pt1 | contig 22081 bp, 20 predicted proteins | sample AraColnosormetaG_FD_56232 | JGI IMG/M metagenome (GOLD analysis project Ga0041059, IMG submission 56232) | Arabidopsis roots microbial communities from North Carolina, USA - Col MF nosort | ecosystem: Host-associated > Plants > Roots > Unclassified | place: USA: North Carolina | collected... | reverse complement strand
CGCATCCATGACACAACTTGTTCCTCGCTAGAGGGTCCTGTGAAGATCCATGAAAGAAATCCATCCGCACCAGAAGACACATCATTTCCATTAGCAATATCTCCAGAACTTGCTATAGTTACATTATTAAATGCTGAGCCCATATATTTTTCTTGGATGCACTCAGTGCCAAGCAATTTTTCATCCATAAGAAGACATGAATCTTCACTATCAAGAAGAATCTCCTCTGTGACTTCACGACCCAGGTCACCAAAATTAATCTCATCGTGGGGGTTACTTTGTTCAGAATATCGACTCAATCCACAGGCCTGAGATAAGTCCTGCAGGAATTTGAGGATTTTGCTGAGATGGGAAGCTCCCAAAAAGCAGATGCATAAGGGTGACTTGTTCAAGCCACGATTTAAGAATTGCGAAACCGAGGGTAGATTCTGGAGTTCATCCAGCGTAAATTGTATCACCTTATCATGATGGCTGGCAGCTAAATATTTGTGTCTGATCAGTTGCTCAAAGGCTGCACGGATTTTTTCAAGGAGCTTTGCACGTTCAGGATCATCAGATATAGGCCATCCATCAGGAGGAGGAAACGCGATCGATAGCTTAACCTCCTCTTCAGATTCATTCTCATTCCAACCGTTGCAAGTATCTCCATCTGGTGTAGTATCATTCCATGCATCCTTGAAGCAATCGTCACCACCATCCATATTATCTCCAGAGTGAAATTCATCAAACTCAGAATTTTGTATTTTCTGCTGACTTCGAAGCAATTTCAGTGTAGCAGAGAGATCCAATGGTTTCCATGGGGACTTAAAAAGCATATCAATCCTCTCAGTGTCGACAATTTGTGGCAAAACCATTTGCATCTTAGGTAAGACGTTACCCATGTGCGCCTGCACAATATGATGCATATGAGCCTCAGACTCTATGAAGTTTTGACTACACCGGCAGCAAGCCCAGAACCTCCAAGTCTTATTGGCCTCACAAAAGGACAGTGCCTCGCTAACAATCTCATATGCTTGCCCATCCTTTGAACCACTAAAGTGACTCTTAAGATCACTAAACTTAACTCTTAGGAATTCTTTCTTCATTTCTTTGCTCAAAGAATCCCAGTATGACCTAACCCGATCCCTTCTATCCGCTGTGGAGCCATTTTTCCTTGCATTCCCATGCTTTCTTCTCTCCCCGCTTCTTGGCCCCGCGGCTAATGCTGAATCTGATCCCTTGTTGTTAACAGCTTCTACATTCTCCGACGGGGAAGACTCTGACTTCTGCTGCAACAACCTATGCGCAGCTACCCTCACTTCAATCTCCTTCCTCCTCTCTTCATTAGTCTTGGTAGATTTTTTAATCTCATTAGGCCTCCTGGACTGAATCAAGTTACTCTCAATAGGATCCTCGGCCATTCTCCTAAGAGGGATCAACCTAAATTTCTCTTCACCATTTCCCAAGGTCTGCATCCAAGTGGACAATGAATAAATGTTAGACTTCTGTATCAGTGACCTGAGCTCATCCTGGAAATGAGCAATACGAGCCTCAGGTGTCAATATCTTCAGCTGAGTCTCATCCTGAAGACTCTCTCTAGCAGGATCAATCGGATATTCGATGGAGAGAGCACGGTGGCACTCTTGCACAACCTCCTCGTACTCTCTCTTCCCTTCGTTAGCAGCCTCATAAAGCAAGTTGGCATAAAAATGCCCAAACTCAATCGAGTTAGGAGACAGCTCCACAGCTTTTCTAGCAGATTCGATTGCATTTCGGAGATACTTCTGTTTCGTAGCGAGATCCTCGTAGACAGCAGCAACCTTCACGCAGATAGTTCCCTGAACACGGTGAATTAGGGCAGAGTCTTGGTGGCGAGAGCACGAATCCTTTATCAGACGAATCGCCTTGTTATAGCTCCCCCGTCCAAACGACTTCAGTGCCTTCTCGCATTCTAGCTTGACGACAGATGAATCCAACGGCTCACCATTAGCGTCTGGTCCGGAAAAACCCCCATCGTTGAAGCTACAAGCGGAAATCTCAGACGGCTCCACCTCTACCACCGTCACAGCCGTAGAAGACGGCGGTTGTTTGGAGCGAGACGCGGAGGTTTTCTTCTTCTGGCCCATCCACGATTCAGCTTAAAACCCCTAATTTAATCGGCATGTATACGCGTGTGTGTGTGTGTATTATATACGCCCCAGTAAATGCGTAGAGATAGTCAAACCGGAAATTAATTAACAGTCAACATACGGTGGCATCTCGGAGATTCCGGTACCGTAGTATGGCGGAAGATCGGCGGAGAAAGCTGGTGTGGGGAACAAGATAGAGAGAGTAGAACAAGAGTCGTCGTTTTGCTCTCTGTGTGGAGTTCGAAGCCAGGGGAAAATAATCATTAAACCGAAATGCCAAAATAGGAGAAAAGGAGATTTTAGTAAACAACTCAGATTTACACACCGGTTCGCTTTATAGAAAAAGGCGGTGAAGCGGTACGGTTGAACCGTCTGCACTTTAGCAAACCGCATTTGAATTGTGCACTAACTAAACTTGCTCTTTGGTATGAAATATTAATGCATTTAGTGTTTAGTTAGTTCTGTATGGATCAATATAGTTTTCACCTGCTGATATTGTAGTCATTTATGACAATTGACAAGCTACTGAAATGTATATCTTACAATCGAGACGCTTAAACCATGTGTTATCTACTTGTTGCGGTTATTGTTATCTGAAAAACGAAGCTAATTACAATTTCGGTTTACCAAATCAACATTTGAATAGTATAGTGACTATCCAAAATAGAGTGATTCAAATCTACCTTATGTTACCAAGTTGATGTAGACCATTTTTATATAATTACATTTTATGTTTTGTTTTTTGGAACAATTACTAATTTCTATCTATTAAAACTAGATTTTAACATGCGGTACAATGCGGGACTATTTATTAAAAAAAAAAACTGAAAATGTAATTTTTTGATAGATTAGTTATATATAATCTATTTTTTGTATTTTATAAATATATAACTCTATTTCTATATTATTTTATGTACAACCCTTAGATTTTACCCTTCAGTACACCCTAGATCAATTTTTATAACTAAAAAGTTTAAATTTTAAGTTACATATGTTTTATTAAGATTGTTTGTTTTGTTTAGTGTTAAAGATTATTTAATTATATTTTAATTAATAATTCTAAGACTTTACTTGTGGTATAGTGTACCGTCTTAATATCGATCCAAACTCGTCTTATCATATAACCTCATTTTGTGAAATTCAATTTTTAAATATATTTCTAATAATATTTTGTTTTCATTCTTTATGTTGAAGATTGAATATATATATTAATGATTAGTTAATATGAACCAAAAAAATATCATTTTAAAATTACATTAGATTGAGATTTTTTTTATCAATTTGGTTATCAATTAAAAAAAATATCATTTTAAAACTAAGATGGTTGATTCTGTATCATTTTCATTTTTTAAAATTTATTTATTGCTTATCAATTTAACACGTGTTTAATGGGTGTATCTAATCCTATATTAATGGATTGCTATTCAAATGCATCGTATATTTCCAAATTGAGATAAATTTTCTCGAATAAGTAGATTAAATAATGCATGGCTTTCAGTGGTAGAATGCTGGATGCTACTTATGTTCAGTTCTTGTTTCAGAATGAAGTTGATTTACTTTCAGTGCAAAGAAGGGAACTGTGGCTTTTCAATAATTGGTTTGTTGCAAATCATAGATGGGAGCCTGCTCCTGTCTTAAATTTTGTGACTACCATAGATCTTTGGGTGCAGATGCGAGGCATTCCTCTTCTCTATGTTTGTGAGGAGACAGCTTTGGAGATTGCTCATGAGATTGGTGAGATCATCACGCTGGACTTCCATGATGCAACGATGACTCAAATTGCTTATATTAGAGTCAGAGTTAGAATTGGAATCACTGATAGGCTTCGTTTCTTCCAAAGAATCACTTTTGATTCTGGGGAAACTGCTCTCATCAGGTTCCAATATGAGAGATTGAGGAGGATTTGTAGTAGCTGCTTCAGAGTTACACATCACAGGAACTATTGCCCTTATAGACCAAGGCTACCTAATTATGGAAGGGAAAGAGCTGTCTTCCATGATGAAAGGCTTAGATCGTCTATGAATTCTCAGTCTCAAATGACGGAGTCTTCATTTCCAGCACCTGTGCTCCCTCCACCAAGAATTGTTACCCCTCCACTGAATCATGGAGAGTTTCTTGCAGCCCATCCGAATTTTCCTGCTCCAAGAGAAGGCCTTAATCATCAGGGTCGAGGGACTTACTATCAAGGGCTCTGTCAAGGTCAACAGGTCTCAACTGATTCTAATATCACGCCTTCAGTTGGAACAGCACTCTCAACGGGTTCTCGTCGGGTTTTTGAAGTTGGTCAATCTTCAAGAGGGGTGGAAACAAGGGAAACAAGGAAGAGGCAAGAAGAGAAAGGAACTCATGATGAACAAGACAAAGCGCACATGAAGGGAGGGATTCTGAACCCTCCAAAGAAAAGATAAACACTCTATGAATTCTGTCATTTTTTTTATTTAGGACTGCATTGATTTCAACAGATGCAGATCCATGCTTTGGAATAATCTGCCTCAGTAGTATGGCCTTCATAACACTTTTTGGGTCAAGACATACTCTATAGCTGCAGTTGTTATGTTTTAACGTTTACTTGTAACTTTCTGGTATGCAACATGGCTAACCTTGTTGGTTTCTGATGCCATGGTTGCTTGTTTACCTGTTTATGTGTATGTCTTCAAAGCTGTAAATGGCAGAGCCATTATAACACTTTTTGTAACCGTGAACTTAATGAAATGAAGACAACACTTAGTGAAAAAAAATAAATAAATAATGCATGGCTCACTAGTGAACTACTTTGTCTAGTCACTCGAGCATAACCGTTCGACCCGATTCTCATGCGGGACAGAAAACCAAAAGGCCCAAAACTACAAGTCTACAATAAAATTTCTGGTTTTGTTTGGTTTTTGAATGTGGACAAACTAGTTACCAATTTGTTCATTAACAAATTACTCGGCTCAAATTATGAAAACAGAAATAAAATCAGGGTATAATGGAAACTTTCTTAAATCACTAAACCCGATCCTGTACAAGAACATTTCCCTCAGGTTCAGATCGCCTGAAGTTAAACAAAAAAAATGCTCCGGTCACTTCTTCTCCGACGCTCCGTCGGCCATTCTCTCGGAACCCTATCTCCGTCTTCATCCACCATCCGTTCCTCATTTTCGCCTCATCGTACTCTCTGCACCACCGGTCAAACATTGACACCACCACCGCCGCCACCGCCACGTCCTCCACCTCCGCCTCCGGCCACCGCCTCAGAAGCTCAATTCCGTAAATACGCCGGATACGCAGCACTCGCTATCTTCTCTGGAGTTGCTACCTATTTCTCATTTCCATTCCCTGAGAATGCTAAACACAAGAAGGCTCAAATCTTCCGTTACGCTCCTTTACCTGAAGATCTTCACACTGTCTCTAATTGGAGTGGTACTCATGAGGTACAGACTAGGAACTTTAATCAACCGGAGAATCTTGCTGATCTCGAAGCTCTTGTTAAGGAATCTCATGAGAAGAAGTTAAGGATTCGTCCCGTTGGATCGGGTCTCTCGCCTAATGGGATTGGTTTGTCTCGCTCTGGGATGGTGAATCTGGCGCTTATGGATAAAGTTCTAGAGGTGGATAAAGAGAAGAAGAGAGTTACGGTGCAGGCTGGGATTAGGGTCCAGCAATTGGTTGACGCCATTAAAGACTATGGTCTTACTCTTCAGAACTTTGCCTCCATTAGAGAGCAGCAGATTGGTGGTATTATTCAGGTTTGCATATGTTTCTCTCCCTTGTGTGAAGTCTAGGGTTGTGAAACTAATGGAGAATCTGAAACAATTTTAGTTGTTCGTCTTTATCTTGTGCTTTGAGGTTTTTAGAGTCTATATTTTTGTTTACGTTCAGGTTGGGGCACATGGGACAGGTGCTAGATTGCCTCCTATTGATGAGCAGGTGATCAGTATGAAGCTGGTTACTCCTGCGAAGGGAACAATTGAACTTTCAAGAGAGAAAGATCCGGAGCTCTTTCATCTAGCTCGATGTGGCCTTGGTGGACTTGGAGTTGTTGCTGAGGTCACCCTCCAATGCGTTGCAAGACATGAACTTGTGGAACACACATACGTCTCAAACTTGCAAGAAATCAAGAAAAATCACAAGTTAAGTATCGCTAACTTTCGCTATATTAGTCTCCATATTATGGCTCCAGCTTAGAAAATCATGCTCAGTATACGACTTTTCTTCTGGTCAGATTATCAGAGAAGTATCAGATTGATGCAAGAGCTTAAAGTTTTTTTCACTTTTTAGTACTGCCCATATCATTTGGCATAGTGCATTCTAGCATTTGGGAAATCACTCCCTCTACTTTGAAGCAAATTGATCCCATAAATTGGCTCAGGGTGGAACGTTTCCTAACTTTTGTTTTGTTTCTGGCTGTTCAGAAAATTGCTCTCTGCAAACAAGCATGTTAAGTACCTATATATTCCTTATACCGACACAGTCGTGGTTGTAACATGCAATCCTGTATCAAAATGGAGTGGGCCACCTAAGGACAAACCAAAGTACACTACAGATGAGGCTGTACAGCATGTCCGTGATCTCTACAGAGAGAGCATTGTGAAGTATAGGTATCGTTATGCTTAAGTCTTATGTGTAACTTGATTTCTCTAATGTGGAGGACTGAATGAAATGCAAAATAATTTTTTACTATGATGTATAGGGTCCAGGACTCTGGTAAGAAGTCTCCTGACAGCAGTGAGCCAGACATACAGGAGCTTTCATTTACAGAGTTGAGAGACAAACTACTTGCCCTTGATCCTCTCAATGACGTTCACGTTGCAAAAGTAAATCAAGCTGAGGCAGAGTTTTGGAAAAAATCAGAAGGATATAGAGTAGGGTGGAGTGATGAAATTCTGGGCTTTGACTGTGGTGGTCAGCAGTGGGTGTCAGAATCTTGTTTTCCTGCTGGAACCCTCGCCAACCCTAGCATGAAAGACCTTGAATACATAGAAGAGCTGAAAAAACTAATAGAAAAGGAAGCAATACCAGCACCTGCTCCAATAGAGCAGCGATGGACAGCTCGAAGTAAGAGCCCCATTAGTCCTGCATTCAGCACTTCAGAGGATGATATTTTCTCATGGGTAACTCTTGTTTTATGTCGTTTATCCTTCCATTTACTTCTCTTTGACTTTCATGAAAGTATGAAGAGATATTGGTGTCAATCTATAGGAAGCTTGTTTTGTGGCTCTGCCTTTGTGGTGGAGGAAAACATGTGATATATTGATGTTAAAATGTTCATAGACAAAGAAGAAACCGTAAAAATGATGTTACATACTGTACTCTTAGGTGCTGGATTGTTGTTTCACTTGGTAGATTTTTGTTGTTGGCCAACCTTGTTCCAACACCGACTGTTTGCCTTTTTTCTCTTTCAAATGCTAGTCATCTACAGTTATAATATGCTACATTACATTTTGTCTCAGGTTGGTATAATCATGTACCTCCCGACAGCAGACCCTCGCCAGAGAAAGGACATCACAGATGAATTTTTCCACTATAGACATTTGACACAGAAACAATTGTGGGATCAATTTTCTGCGTATGAACATTGGGCTAAAATTGAGGTAATCGTAGATTTTCTAATCTAAATATGAGATTCTTGTATCTTAACACACAGATACCATCATTCTCACTTAACTATGTCCTTCTGATTCACTCACAAAAAGTCTCTGTATCTTAATTACATTTTTTCTGCTTGAACTACAACTGTCCTCATTGTGAGAAGTAAGCAAAGGGAATGAGAATCTGTTGAGGTAACTATTTAGAGTGTAGACAATTTCTAATGTTTTCTGTTTGATATTTATATAATCAGATACCAAAAGACAAAGAAGAACTTGAAGCCTTACAGGCAAGAATAAGAAAACGTTTCCCAGTGGATGCATACAACAAAGCACGTAGGGAGCTGGACCCAAATAGAATCCTCTCCAACAACATGGTGGAAAAGCTCTTCCCAGTCTCCACCACTGCTTAAAACATTTTCATCAATAGGTTTTTTCCTCTTTTTGGGATCCTATACATCTTTTTATTGCATCTATAAGTTTTTTTAAGAAGAGGTGAGGAATGAGTGAATCCAATATATTTGTCATATTTGTCACAAAACTGTACATTGAGTTTTACCACTCTTTTCACAGTTCCTATGAATAAATATTTGTTCTTTACTTTCTCATTCTTGTTGAGTTATTCTGACTTCTTAATCTCATTTCCCCAAGTTACTGGAACAAGGGTTTGTGGCTGTCTTGCTAGCTACCAAAAGTGTACTTCAGATGACCAATCTGATCCTGGTTTAGGCTAACATGTCTTGGCTTGTGAATGGATTGGTGGATATCGTATTGGTTAAAGCTGGAACGGTAAGTGGGTTGTTCTTAAAGTTTAACATAGCCTTAATGATCTTCGTGTCAAAAGCAAACAGAATGAAATCCATAACTCTCTGATTACGTAGCTCTCTACTCTAAGTTTTACCATACATAGTCATGAAGATAAGTAATAAGAGTGAGAGATATAGAAATTTTTATCAAATAAGATAAATAGGTAACAAAGCATACCTTGGAGTACACACTCTCTAAACATTAGAAGGCAGCGAAATCAAATCAAATCAATGAAATAATTAAACAAAGGGGAAAAAGGTCTAATTTCAAACAAGAGAAGTAAAAAGACAGAAGCAAAGCTTGTGTTGGTTCTTCGGCTCTCAAATCCAAGCCTCCTTAGAAGAATCCCTCCTACCATTCACAATCTATCATCTCCTCTACTTTTGCTATCTACATTCATCAATGACTTCCTCATGAGACCCCACCAAGAACTCTCTTTAGCTCGAATTTCTGATCCGATGTGAGCCTCGACGGGTATTTCACACTAAGCTTCAGTTTCAAGTTACCCTTTTTTCCAGGTTCTTTAGAGATAGGCATTCCTTCGTTTGGAACAACAATCTCATGATCAGGTTTAATGATCTCCGTCAATGGGATCATGAGAGTCCTTCCATCAAGCGTGATCAGATTGACAGTCTTACCAGTTAAAGCTTCAAGTAGAGTTATCTCCTGACTGACCAAAAGATCGTTCCCATCTCTCTTGTAAACAGGATGTGGCTTCTCTTCAACCACGAATACAATATCTGCTGGTATGATTCCAGGCTCTTCATTGCCTTTCTTAGGAAATGTCAGCTTTGTTCCTTTCTTCCAACCAGGTTTTATTTCTATAGGCAATATCTCCGCCTCTACCATCATTCTCCTGCAACACGAATCATAACAGTATTCTAACATTAGTTCATCCAAATACGCCTAAAGGAAAGATTCTTCTAGTTCTAGATTCCGATATGTAGAGAGGGAGATAGAGAAGAGGAACATACCCAGAAGCATCATAGACATTTCTAGTTATCCGCATCTTCTTCACCACACCTTTATACAGATCCTCCAAACTCACAGGCAATGGATTCTCCATAGCTGGAACTTTCCTCATCTCACCGCTATAACCATTGGCACCACCGGTGTTGAAATGACCATTCCTAAACGCTCTGTTTCCTCTCCCACCAGCATTATTGCTTCCTCCACCATTTTCAGATCCAAAGAACTCAGCATAGATGTCCTCCGCGTCTCTAGGGTTAAAACGAAACGACGAAGCGTTAGGCGGATGCTGCGGCCTGTGCTGATGAAAGTGAGGATATCTCGAGGAGGAAGAAGAAGAAGAAGAAGAAGCCTCCGATGAAGAAGAATTAGGGATTTTGCCAGATTTAAGACCTTCCTCGCCGTAAAGATCGTAGATCTGACGTTTCTGAGGATCAGAGAGAACATCGTAAGCTTCGGAGATCCGTTTGAATTTGGCTTCAGCTTCGTCTCGACGCGTCGATGGATTCTTATCGGGATGCCAAATCATGGCGAGACGCTTGTAAGCTTTCTTGAGATCATCCTCCGTCGCGTTGTGATTCACCTTTAGTATATTGTAGTAATCTACACCCATCTTAATCACGGAATGAATGAATCAGATTCACGAATCTGAGGTTTTCGCCGGCGGTTGATGATGATTGGCCGTCGCCGGAGAAAATGGGGGAAAATGCGAAACAGAAGCGTGGGAGACTAGGGAAGAGGGAAGGCTGTTTCCACCGTTACGTTAAACAAAAGAGTAATTATTATTATTTTGTTACCCAATTCTCTCTTTTTATCTGTTTTTGGCTTATTTTCACATTCTTAATTTTATATATATGGAAAAGTTTCTGATTTTTTTTTTACATTTTTGTATTCTTCAGTCTTATTCTATTTTAGTTTTCTCTCTTTCCATCTTATTTATATTTTCCAAATTTGTTTTACAATATCATAATCATAATTATAATTACAAAACTACATAGCATGTTACCTTTTTTTTTATTTTGTAAACATATAACGTGTTAATTTTAGTCTTTAGACAAACCAATGCTGTAAGAAACAGACATGCGAATAAACAAGAAAAAGAGGATTCCATTCTTTAACATGTCCATGATTATTAACTTGCTCTCGGACACACAACATCTGACTGTATTGACTTAATTTGAGACCCACAAAACTTCAATTTTCAAATGGGCCTAAAATGATATAATAGGCCCATAATCATCGAAGTCCATGAAGCAAATGTATCTCTCATTAAAATTTTCTTAAGAGATAACATTAGATAGGTCATAGGTGCCTCAGAAGTAAAGAAAAAAAAATTGTGATACATCAATAAAAAGCTTGATTAGTCAAAAAGAGACATAGGAACCACAGGACTAGTCGTGAGAACCGGAACGATGAAGAGAAGGATTTTGTTGAAATGGATCAGACGGTGGTCCTAATCAGTTTGAAATGTTGATTATTGGACTGATTAGAAGAAGTAGATGAAGACAGTTTCATGTTGTCATATCTTTGTGAAAATATAAAGAAAAAAAGAGTTATAGAATCCTATATATATGTTTTATCTTTCATACTATATGGATGCATTTGGAAGAAAAATGCAACAAAACGAGATAAGTTATGATAATATATTGCGAAGAACGAATGTGGGATTTTTAGAGGAAGTGAGATTGCATATAATTATTTATATTCATTAAAATGACGTAAAATCAATTACACAATAACTTCTTTACCTTATTGGCATTTTTCCGTAGAACAAACATTACATGGTCGATGATGTACTCGTATAAAAAAAAAAATCTTTTCAGATATATATGTTTCACTTATATCTCTTCATATAAATTGATTAGATCTCGCGATTCTACTAATTCCATCAATTTTTCTACTAATCTCACAATTTGAAGGTTACAAGATAGATACAATGTCAAGACTCAAAAGTATAGATTTTTAAGAATAAAAGAAAGAAAGATAGAAAAAGAAAATTCATGGAAAGATTTATTGCTCTAGAGAGTACGGACGGGTACCGTACGGAACTAGACAACTACTAGTACCTTTTCAATTTATTTATTTTAAAGAATGAAGACAACAAAGATGACGATATCGTGTGGGGTATTGACTACTGAGAATCGTTGTTTTGTTTTTCCATTCAAAACCATTCTGACACCTAAGTCCAACACACGTGACACGTGACACATCCTCTCGGTGGTTCCTACCCTAATGGCACATGACCTTCCCTCTCCCGTCCCCGGAACCGGGATCCACATCTTATCTTTATTAACATGTTTAATTAGTCCCTCAACGACTCTTTTAATTTTAATCTCAATTCGGATCCTATTTCTTTAATAATAGAAAACGATACAACGTTTTTGAAAGATAGATAAGTTGTAATCAATATCAAAATAATTAAAAACAGTAAAAAGTAACAATACGAAAAATGAAAGAAAAAAAATTATAACGTTTTTGAAATTGGTAGTTAAACGGTAAATCTCGTATTGCAGTAATATAAAGTGACCAATGGGAGTTTATATGTTTGACAATTTGTTTTTTGAGATTAAGATACTGGTTTATTGGTAAGGTTTACTTATGTATGGTTGAGCTAAAAATAATAAACTCATATTTAAAAAAAGAAAAGAATTTAGCATAAACATAAAATCTTCTGATAGTCGAACTGAAGCTAAAGAGGGGTGACAAACCATACTTGACCAATTATAAATCTAACTAAAGGTATGTCACTTCTTAAAAAGCAAACCGTATAAAATTTTCGGAAAATATTAATTTGTACAAGTGTGCTTAACATTACTAAAAACATTAACAAAATTTAAAATTTTACGGACTCTACAAAATTAAAGTGATGATACAAATAACATGGTGTAACTTATCTATCAATCCATTCCAAAATGTCATTTACGTGCACGTAACCTATTATAGCTTCTAGGTAATCCCTCAAAGAGTGGCTCCTCCCATAATTAGTCCCTTAGTATGGATGAGCGTATGATGAGTATGACGAATAAGAAACCTTAGTTAATTGGTTTGATTATGCTCTAATTATCTTTTCTTGCACGCTTCTTTATCTCTTGACCCATTCACAAAGATTAGTTAATTAGTCAGAGAAATTAAAATATATATATATATATATTTTAAGAAACTGTGTACATATATATCTTCTTTTTACTTCATTGATCTTTGGTCAAATATTGTTGACTGAATGCTAAGTACCGATAGAGGATAATTATGATTCTCAATTTCTCATCATATATAGTAATAAACTATCAATATCTCTTTACAACTTCGCCTTAAAACGCTAAAAAGCTTTTGGATCTTGTCTTTGGAGTCTTTTGGATCATTTTGGATAAAAGATGCGGCCAAATAAAAAAAGGAAATCAGAGATATAAGATTTGATATGTAATACAATTTTTAACAAATAGAGAAAACAATTAAGTAGTTAAAACACCTTACCAAAAAAAAAATTAAGTAGTTAAAACAATACAATATAGTGGATCAAAGGAGAGTTACAGGAAAAATTTCCGAGTATTTTTATATATCGTTTTTGTATCAATTACATTAGATGCAGTATATCTCGTATCATAGTAATAAGGATTACCAATCCAAAGTGTAGGATGAAAAAATTGTAATCAGTGTTGTCCCTAATAGTACTATCCGTACGTATCCATGTGCTTTCTTGGTAGGTAATATATTAAATAACATTCGATATCTTTACCGGCATTTTTATTAAGCTGCCTGGTTAGTAGTAAGTACGCCATTAATAGTAATCTCTTTAATTGGTCTCTAAATACACTTTTATACTATTTCCCTATTAAAATAAGGCTTTTATGTTTGTTCGCCTGACGCTTGAAAAAATCCGTCAAAAGAAAGAAAATTGAGTCTTATTTGTTGACTGTGTCTCATAATAAGGTAGTGCCACTACTACTATAGCGGTTTTATCATCTTCTACGCTTCGATTTCGTCGTCCTCCTCCCAACAAAGTTTGTTAGGAAACGAATACTCGAACAGCCATTTCTTCTCTATTTCTCGGTACGGAGTTTCATCCGTTAAGCTTTCCGATTGTTCCGTTTCTGGTCAACTATTTTGGTGTAATTTTGGATTTTCCTTTGTTGTTTCGCTTCTTTTTATTGTTGCTTGAGTTCTATCACTATGCTTTCATGGAGAATTCTTGGATAATCATGCTGGTGTTTTATTTCGGTGCAGTGCGATGACGACGACTGTGGAGGACAATCGCGAGGTCCTCGAGGCTGTTTTGAAAGAAGCGGTCGATCTGGTACATATTTTCTTTAGTAAATTTGTGAAACTTTGTAAGGGAAAATGGTCTGAGATTGTGTTTAAATTTCCAGGAAAATGTGCCAATTGAAGAAGTATTTGAGAATCTGAGATGTAGCAAGGAAGGTCTCACTACACAAGCTGCTGATGAAAGACTTGCTCTCTTTGGCCATAACAAACTCGAAGAGAAAAAGGTTACTAAGTTTGATTTTGCTGATATTCTGAAAGTTTGGGTTTTTGCTACTGAATGTGTTTTATGTATTGTGCTGAAGTAGACAACCGCTATTTTTATCTTTTTTGAAGGAAAGCAAATTCCTTAAGTTTTTAGGCTTTATGTGGAACCCTCTTTCCTGGGTGATGGAAGCTGCTGCTATTATGGCTATTGCGCTTGCTAATGGAGGAGTAAGCTATTTTCTTAACTCTTACTTTGTACTTGTTTTGATATCTTTTTTTAGTTTTTGTTCTTGATAATGTTTGTATCAGGGAAAACCTCCTGATTGGCAAGACTTTGTTGGTATTATCACTCTGCTTGTGATTAACTCCACCATCAGTTTCATTGAGGAGAACAATGCAGGAAACGCTGCAGCTGCTCTCATGGCCCGTCTAGCCCCGAAAGCAAAGGTTCTATATGCTTATTTTCAATTGTTTCTTATAACCGAGTTTTTTTATGTTTTTTGTTTGTTTATGTGTTTTGCTTTGTTGGATACTCTCTTTAACTCATTTGGTTGACCATTTGATTTTTCCTTATGTTAAATGTATATGTGAAGGTTCTTCGAGATGGAAGGTGGGGTGAGCAGGATGCTGCGATTCTCGTTCCCGGTGATATAATCAGCATCAAGCTTGGGGATATCGTCCCAGCTGATGCACGCCTTCTCGAGGGTGATCCCCTTAAGATCGATCAGGTTTGGAAACTGATCATCAGTATTCATTAGTGTCAATCTTAGTCACCTCGGATGTCTAGAGAATAGTGTCTGATTCTCTTAAGCTTTTGTTACTTATCAAATTATAGTTATTTTGCTGAAGCTTTTAAGAAATTGCTGTGTAGTCTGCTCTTACTGGTGAATCTCTACCAGTAACCAAAAGTTCTGGAGATGGTGTCTATTCCGGTTCTACATGCAAACAAGGAGAGATCGAAGCAGTTGTTATCGCAACTGGCGTCCATACCTTTTTTGGAAAGGCTGCTCACCTTGTTGATACGACAAACCAAATTGGTCATTTCCAACAGGTATGTGTTATTTCATTCCCTTTACTAGCGATTCTTGTTTAACACACCCACATTCTCATTTTTGAACTCGCTTCAACTATCATGGACTTTGTTCAACTGGAACAAACCAATATTATTTTTGAATTTATTCAAACATGTGCACAGGTTTTAACTGCAATTGGGAACTTTTGCATCTGCTCTATTGCTGTGGGGATGCTCATTGAGATTGTCGTGATGTACCCTATTCAACACCGAGCATACCGCCCTGGGATTGATAACCTTCTTGTGCTTCTCATTGGTGGAATTCCAATTGCCATGCCTACAGTTCTGTCTGTGACCATGGCAATTGGCTCCCACAGACTATCTCAGCAGGGAGCTATCACTAAGAGAATGACGGCGATTGAGGAAATGGCTGGCATGGACGTTCTTTGCAGTGACAAGACGGGCACTTTGACATTGAATAAACTTACTGTTGACAAAAATCTGATTGAAGTTTTCATGAAAGGAGTGGATGCAGATACTGTTGTCCTGATGGCAGCTCGAGCCTCCAGACTAGAGAACCAAGATGCTATAGATGCTGCTATAGTCGGGATGCTGGCAGATCCTAAAGATGTATTTGGTTTCACTGAACTGCATTCTAAGATTTATTAAGCTTCCTTTGTTTTCTGTTTATTTCTTTGGCGCTTATGGTCAACCGTTTTCTGTAGGCACGAGCTGGTATCCAGGAGGTTCACTTTCTTCCTTTCAATCCTACTGATAAGAGAACGGCTCTGACATATATTGACAATGAGGGTAACACACATAGAGTGAGCAAAGGTGCTCCTGAGCAAGTAAGCTCTTTATCGCCAGTTGTGCCTATATTTTACTAATTTTCAATTTTTAGTTAGAGCATAGTCTGAACAGTTACCTTCTGTGAAAATGTTTCAGATCTTAAATCTTGCACACAATAAATCAGAGATTGAGCGGAGAGTTCATGCTGTTATTGATAAGTTCGCTGAAAGGGGTCTGCGATCTCTTGCTGTGGCGTACCAGGTCAATTGGTGATCTACTTTCCAAGATTCTTAAGATATTGAGTCACAGCAATTTGATATAAAGTTCAAGGTTGAAAAGGTTTTGTACTTTTGCAGGATGTTCCTGAAGGGAGGAAGGATAGTGCTGGAGGTCCTTGGCAATTTGTGGGTCTCATGCCTCTTTTTGATCCGCCTAGGCATGACAGTGCTGAGACGATAAGAAGGGCTTTAAATCTTGGTGTGAGTGTTAAAATGATCACAGGTGAAAAACATTTCGTAGCATTTAGTGAATTTCCATTTCATATTGATATTTCAGTCTGATCCTTATAGCATTTATCCTTGTCAAGTTGTCATTTTGACATTTCTTGTCAAGATAAAATTTATCCTTGCTAAAGGCTTGAGGCTTCTCTATAGGGGATCAACTGGCTATAGGAAAAGAGACTGGGCGCCGTTTGGGGATGGGAACCAACATGTACCCCTCATCCGCTTTACTTGGACAGAACAAGGATGAGTCGATAGTTGCTTTACCTGTCGATGAGCTCATAGAGAAAGCTGATGGCTTTGCGGGTGTCTTCCCTGGTAAATTCATGTACTTCTGAAACTAGTTCCAGCATCTATAAACAGAATTTCTCACTTATGCCCAAGGGTTTTCTGCAGAGCATAAATATGAGATAGTGAAGCGATTACAAGCCAGGAAACATATATGTGGAATGACGGGTGATGGTGTAAATGATGCTCCTGCTCTTAAAAAGGCTGACATAGGCATTGCAGTTGCTGATGCCACTGATGCAGCTCGTAGCGCATCGGATATTGTTCTTACTGAACCTGGTCTTAGCGTTATCATCAGTGCTGTTTTGACCAGTCGTGCTATCTTCCAGAGAATGAAAAATTATACTGTGAGTGCCATATTTCTTTGAAATCTCAAATCATTGAGGCCTCATGACAATTTCCTTTTAACTTTTGTTGGTTTTCATGTTTTACTGGACAGATCTACGCAGTCTCCATCACAATCCGTATTGTTGTATGTTACGATTCAGTTTTTTGGGTTTTCCTACTCATTTCTCTTTTACTGTTACCACTAATATTCTGACTGCTTTGTACACTTTTACCGATTCAGCTGGGCTTTATGCTTCTGGCTCTCATATGGCAGTTTGACTTCCCACCTTTCATGGTCCTTATCATTGCCATTCTTAATGATGGTTCATTTCTTATTTCCTCTTTTTCTCGATCATAATTAGACTTTCAGAGTTTTCTATTAGTTCCTCTAGACTCTGATATACCAATGAACTCTTGTGGAATTGACGTTTAGGTACGATCATGACAATATCAAAGGACAGGGTGAAACCTTCCCCTCTTCCAGATAGCTGGAAGCTTTCTGAGATTTTTGCTACCGGTGTTGTCTTTGGCAGTTACATGGCCATGATGACCGTTATATTTTTCTGGGTTTCATACAAAACCGATTTCTTCCCGGTACATTTTCTCTCCTCTCCGTCACTTGTGTTTATCTCGTTGGTTTTATTTGCTTTGTTAATTCTTTCACTAACAGCTAATCTCAGCTTTTCTTACTTGAAACTTCAGAGAACTTTTGGAGTTGCGACACTTGAGAAAACTGCTCATGATGATTTCCGAAAGCTTGCCTCAGCCATATACCTGCAAGTCAGTATTATCAGTCAGGCACTTATCTTTGTGACCCGATCGCGAAGCTGGTCTTTTGTGGAACGTCCCGGGATATTTCTTATGATTGCCTTTATCCTCGCTCAGTTGGTAATTCCGGAAGTTTGTTAACTGTGTGATCAGTACACAATGAGAACCTCAAAAGTTATGAGCTTTGGGTCTAATTATATGAATTTTTGTTTTGCTTCCAAAACAGGTGGCTACTCTAATTGCAGTCTATGCAAATTGGAGCTTTGCTGCGATAGAAGGAATAGGTTGGGGATGGGCCGGGGTCATTTGGCTCTATAACATCATATTCTACATCCCCCTTGATTTCATCAAATTCTTCATCCGCTACGCTCTTAGTGGCAGAGCCTGGGATCTTGTTATCGAACAAAGGGTATGTTATTAGGAACACAAATAGCTTTTGTGCCACTTTATACATTAAAGTTTCTTATCGGGTTTCTTGCATTTTCATAGGTTGCGTTCACAAGGCAAAAAGATTTTGGGAAAGAACAAAGAGAGCTGCAATGGGCTCACGCACAAAGAACGCTCCATGGTCTACAAGCACCAGATACTAAGATGTTCACAGATCGAACCCATGTCAGTGAACTTAACCAAATGGCTGAAGAAGCCAAGAGGAGAGCTGAAATTGCTAGGTAAAGTAACTCAAAGCCAAATCTTCTCCAGCTTTTTGAACATAACAAAAGAACATTTTTTCATCGTCTTCTCTCTGTCTACTGCTCTCTTCTTTATAGGTTGCGTGAACTTCACACGCTCAAGGGCCATGTTGAATCAGTGGTGAGACTCAAAGGACTCGACATAGAAACCATTCAACAAGCTTACACTGTCTGAGAAAGTGAGTGCAAGCTGATTTCAGTTGGGTCATGAAGGTTGTGTCTGTAGTTAATACATACATATTGCATATAAATATCGAATCCTCGTAGCCTTCTTTTAGCGGTTTGTTATGTTCTGTTCTGTTGTGGTGATGAAAGAAGAAACAGAAACTTCGTACGGAGGTTGAAATTAGCAACAAAAAACTTATTTTACAATACATGTCTACAAAGATGAAGTGATTTTCTTCTTCAATTAATCTATAAAAGTACAACAAGGTTGATTTCGGGTGAAGAAAAACTACGGAGATTGAAGTAGAATACCAAAAATATATAAGTTTCCAGATCAGACAGAGTTCTTGTCTTGTAGCTGCTGTTGCTTGGTTTCTTCTTCATTGGTCTCAATCTCAGTGATGTCTTCATCATTACCTCCTTTGTATCTATACCATCTAGCCATCAACAAGAAGTAAGCCATGTTAACAACCATGAGTCCTGTGAGCATGAAGTAGAAGTAATCCAATTTCGCTTTGTTCAGATCCTCAGCTAACCAATTCCCTGAAGGTGAATGCGCGGTTGTTCGATGAACAGTTGATATCAAGAAGCTAGCGAGGTAGCTCGAAACCCCTGCACCGACATAAAAGATAGAACCCGCGAAGCTCTTCATGTTTTCAGGAAACTGCTTGTAGTAAAACTCCATTTGTCCAATGGCAGCAAAAGCTTCTGCTATGCCTGCAAGTGTAAGCTGCGGAATCAGCCACAACGCTGACATTGATGAGATTTCTCCTGTCCGAGGCGCCATCCCGAGTGTCGGTTTGGTCAATGCAAAGTTTCTTCTCCTTTCCTCTATAAACCCGGAAACTAATAAACTCATTATCGCAAATGTAAACCCAGCTCCGATTCTTTGTAAGAGTGATATACCGGTTTCTAACCCGGTCACTCTTCTGAGCGACGGGACAAGTACACGGTCGTAGAATATGATGAAAACTGTCATGCCAGTCATCAAGAACACTACATAGGTGGCCGCAGGAATCCTGAAGCCACCAGAACCTAATCGTCGGTCGCTCTGGAGCGCTTGGAAGACCGGATAAGTCATTTGTATAGTTATTGCAAGGTAGTATATCGTGGATGCAAACCAGATTGGAATCACTCTTACAATGCATTTCACTTCTTCCACTTGCTGCAACGTGCATAGTTTCCATGGATCGGAAGCCGTTCCATCGGAGTTCAACTTCTCCTCGGGGGTCATAATTGCTGCTTTGTCTAGAAATCTGGCAACATAATAAACAAACATTTTTCAGCAAAACAAAAGCCAGAAACATAAAGCAAGAGAACCAAGAATAAGTAGATATCAATTTACCTGAACTGGTCGGTGTATTTTAGAGTAGTATTTGCATAGTTAGACGGGATATGGTTGTAAAGATTGACCCAAGGCTGCTTAACCGGCTTCAAACCTCGTTTCTTGATCGCGGCTGCTATAACACGAGCAATACCAGCCAATGGACTACCCGAGGCTTTCACTTTTACATACAATCTATCGCCAGCAAAGAAAATCACACACGCCAAGAACATAAGAGCCACCGGAATGATCAAACCGATTGTCCAACTCACATTTGACTGGATATACACAACTGCTGTGAGCGAGATGATCTGCGCGAACGTGAAAGTGAAGAAATACCAGTTGAAGAAACTGTTGATCCCTTTCTTTCCTGATTCGGATTTGGGGTTGAACTGATCAGCACCAAACGCTAAATTACACGGTCTGATACCACCAGCGCCTACCACAAGAAAGCCTAAACCCATGAGCAGAAACAGTATCTGTCCCACACTTGGCCCTTCGCACGAGATTTTGTTTCCGCAAGCAACGGGGTGCAACGACGGAATTGCAGCAGTAAGTAGTATCACAAACGATCCCTACAGAGATGAAAAATGGTTTAGAAAACATTGGCGAAAACGAAACCGGAGTCATGAAAGATTATATATAAAAGTAGTACCAGAAAACAAGCGATGACAGCGACACTGAGAGTCTTGTAGCGACCAAAGTAAGTGTCGCAAAGAAAGGCAGCAATAAAAGTCCCGAAATTGATTGTACCACTAAAGGCATTGATGATAGTTGCAGCTGTGTAGCTCTTAAGGTTGAATACAGAAGTTAGGTACACAAGAAGGTTTGATAATGTCCCTATGATCCCAAGCTTCTCAAATGTCTCATTACCTACAATAGCAAATTAATGATAAGAAATTAAGAATACAGTTACAGTTTTTTTTTTACATTTAATGTACAAGGAAACACACAAATCAAAGTTTGGACTTCCAATGTTCTGACTTTGGTTCACATGAAACTTTATAACTGTTTTGTAACTCCCATAAACTAATTTTGTCTTATCCAGAAATTCACAAAAATCTTATCTACTTTTTTCAGAAACTTAACTGCATGATTTAAAGTCTCTGTTTTTTGTGTTAAAGATTTCAAAAGTCTCTTTGAAAATAAAATGAAAACAATTGTAAAAAATATAATTTCCATTAGACAGATCTGTAAGATTATCTGGGTTTCATTGTTTCAACGAAATCTCAGTTTTAAAACCAATTTCACTTCGAAATCTCAGAGAAAGAACTCCAAATTCGAGATTTTTGACAGAGTCAAGTCAAAGAGAAGAGAAAAGAAACGAAATTTAAAAACATCACGGACAAAATGTTACACTTCCCTAAAATCCGACAAAGCACCCCAAAAGAAAAAAATGATGTCTGAATTAGACACAAACAAGTAAAAAGGAGCGTTACCAATGATAAAAGGCATGACTTTCCATCCTCTATAAACGATTTTTCTCTGCTCTTCCTCGAAAGAATCGACCACATCGGTGTTAGTCGTCGTAGTAGATGGCTCAACCTCAAGAGGCTTTCTCTCCATAGTATCAACCTGTGTGTAATGATTGGTGTTGTTGTTGTTATGATTCTTATCTCTTCTGTCTCTATGGTTAAGAATGACTCTGCTCTTCATGTCAAGCTTCTCCGCTCAATTATATATAGTGGTGGAATCAAACGAGTGGATTTTGTCGGAATCTGGGCAAAGGGGGAAAAATGAAAATAAAGAATGGTGTGAATTTGGCTGTGAAAGATAGAGACATCTGTCTCTGAGTGACTCATTTTCATTTATTACTTTCCCTTTAACGTTTCTTTTTAATGTGTGGGCTGAGTTAGCTGGATTTAGGTAGGCCCATTTTTACACTAGTAAGTCAATATATTGTTTCAAAAGTCAATTATTTTATATATTAGTTTTTTGTTTAATGAGATATGTATGTTTACATTACACCAAGTTTATGATTTCAGATTTCTGTAGTCAAATTTTTCGATCGAATTATTATATTATATATGTCAAACCTATCAATTTAATAATTTTAGGTTTCGGTTGCGTAAAAGAAAAACTAGGTTTCGTTTTTTTTTTCTCTCTAAAATCTACTAGCATTTATAATTTACGAATAAAGTCAACATACTTTCTAATTTATGTTCTTTGTAGCTATTTCAAAAAAAATCCCTTCTTTTATGGGGGAATTTCAAAAATATCCAAGTAATATGTTTTTTAAATAACCGCATATATTGTATATTTTCAATTATGTATAACGATATATAAGATTTTTTATAAAAAAAA
>Ga0041059_1001036_pt1 | contig 22097 bp, 18 predicted proteins | sample AraColnosormetaG_FD_56232 | JGI IMG/M metagenome (GOLD analysis project Ga0041059, IMG submission 56232) | Arabidopsis roots microbial communities from North Carolina, USA - Col MF nosort | ecosystem: Host-associated > Plants > Roots > Unclassified | place: USA: North Carolina | collected... | reverse complement strand
CATTTATTTCGAAAGTCAACAAAAACTTTACGATTTATTTGTCTTCCGTGAAGTTCAAGATTAAATCGTCCCAAATTTGAAAGTTCGTGATTTTTTTGACATTTTTCCCTTAAAAAATCCCTTAAAATTGGCTATTTTTGTAACTTTACACAAAATTATCATATGAAATACAAAGTAATACGCAATATAGTCTTTTCGTTATTGTCATAAAATTTTGATAAATAATATATCAAATCGAAGTTCTCGATATGAGTATTTCAACTATATATTTAGAATTTTCAAAAACAAAGGTATGAGATCATGAAAACGTTTATAATATATGTAAAGTTGCAAAAAAGGAGTATATTGCGTACTATTTTGCATTTTATAAGATTATTTTGTATTTTTTGGATGTAGGGAGTAAAGTTGCAAATATTGGCGATTTTGAGTTTTTTTGCATAAAACCCTTGTTTAAATATAAAAATGATTGGTAGAAATTTATAAAGTTTCTAAAGTTTGGTTATTTATCTTTGCTCAAATTTTAGTAGTTTTTGTTTTACTAGTTTATTATATATGCATACAGTTATAAAAATATATGTTATATATTACTTATACAAAATAAATGTATCGTAATGTCTCTACATAAATTGATCACCACGACTCATAGATGTTCACGTTTACCGTTTGTAGATCAATTTTAATTGATGTTATGTGTGATAATTGATTTTATATGTATAACTAATGAAGCTAGATTAGATTAGATTGGATCTTATTAACCGGTCTTGATTAGACTTTTCCATCGGCATTGGAGTTTGGTTGGTGGTATGTATTGTTTTTGTTTGTGCAAAAACCTTGTTGTATACGAAGTGTTTGAGCATAGATATAAATTTGACTGTTAATCCAATTGTTCCTTTGATATACATCTACTCTCCGATTGTTCATGATTTTTCTCCCTATACTCGTTAATCTTCAAAGTTCAAACTTGCATATGCTACTATCTCCAATATTATGCCTTATGTAAATAGACATCAAAATAAGATTTCAACCACGTAGTTTTGGTGTCTTGGGCGTTTTGGCTACTATAACTAAACCAATTCGATGATTTGGCCATTATAACTAAACTAATATATCAAAGGAACTTTCGTTAATAAAGCCGAAAATGATAATATCATCGATCTTAAACATTGGTCTAGCCGATTGGCACAAAGGTCGGCTCTGGTCTAGGTCATCGATCCTTATTCTAAAATGTGAACAGTTCTAGTTTCCACCAATAGTAAATTACAACACCTACAATTTAACTGTTACCATAGTTAATTATAAAGTCAAACTTTATTCTCATCTACAAATTATCATATTTGACTTTATATAGTAATTTTATAACCATTAGACAAAAAGATCCAACAAAAATTTCATTACTTTATTATAATAGTAACATAAGTTTTATTATGGGAACCTCCTGTGATATTGCAACCGCACCACAAATTGGTTAAAAATAGTTAAGGAGGTTGTCTGTCTGGGCCGCATACACTACAAAGACACCTCTTAGCATCTTTAAATTGGCCGTAGCAATGACCAACAGTATACTTTCCTGGCCATTTTTGCTTACACATACGATCACAATCTTCTTTAACACATTTTCCAGATTTTTGAGATAAAAACCTAGAACAGGTAGTTAATTTTTCTGGCGCTACTCCTGTTATTTTTATATATGAAACATGAAATCTCAGTTTTAGTAATGAAAATTGTAAAGAATTAGCATTTTTCTGTTGCGTGTAAGTAAATGTTTTGAAATAACAAATATTTTCTTAAAAAATTCTTTAATTATTTTTAACAAAACACAAAACCACAACAGTGTAATTAAGAACAGTTATATTGAGGTAAATTTAAACATGCATTTAGTTGTCCTTACACAACTCTTGTTATATGGTTTACCAAACAAAAGAAAATGTTTTGAAATAACATATATTTTTTAAAAGAATTCATTGAATATTTTTGATAAAACCACAACATTGTAACTGAAGAGATTTATACTGAGGTGATTTTAAACTATCATATAAATTTATAAAATAAAAAGTGTAGCTTAACACACTACGTATGGGAACGAAACTAAAATAAAATAAGAAATAATATGTTGGTGAAAAAAATCAAGAAAAAGAATTTAAATCAGTAAAATCAATTTCTAATACAATAATAAACACAAATATTTATAATGAAATGACCAAAGTTTTGTCAGAGAAACACACACACATTTGAGGGTTGGTTTCCTAGTCTAATTGTAGCTCAATTTTTCTAGGTCTATTATGAAGTTTCTATATAAAAAGAGCTAAACCCAATACTATGGAATTCAGCAAAGGTAAAAATAATTATGACACAAAGTCTATACAACATAGTTGAATTGATAGCTTGAAGAAATAATATGGTATTCAAGTTTATCACTTTTAGAACGACTACATGTAATATATTAAAATGATTCTAAATGAATTTACATACCTATCACAAGAATGGTGAAGATAGTTAGAACAGTAAACGTGAATAGAAATGATTTCTTCATCTTCGAAATAAAGAGATTGTATTTTAAAAGTAAGTTAATAGACAGAAAGAAAAAGTGTACGTAAATATAAGAATTGCATGTATCCCATATTCTATTATAAGCTAGTTACCTGCCTAAATTCAGATATAGAAGAATGTGGTCTTACACAATTTCAGGTTTTTTGCTCATCTCATATGTTAAATTAAACAGTTAAAGCCTTAGGACTCGCTCATCTTGACATCGAATATATATAGGAGGTTACCCTCTCTCACTTCTCCTTGTGTCATCTCTGCATCCACAACTATCATTTAACCAGTTTTACTTACATGATTAGTTTCTTTTATAGAGGAGTATATAACCAAAGGGTATAACGAATATATGAGTTACTACTTTTGTATTTTCTCGTAACAGAAATTCATTATCTTTTGTAATATATATAGCAACACATTAATATTTTTTTTATGAAACGAGTCAATCAAAATTTAAATAATCACTAAAACCAATTTATTTTTTAAAAAAAAAAATAATTCAAATAAATAGTTTAAACTCATAGAAAAAATATATAAAATCAAAAGACTTCAAACTAGTTGGTAGAGCAAAAAATTGTTTTAAAACTTATAGTAATACATAATTAAAATACTAGGTTTAAGTGTTTCAACTCTATTAAAAAATGCTTAAACAATTTACCAATTAAACAAAAGTATTAGCAAAACATAAAGTCAAAAAATGATTTTAAGGACTTTTCGAGCCAGCCCAACCTTGGACTTAGCCCAAGTTTTTAATTTTTATGTTCATATATTTTAAGTCCGGATCTACTGTTTTCGGGATTGGTTTGGACTTGCCCGCTAACTTTCGTCCTATTTGATATCCCTATGTAGCCTTGTGTTGTTGCCACTTCCTGCAACTCGAACTCCCAATTAAATTCGTATACACTTAAAAGTTATATACAATTATGGCTACTTAACAAAGGTGTTTACTCTATTTTGAATCGGATACTACAAATTTTTATCATCATATAAGAGTTTTTTTAATTAATCTCGGTCTGAGCCAGATTTAAATTTCTTTTTAAACCACAAGTGAGCAAAGAAAGTTTTGCTAAACCTTAACTGACGAAAAGCTTCAATATTTGATTTCATTAAATTTTGGATCATAACATGGTAAAGATTAAAAAAAATATCAGATAGAAAACGATAAGACTACCCGAAATCACGGTTCAAGGAGGAAGACGATAAGAAAAGAGACGAGTTTGGTCTTCTTCTTTTTTTTTGTCAAAGAAACCTTTTTTAGTTTCATTATTTTTAATTTTTTTTTGCCATAACTTAATTATTATATTTTTGAAAACGAAAAGAAAAAATTTATGCATAATAGAGACTCTTGGGTGATTCGATGATTTGGCCACTATAACTAAACCAATATACCGAAGGAACTTTTGTGAAAAAGCCATGCACAAATTATTAATATTATCAGCGATAAGCATGAGTTTGGCCCGACAGACGACAGTCTAAAAGCCAGCTCTAGTTTCATTCATCGTCCTCAATCTAAAAATTTGAACAATTCTGGTTCCCACAATAGTAAACCACAACACCTACAATTTAATTGTTTTTTTGCTAAGAACAATTTAATTGTTACCACAATTAATAATAATTTTAAACTTTGTTCTCATCCACAACCCACACATACAAATTATCAAATTTGAATTTATATCATAATTTAATATTAAATTACTTTATTATAATATAATATAAGTTTTATTAGCTAAAAAAAAACAATTAAGGAGGACGTCTGTCTCTGCCGCATACACTACACATGCAGTTTGTAGGATTTGTTGCTGGGAAGCCTGGCCCAAAGCATACACCACTACTTTCCTGGCCACTTTTTGTTACACATACGATCACAATCTTCGTTAACACATTTTCCAGGTTTTTTAGGTATCAACCTAGAACATGTAGTTAATTTTTCTGGCGCCACTTCTGTTATTTATAGATATGAAAAATAAATATCAGTTTTTTGAAATGAAAATGGAAAAAAAGAATACTAGCATATATCTCATGCGTGTATGTAAATGTTTGAAATAACAAATATTTTCTTAAGAAAATCATTGATTATTTTTAACAAAACCACAACATTGTATTAAAGACAACTATACTGAGAGAATTTTAAACAATCATCTAAATTTAATTTATAGCTATAAACCATTAAATTTATAAATTGTATCTTAACACACTAATATATATGGGACACGAAAAAAAAAGAAGAGAATGTTGTTGGTGAAATAAAAAAGCAAGTAAGAACATTGAAATCAGTAAAATCAATTTATATCACAATAATTCATTGTATATATATATATATACTTATAAATGATAGAAATTACCAAAATATATATATAGAACAACTATATATTATGAAAAAAATAATTGAGAATCTGTTTCGTAGATGTAATTAAGCTCAATTTTTCTAGGTATATCATGAAGTCCACAATTTATGGAATAGAAAGGAGAAACATAATTAGGGCACGATCAAATTCTATATAACATATAGTTCAATTGATATCTTGAAGATATAAGATGGTATTCAAATTTATAACTTTTAGAACAACTATATGTAATATTTTGAAATGTATCTAAATAATAACACAAACCTGTCACAAAAATGGTGAAGATGGTTAAAACAATAAACGTGAATAAAAAGAGTTTCTTCATCTTAAATGATAGAAATAAATAGGTTGTCTTGTAGGAGTAAAAGAAAAAATAAAAAGTGTACGCAAATATAAGAAATGAATGTTCTCTTTATTATAATAAGTTTCTCCCTAAATTCAGATTTAGAGGGATGGGGTCTAACACAATTTCAGTTTTTTTTGCTCATCTCATATGTTAATAAGTTAAAGCCTTAAGACTAGCTCATCTTCTATATATAGTAAATTCATATGAGTTACTATTTTTGCATTCTGTCATAAAAAGAAGATCATTATCTTTTGTGAGGATACGTAGTGTTATAAGCAATAACACATCAATATTTTCTCTTATAATCTAGTTGTATATCCTCTAGATTATTAATTATATAATAGACTCCACAACAAGTTATCTACACGAGTTTCTACCATTTGAGATTGTATAACGTAATATTTACTTGGAGATATGATTAATAATCGGAAAAATCATCCAACAAAGATAAGTACAAATGTATTGATTTTTCTTCTTCTTTGCCATCATTTATTTGATAAAGTGAAATGAATATCTCATAGTAAAAGATACTGCACATCAGCACATCTTTAGATATTCTTAAAAGACAAATATTGTGAAAAATTCCATGAGACACTGTTCTTAAAAATAAGAATATATCTCTCATATGAGAAAAGGATGAGACACATCATTTGGTTAATGAACACAATAATTAAAGGCTTTAGAGAAACAAGTTTCTTGATGCTTAAAGGCATAAGATTGACACACAACGTATGTATTAAAATATATCTCTCTTTTCTTCTTGATTAATTGTATCATACGAAACATAAAATGGCAAAAGTATATTTGAAGTTTTACTAATTTGATAGAATAAACTAGATCAATATCGAATTCTCATTTCCGCAACTTCAAAGTCCTTTGCCAAGTTTTCTTGTTATTGTTCTTTGCACTTTTCTCTCATTGTACAATATCAAAAGCGGCGACTGATATCCGCCGGACAAAACGGTGTACCGAAGCTAGCCCGGTGGCTAGGGATGTTGAAATGCCTAAGTCTTCCTTGCTGCTCTTTCATGTACCCTCCACACAAGAACGCCACCGAGAACTCGTCCTCCACCGGCCGGTTAATATCGTGAACGAAAACATCAGTCTCCCCACCGTCATAACGGTTACGAGCCAATAAACCCGCAGTGTAAATAGCGCTCATCCTCCCTGGAGCTTCATCGTGGTAACCAGTGGGAGCATCGACCATTATCACATCCCATTGCGTCTCGTACACGTCAGCTGGAAAACCCTTGAGAGACAGAGCACATTTGGAATCTCTAGGATCAGACACGGCTTTGCAATCCTCTGTTCTCTTTAGCTCCATAAGCTTGTTGGAATCTTTCACTTTTGTGTCGTATACGACGTGGTAGGATTCCAAGTTTGGGAATTTCTTAGTTACTGTCTCAATCCAAGCTTCATCTTCCTCGAGGAACACTAGCAATGTAAGAAGTAACTTTATAAATGAAAAACAGAGATATGATTAATCTTTATAGATCTGTTGTTATGAAAAGCTTACAAGTGCGTCCACCGTGATTGAGAGATGCCCACATCAAGCTATCGTGTCCTAAGCCAAAGACGAGGAAGTTACAAGGAGACTTCTTGTCCAAGACTCTCTTTGAGACTGAGACTTCATCAAACGTTTGTTGTGGTGTGATCTCTGAGGTGACATAGTGAACCAATGCGTCGGATAGAGAAGTGGGCAATTTGGTGCATTGTTGTGGGGTTGATGGGCACTTCGATTTCTGGTGATATTCGTCTCGAATGGTTGCGGTTGAATTGGAAGAGAAGCTTGCTCTTTTCAAGAAGAGAATGAACAACACCAAGATTGAGCAACAAATGAATATAAGCTTTGAGCTGATGAATGATTGGGATTTATTCCTCATGTTTTCCTTTCTCTCTCGGTTTTAGCGTTTTCGATATGTTTTGACAATGGTGAAGATGGTGAGAGATAGTCTTGTGGGTGAATAGATGCATCCTTAAAGAGAGAATGATTCTGGAAGTTGAGGATGACATGACGGCGACTAAGGTTGCTGTTGAACCAGAAGTTGGTGGATCTGTTGTATATTATTATAATGTCTGCAATGAATGATTGGAACGATGTGAAACGTAGTGGGGGAGGCTTTGTTATCAAACTGATGCTTGAAAGAGAAGATTCTTATACCAAAACACAAAAAAAAAAGACATGTGTTTTGTCTTGATATACAATATTTACCACAATTATATACATCACAAGTTTTAAGAGAAAGGGCCTTGTATCTATGCATCCAGATCCTGCATTGTCATATGTAATAAGTTGAGTCTTTTAGAAAACTTCCATACATTTCAGATCTAACTTTCTATCTAAAGATCTGGGAACATGCCAGTAATTTTTATCAACTTGCGATACCTACCGACTCATCATATATTCAAAAGTTCAGATTTTGACCATGTATGTAACTTCCATGTCAACCAGTTTCTCAGTATTGTTAAAACATGTGGACTCAAAAGCTTGTACCTTGGGAATAATGATGTATAGGTTCTATGGACTATGCAAATGCTGCTGAAGAATATGTCTTGAAGAGGTAAGCCAGAATCTTCTCGTAATCACCTAATTGGACACCGGTGTTTGGATCAACCAAGAATGGAACCTGTAAATTATATTGAGCATCAGCAGTTGCAGCCTTTTGATAAGTGATTTGTAAGATTGTAGATTCTGATATAGACAAAGAGCGGACGAGAAAATGGACCTTATTGGATCCTGAAGCATTTAGAAGTGATTTCATCCGTGTGGACCCTTCTCCAATGTTGTGTAATACATAGGGAAGCTCCAGCTCACACAGTGCTTCACGCACCAACCGTGAATACTGGGAAGGAAAAGAGGAATCAAAACCGTTGGTCACCAAAGTGTCACCAAAGTTTTCTCCGGAATAGGAAAGATGATATGAGCACTAATAGTGAATTATTTACTCCATAATAACAATGCATAGATTTAAATTCTCGAGAAGAGTCTTGGATACAAGAAAGGAAAAAAGCATAGTACCGGGTTGTTTTCGTAAGAGAAGAGCTCGAGCATTTTAGGTGGCAGATCTGTTGAAGCCTTATCCCACAATGACATGCCTCTACCTGCTCGGAGAAGAGTTGGCATCCATCCAGTGAACAAGGTGCTGGACAATTCTAATGAAGTCAGTGATACAATTAAAACTTATTCACGCTAGGAGCTGGAGACTACACATCCCAGATAGTTTGACCAAGTATACCAGATTCTGAGAATGCTCACCTTTCCAGAAGTCCTGTGGAAGGGCCTCTTCCATTTCCATATTGTTTAAATAGGTACTTTACGATGTCACCTAAATTCAAAGAGAGAAAAGAACCGATGAAAAGATATCCAGAGAAAAACGACAATCAGGTATTGATGATGGAACTTACGACTCACCACTCTCATACATTAAAGTTTCAGTATTCGGGTCGACGAGAAATGGAAACCTGCAGATTTTCATTCTCAGAAGTTTAAAGACTGACGACAGAAGGAAAACAAAAACTGCTATGGAATGATGAAAACGAAACCAATTGACAGAACAAGAACGTAAAATTACATCTCTTTTCCGCCAGATCTTCTAACCAGTTCTCTGTGTCTTATAGATCCTTTAGGACAAGGATAAACCTGAACAACAAGTCACCAACAAATGTCAGGATAAACTTTGTATATTGCTTAATGAGCCATCTCTCTGGAAAATATGATTCGGTTCTTACTTCTACTGAAAGGTCTAGCTCAGTCATGGCTTCCCGCACTCTCCGACAAAAGGGACATGCCTCTGTTATCCAAAAACCAAGAAAACTCTCACAAATGTAAAATTAGCTTTCCACTAATGCTCTTTGTTTACATGGCACTAACAAAACATACCAAATTCAAAAAGCTGCAATCGCAAAGGCGGATTAGAAGAGACATCCTGGTTATCTATACTCCCAGTTGATACTCGAGATCCCCATGGAAGTCTTGCAACAGATGCCAATGAAGAAGTTGCAACCTGTATTCATGCCAACCATAAGATAAATCAAAAGAAATTAAGAGCTCTTAGTCACGTAACCAATTGTAACAAATCAGTAAAACAATATTCTATAAACGGCTCTAAGAAAGTTCAGAAAACGTCATCCTCCCTCACAACCCTTCTGCTAAGTCTAAGGGACCATGAAACGGTTTACAATGCTAATATCCAAACAAGCTTTATAGAACCAGTAAACTAAAACCTAAACACTTCCACAACAGTCAAACCCCATTAGGCTCATGTCAAATCTTATTCAATGTTTTTTTTTTCTCTGAGTTATCTAATTGACTTGTTGATACACATTTGGCTGCAGAGCCTTGTTTTAGAGATTACGCCCAAAAACATAAGTGTTGCAAAACATGAACATAATTATTTGACTAAATGAGAAAACAACTCCATGAATTAAAAACAGGACTAACCTCGAGAGCATGATTCCGCTGTTGAGAAGGATCACCTCCCTGGAAACAACAGCTGAGAAATATTAGAGAAACAACATCGAACACAAAAATGAACAATACACACTTGATGAGAACACAACAGCATAAAGTTTCAAGTAACAAGAGCCAATCAAAAACTCAAAATTGCGAAAGAAAGAAGCACTTACAGAGAAAACTTTAAGCAATGGACAGAGAAAAGACAAGAAGCTAGATGTATTATTACTGCTCGATTTCTGTGCTGCTTCCTCCTTTTTACCTTCTGAGTTACTCGATTTCACATAAAGTCTTCTCCTTTCGCGAACCCAATTCCCGTTCCCTGATATTCTCTTCGAGAATCGATTAGAATGAACCATGGATGACGGAAACGACGCAGTCGGATGGCAGAGACTGCTATCAACCACCGAAATTGACATTGTTCCTATCAAAAACTGGATTCTACAGAAACCCTAATTCGATATCGAAGAAAGGAGAACAATCGATTCACCAAAGTTCCAAAAGTTTGGCGCTTGGCTTGACTCGAAACAACACAGTCGACGAGTTCTCGATGTCAATGACATATTTACCCTCAGATATTCGACAAGATACAAATAAAGTCCGTTATAAAGAAGGGCAAAACACGTAAATATGTCCTTCTTCTTCTCTCTCACAATAGTTTCACTTTCTTCAGTCCCCATTCGAGTTTGAACTTTAGTTTTCGATGGTTCTGTTGGCTCTTCGTGTGAAATTTCTTGTTTTGGGTCGCCTTCTTCGGTTATAGAGGTAGTGAAGAATATTGACGACATTGCAGCCTTAAGGGTTAAAAACCTTTGATGGGTTTTATTATGTACAAGACATGTTGCTTTTGATTGATCACTTAGGTGTGTCACTGTTAGCTTATTTAGTTGGCTTGTTTGTATAGAGGTTAATGACTGTAGAATCTTCTAGCTACATATTAAGTTGCACAACTAAACACGATTGCTAAATATGCACACTTGTTTCCTTCCTCAAACCACATGTAATGCTGGTCAGACAGAGAAAACTGAAATTTCCATGTACAAGAACCACATAGTACTAACAGATCTTACTACCACGAACATAACTGTGGCTTTGGCTTGCTTAACATTGTGTAAGACTAATGTCTATTTCACCGCAGAATCGAATAGCAGAGCCGATGATACCATCTTCGATCTTCGTTCTTCCAGTTCAGGTAATCTTTTTTCTTGTTTCGATGTTAGCAAGGTTTCATCCATGTCTTCTTTCACTTTACACATGTTTTGTTATTTTTCCTTGTAGCAGATTTCTCAAGCCGTGATTTCCTTACAGCTTCTTGGATTTGTCTCTCATGGTCTTTCAATATGTCCTCAATGTTTCCACCAGGAGGCATCAATGGTCCCGAACAATGCATTCTGTTCTTCTTGCGTACGTATGTCTGAAACCACACGAAAAAAAGAACATCTTAGGATCCATGTAATCTAATAGGAAAAAAGTGTATTGCTAATATCTTTTATATATTACCGTTGTGGTTTGTACGGCTACATCTTCTTTATGTGAAGGAGACAAGTATCTCCCAGTCATGGGCACATTGCTTGATCGAGTAGCCTTTAGCTCAACTACATTGTTCCTACAGCTCTCATTTTTACTCCATGTTGCTGTTATGCTTGGATGAATCATTGAATTGGTATGAGAAAAGCCTTTCTGATCTCTGTCGCCTCTCAAGCCTGTTCTACTGTCTTCCTGAGGATTGAATCTCTTGGTGGTGATTGTGTCTTTTGACTGCCCTGAAGCAACGAACTCTGGTGTTGTAGCAGTACTCTTGAAGTCTCTCGAACCTCGTCTCACAGATTCAGGTCCACGACCCTTCACCGTTTCAGACTTTTTCCTGAATTTATATAGAACTTGTGTTTAGGAATTCACATGAATCATTTTGGTGCAATAATACTTGTATAAGGAGTTTTTATCACATACCTTCTTGCTTCTTCATCACGGACCTTTGCATCAAGTTCCTTGCTTGGAGGATACTTTGGCAAACTTGATACATTACAAGGGAGTGGTTCCATAGTGAAGAACTAGAGAACAAAAGAAGAAGAAAGAATTGAGTTTGCATTGAGGAGGTGAATCAGGAACTGCTAGTTGAAGAAATATAAAGCTACCTTGCTACTTAGTGTCGAAGAAGCCGTGCCACGCTTCGCTGGTTCTAAGGATAGAAGTTTGTCAACAAGAGCTAGAGCAGAAGGTGGTAAGTTCTTGAAAGTCTCTAGAAGGACACGTTTATAAGGTTGTTGCGGCTTGAAACTTGTTGCAAGTGGTAGCTTTGTCTTTTGCCAGTAATCATCACTTGGTGAACCACAAAACTTGAAGATCTTATGCATTTGCTCCACCTAAGAGACATTCTCAAAGATATCAATAATTTGTGCTTAATGGATTCAAAGAACTGATTGTCTGATGAATCTACATGTAACTCACCTCTGTTCTTCCCGGCATGATTGGTTTCCCTAAAAACAGTTCTGTGAGAATGCAACCAACACTCCACAAATCTATCCCTGGACCATATTCTGTAGCTCCCAGTAGAAGCTCAGGGGCTCTGTACCACAAGGTTACTACACGGCTCGTCAAAGGTTGATCTTGTTCTGGATGATAGATATTCGCCAGACCAAAATCTCCAATCTTGAGGACTCCATCATTGTTTACCAAGAGATTTGGACCCTTAATGTCGCGGTGGAGGATTCCACGGCTGTGGCAGTGCTCAAGCCCGCTAAGCAATTGTTTCATGTAACATTTGATCTGCAAGAAGCAACAAGAAACAAGATTTGTCTCCCTATTAGTCCAAGATTTCTCTGTTACCTTTTTCACTATAATCAAACCCTTGAACGTACCTGAGATTCAGTAAATTTTACACCGGGTCTAAGAGCGAGACCGGAAAGATCATGCTCCATGTACTCAAACACAAGGTACAAGCTACCAGAGAGTTTAGAGGTCACAAGACATTCAAGCTTCATAACGTTTGGATGGTCTAGTTTCCGCAAGATGTTGATTTCTCTAGCCATGAATCTCACGCTTTCCGGATCCATATTAACGAACCTGACCTTCTTCATTGCTACCATTTTACCGGTCTCAAGATCCCGGGCTCTGTACACGCTACTGTAAGTCCCTTGTCCAATCTGTTAAAAGAGACAACACAATAGAAACGTTATAGCAATCAAGAAACATTAAAAATAGTAACAAAGAGAGTATAAGGAACTAACTTTGTCCAGCTTCTCAAAAGACTCTGCTCGTCGTGGAACCCAACCTTTGATGGCTTCACCTGCAACAGAAGTTAACCAAGAAGGCCATCCAGCTGCAATAAGCTCGGCCTCAGGGCTATGTGGAACACTTGTGGGAATATTACTCGGTGGAAAAATATTGAATCCTCCTCCTCCTGTTCCAATATCTGCAGTTGGCCATCTCCTGTGACACCTTGTAGGTCTCTCTACAATTACTGTTTTACCGTCACTATCATCTACAGGAACAATCAATCCACTAGCTCTAGCGGATGGTTTATGTGCTAAACCATCAGCTTTACGTCCACCAGAGCTTCCATCAACGGATTTATGTGAAAACTCATCTTTCTTGGAAGTTACAGGAGCAATCAATTGAACTGAGGACGTTTTGTTCCAATTCTCTTTTGGTTTCTCATGTTGGTCACTAACTTCTTCTTCTGCAGTTCCTTTTGAGCAAATGCAGCCCATAATACTCAAAGACCGTTTCACGATTTTTTTCGCATCAAGAACAAATCTTATCCTGAATGATTCCTAAGCATAAAACTCAGGAATCTCAGGTTTATTAGCTAAAGACACAGAGGAGGACGATCAGATTTTGCTCCTCCTCTAAGAAAATTAATGCAATTCTCTTCAAATGTTATGTGTCAGGGATCTTTTGATCTTATATGATCCCAAATGAATAGGAAGAAGATCTTTTAAAACCTAGAAACAATGAGGATTAAAGACTTTGGAGGCAGAGAAAAGAAGACTTGTGGTTCAAGAAACGAGAGAGATGATGAGAGAAAGAACTAAGAAGCAGAGGAAGGAGAGAATTAAAAAGACTTTGGAGGCAAAGCAATAGCAAAATTCAGAAAGCTAAACACCAAAATACAATAAGAGAGATTAAAAATCAGAGAAGAGAAGACTTGTGATTCAAGAAACAAGAGAAATTTCAGAAATCCTCTGTGTTTTTTTTTCCGTTATCTCACTGCAAGATAGAAAAAACGTTGCAGCAAATTCTGTTCGTCGATAACGGAAAATGCGGAAAGAGAAAAATGACGAACAGAATGTAGTTAATTCTGATATGGAAATTTCTTTAGGAATCAGGAGAGATGGGATTTGGTTTTTGTGTCGCCGGAAATTATGGAGAAGCCCTAGATTCTCCGGAAGAAGACAACTCACAATATCTCATCTTTTTCTATTTTTGAAATGTTAGGAAACAGACTAACGAATTTGCATGAAGTGAAGATTTGATCCAACGGTCGAAAATGAAGTTGTTTTGTTTGTTGTTGTTACGACAATGACCCACGTAGGATGTTTTGTCGGAGATCGTGGGTCCCACTTGATATATTTTCATCTACCTGCAAGAACATTTATCCCAAAGACTCTTCTAAGTTCAAGTCTCCCACAAAGTATCTACATTGTCCTCGACATCGTCGAGTAGATTATTAGAAAATAAATGTATGTTGCACAATGATAAGAGACTGCATAACGACATTGATATCAACTAGTTATATGATTCTTTTTTTTTAAAATATCAACTAGTTATAAACTACGAGGTGGAAATTTTCAAAAGGATATCTTGTGAAGTGAGAGACTCTTGCAAAATAGAAAAAGAAAAACACCTTCATAATGTATCTATATCTTCTAGAAGCTCATGATCTCTTTGTCTATAGAAATCATGCATTGATTTCAAATCAAACACCATAAAACTTAATCCTTGAAACAAAATAAAAATAATAAGAACTTCTAAAACCTTTTGTTGTAGCAATGATCATTTCAAAACTCATATATGTACTGATTGGGTCCAGATTTCAGAAGCTCATGCCTTATTTTGTATCACATTAAGCACGGCCTTGGGATAGTCTCTTGTTTGCAACATTTTAAGAGAATTATTATAACCTATGATCTGTCTGATCAAAGTTTCTTGTTAAGTAAAGATTAACAGTAGAGAGAACCAACATTAACTAATTAAGTATAAACTAGGTCTTACTTATGGCCGCCCATAGACCCACTAAAAGTGAGGTTCAAATGGAGCTTGTACGTATGCATAAATCAATATCCGACTAAGACCAAGGAAACATATATTAAAAACGTTACAGGAAAAATTGTTAAATACTTTTGGTGGGTTACACTTATAAGACCAAGAAACCAATAACCGAATCTTTATTTCAAATGGAGCATGTGTACGTAGCACGAACTTATTGAACCAGTCAACCAGATGCAAAACAGCCAACCCGGATTAAACCGGAACATGAGCTTCACGGTTTTATCTTATCTAAAACTCAAAGGAACAAGCACGTGGCTCTGTACCTCAGTCTGCATGCAGCCATGTTGTTCACCATCCATCACTATACGTCAAAATCCGCCCCACAAATATTAATATTTTCATATTCTCAACAAAGAAAAAAACTCCATTTTAATTTAACTGCATTCCTCCTATCTTTCTTCTTCGTTTCTATAGCCTCACTAAACATCTCTTGTTATTTTCGAAAGTGAAGAGAAAAATGGTGGATCTATTGAACTCGGTGATGAACCTGGTGGCGCCTCCAGCGACCATGGTGGTGATGGCCTTTGCATGGCCATTACTGTCTTTCATTAGCTTCTCCGAACGGGCTTACAACTCTTATTTCGCCACCGAAAATATGGAAGATAAAGTAGTTGTCATCACCGGAGCTTCATCGGCCATTGGAGAGGTACTAAAATTAAGAATAAAACTACTTACTCTCCTGCAAAATTATTTTCTTTAAAACCATATTAATTCCTACAAAATGGTTATTGTATTTTCAAAATATATGGTGTTGCTTTGTTAAAATTCTTAATTACAAACAAATCGATGAATAACTTGGTTAGCAAATATGTTTTTGGAGAGGGAGGTCATAATACATATGTTGTCAAAGGCCGATCATAGGTTAAGTGAGATTATGTTTATCATGAGTTTCTCAATTTTGCATGGATGCTGATGATCTTGGTAATGAAATGGAACGCAGCAAATAGCATATGAATATGCAAAAAGAGGAGCGAATTTGGTGTTGGTGGCGAGGAGAGAGCAGAGACTGAGAGTTGTGAGTAATAAGGCTAAACAGATTGGAGCCAACCATGTGATCATCATCGCTGCTGATGTCATCAAAGAAGATGACTGCCGCCGTTTTATCACCCAAGCCGTCAACTATTACGGCCGCGGTACACTACTTTCTCGCCATTACCACATAAAATGCGAAGGATAGGTTAACTTGTAGGTCAAGCAATATTTTTGGTTTTAACGAAAATGTTGTTTGTGCTTGATGATGAATTCGATGCAGTGGATCATCTAGTGAATACAGCGAGTCTTGGACACACTTTTTACTTTGAGGAAGTGAGTGACACGACTGTGTTTCCACATTTGCTGGTATGTGTATCTTCGGTGTTTGTATCGTGATTTGATCACATTTCAATGGCAACGATACTAAAGTTTGAGATTCTTGAGTAGGACATAAACTTCTGGGGGAATGTTTATCCGACATACGTAGCGTTGCCATACCTTCACCAGACGAATGGCCGAATAGTCGTGAATGCATCGGTTGAAAACTGGTTGCCTCTACCACGGATGAGTCTTTATTCTGTTAGTACTTCAAATGTTTACCGCTCCTACTTTCTTCTATCTCGTAAGAGCATACATAACGTTAATTCTCTTTGTGTAGGCTGCAAAAGCAGCATTAGTCAACTTCTATGAGACGCTGCGTTTCGAGCTAAATGGAGACGTTGGTATAACTATCGCGACTCACGGGTGGATTGGCAGTGAGATGAGTGGAGGAAAGTTCATGCTAGAAGAAGGTGCTGAGATGCAATGGAAGGAAGAGAGAGAAGTAAAACTTTTACAACCATAAATATGATTGCATTAACTAAAAAATTCCCAAAGACTTACTTACATTATCTGTAGGTACCTGCAAATGGTGGACCGCTAGAGGAATTTGCAAAGATGATTGTGGCAGGAGCTTGTAGGGGAGATGCATATGTGAAGTTTCCAAACTGGTACGATGTCTTTCTCCTCTATCGAGTCTTCACACCGAATGTACTGAGATGGACATTCAAGTTGTTACTGTCTACTGAGGGTACACGTAGAAGCTCCCTTGTTGGGGTCGGGTCAGGTATGCCTGTGGATGAATCCTCTTCACAAATGAAACTTATGCTTGAAGGAGGACCACCTCGAGTTCCTGCAAGCCCACCTAGGTATACCGCAAGCCCACCTCATTATACCGCAAGCCCACCACGGTATCCTGCAAGCCCACCTCGGTATCCTGCGAGCCCACCTCGGTTTTCACAGTTTAATATCCAAGAGTTGTAATAAAAACTGGATGGAGGAACAAGAGGTGAGGTCGGTTTGGTGTGTAGAGTGTAGAGTGAACTTGAGCTTTAGAACTTTCTCTGACCAAGTGAACCACAAAAAAAGAAAAGCAATGTAAAGGACATCGAGTCAAGAATAATACCGGATGATACAGCCATATGATGTTACTTCTGAATTACTTATGTCACACAGAACATTACACGGACACAGTGTTGATGTATATGATATTGTATCTGTCAACTGTTTTTAGACCTAACTTCTCCACAAGTATTACACAGAAAAAGAGCCGAACCAAGACCGTTCAGCACCTCTAGGCTCTGAGAACCTGGAAAGAAGATGACAAGATCCTGAAGAGACCATCCGGGTTATCCGTGTGAACCTGAACGGACACAACCGGAATACTGGTTTACGGGTTCAGTAATAGAATAACAAAGATGAAGCAATGTAGAAGCAGATGCGTAGTTAGTTTAATTTACCCAATGACCGGCATCTTCCAAGACATGCATTTCTACACCACCGCCTTCTTCAGAGGCTAGCTCTTCAGCGGCGTGGATTCGCTGAAGGTCTTCTAGGGCCCAACGGTGCAAGCTTCTTTCCGCTTTCAGAAAATTCACATGTACTCCTCTTGGAAGATTCTCAACAAAGTTCCTTTATTTTGTAGAAGCAAGTTTGCGTATAATTAGGTAAGAGCTCATACAAGTTTGTTCCACTAAACACAGGGAGGTTAGAAGATTACCATAGATTTGTCTCTTCGTAAGACTGGTAAAGTTCAGCGATCCCGTCTAGGTCAAATGTCCACGAGAAGCTAGAAGCTGATGGTCCAGTAGGTCTGAGATTGGTAATGACCCACTGCACAAGAAATATGCTCACATACATCAAGATTGTGCAACTCGACAAGTGTCAGCAGAATCAAACATACGGTCTTAAAGCTAGTTAAAATCTGATAGAAACTACTGAGCAAATGGTTATTATTGTACCTGTGCGACATCATTGGAAAACCCTTCATTTATAAGAGCTTTAAGAACCTCGCGCTTTGACAAGACCTTTTAAACCAAACAGAAAAGATGTTCATAAGCTTAAACTGTCTAGATCCTTTGGTTCTTCTGACTTCTAAGAACATGTAGGTGGTTCAAACTGCTTATTGCAATAAATCAATAACACTCTTCTTGTAATGTCCAGCAAAATTCATTCTTGTAATATTTGTACATGCATGTTCAATTAGCTTACCACTTTTGGCAATTTACGTAGAAATGATATAAGCTCTCGTGGATGATCTTCTCCATCTCCTCCTGCACGAACTTTACCAGGAGTAGCATCCAATACCCAAGCCTAAATTGGGTATAATTTAGGGGCCTTAACATAAACCCTACCAACATTGCGATATAGACATCGGATAAACACTTACTCGGACTGGTCGTGGAAGAGGCTTAGCTGCTTGCTCTACCATGCTTAATACAACTACAAAGATCATAGAAAAGACTCATCAGGAATGTTATCACGTCTGAGCAAATAATCTCGATGAAGCAATTTCATATAGACGTCAAGTCACCTTTCCCCCCAAAGCTATGACCAACAAGGACCCGAGGTGTTAACCTCAACTGACCAACCTAAGAATGGCAGAATAGAGAAAAATGGTATCAGAAAAGTCACCTACCATGAATAATCCAGTACTGTGTTGCTTGAGAAAGAAACTTACAAGTTTTAGAACATCAGAAGCAGTAGTAGCAACCGAGTGTGGACCTCTCTTCTTGAGAGATGTTGAATCCCCATGGCAACGCAGGTCTACCAATAGAAACTATGAAGATTGAATTAAGAGGAGAAGATTAGTTATTTGCAAGCCAATAAGTGTGCATCTGGATAAACAAATACCTGCCACGTTGGGAATTCATGAGCCAATCTACGAGCAAAAGTGCCTAGAGTAGCAAGACCCAAGAAGGAAAATAAGGGTATTATGATTAGCTAGAGATCTTTCCACACTATACAGCTAAACCGTAAAGTTTGAACAAAAGAGAAACAAAACTAAAAACACTGAGAAGGCATTAACAATCCCTTTCGAACAATTCAGCGATTCAAAAAGATCGATGATCTTTTTGCTTGCCACTAACAGGCACATGAAGAGATTCAGGAATGACTTTACTGGTTTCATAGTTCCTTTTATAATATTGAAGAAATTAAGTATAAGCCAAACTTGAAGCAATTTACAAGGAACCACACAACACTGACCCCAGTTTTTCCCGCTCCCTAAAATTCCGTGTAGGAGAACAGCAGTAGGTGTATCTGGAACAGATTTGTCATCCTTCCATCTCCATTTCACCTGCGTATGTATAAATCATTTCAGTCCACAATCAATCTGAAAAACAGATAATCTCTCAAACTTATGTTATCAAGTTCAATACTTTTTCCTTCACACACAAAGATTAAACACTCCAGTGAAGAAATATAAAACAGACTGGCTCTCAGATAACTTACAAGTGCTCCTTGAACAAGATCATACGCCTGCAAAACAATGGCACAAGATATAATCAATCATCAAAGTCCATGAATTCACATCAAAATGTGTTCAAGTCTCAAACTTTATGTACCAGGACCCGAGGAGGCTCAGCAACATCTTTGCTCGTTGATTGTCTCTCCTCAACTAATGCCATACGTACAGATGCTCCTTTCACTTTACGAGTTCCATGTACCAATTCCAAACGATGATTACAGAATCTGTCACTCTTCAAGTAGCGTAAAAAGTTAAAGTTAGGAACTTTATACTTGTTGATGCTAGAGAGATTGAAACAGAGAGAAGGAAAATCTCAAAACCTGAGAATTTGTCCCAATTCTGATGAAATTAGGAGAATGGATTGATGTCTTTGATCGAAACCTAAATGCACATCCTCCGCTAGAACTCGCCGTGGAGCACGAGACCGCCGACATTACAACAATTTCAAAATTGGGAAACGACGAATTCGCAATTACAGATCAAAGAAACAGAGATTCACGAGACGGAGATTGATGAAGGAAGTTAAAGAGACGGCGACAATGTGCTTCTTTTCCTCCTCTGTATTTTTTTTTTCTTGGTATCTCCGTCGCCTTTGTTTTTTACTCCGCCGTATGTTTTTGTTTCTGGTGAATCTCAGGTTGAAAACAGAGTGAATGACAGATTTGCCCCTTTTGTCGGCTTTGCACAGACTTGAATCGACCACTTGGTCGGTCCAGAGTTTCTCACCTAACTAAACACCCTCACATCTCTCTTTTTCTTGTATCAAACCTTAAATAATGTTGTAAACGTTATAATTAGGGGTGTTAAACTATATTTTAGTCCCAAAATCTTAATCCTACAAACCTAACTAAACCTAGTAAATAAATTTGATTTGATTTAACTTTTTTAAATTTTTTTCCATGATTATCCCATTAGCCATTTATGCTCGGACTTTCAATGTTAAGCTGACTGATTGTTATCAAAAATTAGTCTCATGAAAAAAGGATAAAAAAGGATTATTATCAAACTGAATAAAGAGATAGTAAAACTAAAATTGATTTGGTTTAACTTTTTAAAAAATTAGATGAGTTTTATTTTTTTGCTAATTTATGTTTATTCTTTATTTATTATTGTATTGTTAATAAAATTAGATCTATAATATGTAATTACAATTTTTATGGTTGAATTCATTTGTAACTCAAAATATCAATTTATATATTTTCATGTATAAAGCTGATTATTTATAAGATTTAATATTTTTTCACTATCATAAATACATATAACAACAATATATGATATTTTGATACAATTTATGTGTAACTATGTTAATTGTATGGTTTAAAATTTGTCTAACTCGATTATAAATAAATTAATTCCTTGTTTTATGTACTGCAACAAATTGTGATAGACTTATGATTAAAGTTTGAATTGACATCAACTGAACAAGATCTCAAGAGTATTCAAATGAAGAAATAAAAATATAGCAAAAATTGAATGTCATTTAAGTCAACACTTTTGAATATTCTATCATTAGAAATATGATCGTGTCTTGGATGATTTGAAAACGGTCTAACTTGAATATATATATATATATATATAAACTATTTTTTTTTTTATGTATTCTTCTAATATAGTATTCCAACAACATTGTTATACACTCATGATTAAATGTATAGAATTGATATAAACTAATAAGATTTCAAGAGTATTCATATGAAAAGAATAAAAAGAAAGCAAAAGTTAAAATATTATTTAAATCAATACTTTTAGATCTTCTATCATTGCATATATATATCCATATAAAAGAAATGATCGTGTATTAAATTATTTGGTAGCTCTAATGTCTTAAAGGTTTAATATTTGAACAAACTTGAATGTCAATGTCATCAAAGACTCAAAATAAAATTATATATATGAAAGTTGGGCAATTAGTACTATAAAGACTATAATTTTAGTCATTATAGAGTAGTAATTATTGATAATAAAAAATTATTAAAATAAAAAGAGTATAATAAAAGTAGTGCTTAATTTTTAACATAATTTTTTATTTATTTATTTATTTTTATTTAGAAAAAATCAATTAAGAGTAGGATTGATGATACAATTAAGTTGCTTATTTAATTTTTAATTTAAAAAATATAAAATGACACATGTCATTTTTCTTGTGTGATGATGTGTCATTCATATGGAGAGAGTTGGCCAACTTCATATATATGATTATAATCGAGAAAAAGAGCCAAAACGAGTTAGGACATCTTCAAAATTACTCTTTATTTTCAAATATGAATTTTTTTTGTACTAGAAAAATAACTTCAAAACTTTAAACTTGACTCCCAAAAATAACTTCTTTTTTTTTTTTTTGCATTTCAGCGCCTACACTTACTTATACATCAAACAAATAAGTTT
>Ga0041059_1001035_pt1 | contig 22131 bp, 13 predicted proteins | sample AraColnosormetaG_FD_56232 | JGI IMG/M metagenome (GOLD analysis project Ga0041059, IMG submission 56232) | Arabidopsis roots microbial communities from North Carolina, USA - Col MF nosort | ecosystem: Host-associated > Plants > Roots > Unclassified | place: USA: North Carolina | collected... | reverse complement strand
TTTTTTTTTTTTTTTTTGTTCTGTAATGTAGCCAGGTAGATCCAATTGTGGCATCTTTTTCTGGCGGGGCCGTGGGAGTCATTTCAACCTTGATGCTAATCGAAGTTAACAATGTTAAACAACAAGAGAAGAAGAGGTGCAAATACTGCCTTGGGACTGGTAATTTTATTGTATATATCATGAAAATTCTTGATTTTTTCTTCGAATTACTTCTCAAAATGAGTTGGAGAAATGCTCACTGGTCTGTGTTCACATGATAATAGGATACTTGCCATGCGCTCGATGCTCAGCTAGTGGTGTGTGTTTGAGCATTGATCCCATCACAAGACCTAGAGCTACAAACCAGCTTATGCAGGTCGCGACCACAAAAAGATGTCTAAATTGTTCCGGCGCAGGAAAGGTAAGATTCTCTCTATTTCATGCAATCTGATCTGAGTATTATATAATTCATTGTTGTCCTTGTAATGTTGAAATGTGTATTTGTATATGAATCAGGTGATGTGTCCGACATGTCTTTGCACCGGGATGGTAACAGCTAGCGAGCATGACCCCCGCTTTGACCCTTTCGATTAGAAAACAATGGCCTCCTTTGAAATTGGTCCTTGCAAAAGCTAAGCCAAGCCTATGAGAACTGAGGAGAGCCAAACCTCGTCATATAAATGTTTTACATAATAAAAGTAATTACATAATAAAAGTAACATTAGAATTTTTAACTTTTGTCTATAGTAAACATGGGAAAGTATCGGTTATGTAAAGTACTTCTTCACAAACTAAAAAAATTCACCAGATGATCTCCGGTGAAGATAATAGGATATATAGTAGCCATCAACTCCGTCATCATAAGCTGTCTTGTTGTATTTACACTTCGATTATTAATTCACAAACTTTCTTGCCAACCGGATAATGTAGGTTAATTCATTACAAATCGATGTGTAAATACAACAAGACAGTTTGGCCGAGTGGTCTAAGGCGCCAGATTTAGGCTCTGGTCCGAAAGGGCGTGGGTTCAAATCCCACAGCTGTCAATTATTTTACTATTTTAAAGAATTCTTTTGTATTAAAAAAGTGCCAAATGACTACAGCGTCCTCATGGAAACCCTAATTTATAAGAAATTATCGCCGGCAATTTCTTCCTTTGTGTTACATCAAGCCCTCGCTGAAGAAGAACATTTTGAATAAACTCCCTAATTTTCAAGATTTGTGTTATATATTCCTTGTGTAAAGTTTTTTTTTTCATTTTCGAAAGCCATCTATGTTGTGGTATGCAGTAATGCAAGAGTTACTGTATGAGCAATATAGGCTAATAAATACTAGAGAGTTATACGAAAATCCAGACAATAAACAAAACAAATACTGCATTTTCTTTCAGATTTGTTTACCATTACAAAGAATATGTGACCTAACTGCTCCCAACATTTGCAAAAGTAAACCCTAGATTTCAATGTTTTACATCAACCTTGTTATGGGGCTGACAAGAGACAAAATAAATCCCAATGATGAATTAAGCCACAATTGCGAGGAAACCACCAAAACGTAAATCTTTCTTCATATTACCCTTTCTTCTGAGAGAATAAAGAAACTGTACAGTACCACAATCTCGAGACTACTTTTTTGTTTTTCCATTTTTTAACTTCTGAAGATTTCTGGTTCACTGTGTCATGTGGGTCTTTTTGATGAGACCCCTAATGTAGTAGACTGTGGCTCAGGGACTGTGTTTGGCCGATTTTATTTAACGCGGAACTCGTGTCTGAAAAGGGTCAAGTTCTGAGTGAACTTGTCTCTGTTCTTTGAATCTAATCCCCGCGATATGTCTGTCATAAGACTGTCAAAGCAGGCAGAGAGTCGCTGGTGTTGATCCGCAGGCTGCACCATTAGAATAATGCTCTAAGGCATACACAAAAAGCAACACTCAGGGGTAAAATATATATAGATATAGAATTTTGGATCATCACCTGTGATGAGAGGATCTTAGCTTTCAGATCAGAGAAAATCTGGGGAAATCAATTGAAATAAGTTAGATGAATGAACAACAAAGCTCATTCGGAACAGAAAACTGCACAAGAGAGATAAATGTATAAATTACACATACCTGCTCACTTATAAGAATCAAGCTTAACATTGGTCTGCTGAGACTCCACTGATTGCCACAATCCTCGAATAAAACTATTTCAAACAGTGTCTTCAATATCTGCTTGTAAGAGGATATTTGTTAAAAGGCATTATAGCCCATCATTATTGTGTTCAATTTAACAAAGAGAGATTGAGGAGTGTAATGAGTTACCTCGGGGAACAAACTCGGACAGTCTGCAATGTGCTGTGCAAAACGAATAGCAGCTGGAGTAGTAGGTGCCTCACCCATTGTGATGTTATTGAAATAATATGAAGCAAGATTGTCGACAGCTATTGCACACTGAAAGGATAATAGATATCAATGCTTCAGAAAGTTGCATTTCGAGGAATATCTTTTGCAGCTTAAAGCTTTAAGAATTTCTTGATAAATTGATGTGTCTTAACAGTTTTGTCACAATTCTCACCTGTGATGAAATACTTGTGTCCAACCCCTTGAGTCCAGATTCAAGGGAACCTACGAGATGCATAAAGGTTGCAGTGTCCAGTTTCAATATGAAGGTAATATGACTGGCACACAAAACCTCGACGAACCCAAAGTATGCCTTTGTAAGCTGAAGGATGAAAGGAAGACTATAAAGATTAGAGATTTTATAACGACAAAGAAAGAATTCAGAGTAAACATAATTCAGATAATGCAAACAATATCAAAAACGTGTTGATTTGATCACCAAATGAAATTATTGGAGGCACGTGGAAAACGCAATGCCACACATACCTTGCGATATGCTAATATATCTGCCAAGGGTATTGCAAGGGTCATCTTCAACGCAATATCAAGTGCATCCGCAAGAGCCCGGTCACCATAAAGTTCAAAGACACCGAAGTTGCAATAATTTCCCGAGAGCGCTGCCCATTAGATGATGGTTAAGTATTATAACATAACAATAAACTAAACAACGAATGGTTAGCTCTCATTGGTCAAAATCATGTTCTAACCTCTTGACAGTATTGTGAGTGAAACCCAGATCCCCTTGTATTTGAAGGCATATATATCCGCAACATTTGGCAGGGCTAAAATCCTTGAACCATAAGCCACAATCAATTTACTGACTTCCCGGAAAAGCAGGATGCCATTTGGAGAAGAAGAATCAAAAGTAAGGCGCTGCGTTTTGTTATGCACAAACTCAGCCATGAACTTCAACAACGGGGTCGTAACCTACATCAACAAGCCAAGAAGAGGAGATGAGACAATGAAGGCACCACTAACCACACTAAAATGGCAGAAGGCGTAAAATCACAAGCAGTGGATTAGAATCATTTTTTCTATGCACGGACTCAGGTTATTACTAGGCCAGTGTTCTGTCAATCCAATGGAGCAGAATGCATAACTTAATACCTCTGGTGTGTCGAACCAATGTGAGACCCCTCTCAAAAGGAGTGGCATGTGTGCAGGATAGAGCCAGTCAAATAGAAAACCATAGCTTCTCCGGCTGAAATCCAAAGAGAAAGCTTCAATAAATCATAAGATTGTAACATGTCTATGGATGTCAAAGTAACTAGATGAACTCAAAACCTGCTAGTAGCCATTGCAATTCCTCTTAAATCCCTCATCAATCCGATCAGAGCAAACTTCACAGCATCAGTGCGAAACATCGAATCTGGTGTTGATTCCAGGGTGCGGAAAACCTAGAATGATTGAATAAAAATGTGGTTTACTGGCTAAGACCACTATGTGAATCTGCCTATAAGATATATTGTAAAATGGATGTGGAACAATCCCTGTTTATAGGATATCAAATTTTGCCTAGAACTGTAAATAGGGTGAGTGTGCAGTGCAGATTCAGACAGAATCATTATTCTAAAAGGAAAGCTGCAAAAGATAAAATGCTGAAAGAAAACAAAGTATAACCTGCAGAAGGGGTTCCATAGAAGTCTTGAACTTTATTAAGCTATCCTCCATGAAAATCAACCAGCCAATAGTGTAGTAAAACGTTGTTCTGCTGCGAGAGCATCTATACTCTTCTAAGAATGGAAATTGCTCCCTCTGGAATTAGACAATTCACATAGTCAGAGTGTTGCTCGTAATAAATTACAATGCACAATGATGTCCACAAAAGAAAGTCCTTGGAGAAGAATTACAGTGTGATTAGATATAATAAAGGTCACCGTGTCCAACTTCAAAAGCAGCTTCCCGGTCATGTATCTGCACGAGAACGGCAAAACATAAAAAAAAATCGATATGAAAATGTATATAAACTAATGTAACATCAGCTTAATCAGGTTATAACAGAGTTACCCAGATGCCAACTCCAGAAACAAACTTAGCGTGTGATTAATGACTTCTTCACTCTGGAGAAACAAAAGATAGATTGTTTGAACAGTAGGTGACGTTGATGTAGAGCGGCATGCTAGAAAAAAGTAAAGAACACAAGATTACCTCTGTATAACATTTTAAGTTTGTAGCAATCTTGCCAACAATAACGTTCAACAGAACAAGATGATCATGCAGTCCAAGGAGTTCTTTCAATCTGGCATACAACTGCTGCAACAGAAAGGTAGTATCAGAAATATACATAGAACAAATACAATAAAAAAAAGAAACAGGGTTTGCATTTACTTTTGATGAATGCATGGCCTGATCACCAACGTAAGACTTCCGGAAATTTTGGAAGAAGGTAAGAATGGCACGATCAAGCCTTTGTTTACTTATTTCACCATATCTCTGCAGAAAGAAGTGTTTTTGATTAATTAGAGATGAGATTAATGTAGTGAACTTACCTGAGAGAAAACAAAATCCAACAGGTGCACTTCAAGCAGAAAATTAATTTCATAATCATTAATGAAATCACTCTTATGTTACTAATTGTGGCTATACAGGCTTACGCCCTTTTAGCTAAATTTTGTAGCTGTATTGATGGTTTATGTTCAGTAGAAATGCAGTAATAGAACCATACATATAGAGATTATATAATAATATTTCAAGTTGATTTAATGAAATTGCTTGTATCTAACAGATGTAACACCTGTCTATGCAGTCCACTGTCCATAACATTTACTAGCCGCAAAACACGAGCGGAGAGTTCAGCATCAAGCACCTCTTGCGTCTCCACACTGCAAAATACGTATAAATTTCAATCCATATATTATTTTGTTCTTCAAACAGACCAAAATGCAAAGAAACCCCAAGATATGATATCAACTTACCTACAACCACTGCACTGCTTTATTTTAACAATAGCGGCAACAATGTGAACAATCCATGACAATTTTGCTTCAATGAGTGCTAGTTCAGAATTATCAGCAAACTGTAGTTGCCCTCTTTCCTGTTACACAATCACTCAGCTCAAGATTAGGAAGACACGTACAAGAATTGACAGAACAACAATACGCTAAACACAGAATAACAGTAGACTTTACCGTATATGATTGCAGAAGAGGCTCCATTGTGTTTATTATATACATACCAGTTCTTTCATACTGCATGATAATTGATAAGACTCTCAGATGCAGTTCAATTGTGTTAAGATACAACATAATCAAACAAAACATGTGAGCAAAACCAGGGTACTGCATGACACATATATGAAGAAAAGACTAACCTGAAATCTGCATAGGTAAGGAAAGCAATCCAGCTCATCCTGCAGGACTTCAACTTTATCCAAAGGATGATCAGTCGGATCATCTGGGACGCTAGCCTGGAAAGGGGATTTCAAATAGGAAAATATCAAAGAAAAACTACAAGTCAGTACTGGCAATCCTCCAGAATAAGTGATGTTATATACCTGCACAGAATTGAATCTGGAGATGATAAAACCCTCTGTAATTTTAGGTACAAATTCATCAAGTAGACTTGGTGAATCACCCTTCAAGTATGGGACAGATGCTACTAATCTGGACCACATCCCAAGAAGGTAATACACGCTGCTGCTGGCCCACTGTAAGAAAAAAGGTCACATGGATTTTGCAAACAAGATACAATCTCCGCCAAATATTTAAGCTATATACTAAAAACGATCATGCTGGAGGATAACCAGAACTTTAAAGACTAGTAGGGTCTATAATTGGTATGCTAATGCATTCACTAACATAAACTTGCGAACCTGCCATGACTGGAGAGATTTAAGTGTGAACTCTGCCACCAACTGTATCCACTCACCATAACCTTCCATCTTCACAAGCTCTGAAAGCTGCAGATGAATTCATACACGTAACATGCTATTACATAATGTCTGAATTTAGCCATATAAACCAATAAATTATATCCAAATGGTATATGACAATCATAGATAGCGTCACAAATTACGAATAGTTAAGACTGTCCAACTGTCACATACAGAAAAAAGGAACATGTGTGTATTTACTCAAGTACATGGCATCATAACATAAATTTCAAGCTACAACACAAACAAAATTGTACAAACCGTAATCTGTAAACTAGAAAGGAATCTAACCGAGAAATTTACCTGATAATTCAGCCTAAAACGCCCAAGTAGACGGCAGAACACGTGGTAATTATCATGATCAGCAAGACCTGATCCAACAAAAGTAATTTGTGTTGACGAACCAAGATCAGTGAGATGTTATAGTTCAATGAGGTGTAAAGTTTGCAACAGAACAAAATATTAACAAATACTGTACATAACATGTTAACAGACTGTGTAATTGAGAAGCTGGAATGTCAGTCATGAAGAGTTAAAAGTTGCATACAATGCAACACCTTAAGCGCAATATTTACAGTCAGACATAGGAAAGTCCCATAGTATAAAAACATCAAGCATACCTTTTCCAGTTTGAAGAATTTCTTTGGTTCCCGTCATCAAATGAGCTAGAAAATTAGAGCGTGTAGCATCATTTGTGAACAGAGAGCGCCTTACAGAAGCCAATCGCACCAAGCACTCAAGTGCCTAGAAGTTAAAACAGAGAAACATTAAAAAATAACAAATTGTAAGTCATCTATAATACCTACTGAGTCCCAACTGTACATGAAATAAATCACGTCATCAGTGACATTACTGCAATTGAATCATTTGTCCTCATAATGAGAGTGAATAAAAAATTCACAAAAAAAAGGTAGTCAAAATCTATCTTTGATGCAAAAGATGCCATTTTGTTTCTTCTAGTCAAGCACGGAAAAAAACAAATAACAATAAAGACATACCTCTTTCGAAAGAGGGGACTCTGTACTACCATAATAATCGAAAAATATCTGCAGCGTGGAAGAATCCTCCAATACTGACCTCCAGGAAGTTGGAATCTAAACATTATCAGTAACACTAGAAGTTAACACCCCTTAAAAACGAGTACACAAATACATAGGCACAAAGCATTGAAAAGAGATTGAAGATAGAAGATCATTAATGTTCAACCTGAACTGTACCAAACTCCTCTGTGCTTTCATCAATTGAAGTTCCGACAAAGTCAAATGATACACACCTCAGTGCAAGAGAAAGCGCCAATTCTTGTAAACGACCAGCGGCTGGTTAAAAGAAAATATCTGACTCATTACAATTGAAAATTTCCACTCCTATGCTAAGACCAACAGATATACATCGACAAAGATAGTTACATACTTAACGATTACAAAACATTCCAATGTGCATAAATTATGAAGCTGGTATGTAGAAGTTTTCATACTTGGCATGACGGAATATAACGAAAATTTTGACATAGATGACTCATATTACCATCATTTTTCAGATAGCTTAATGACGTCAAAGCTATTCTGAAAACTTGAAATAAGGATTGATCCCTAAAGTTGCATGCAACCCGCCGATGATGTGTAGATGGCAGTCCTGGATTAGGCTAAGAATTGAGCAAAAAAGGGATGAAAAAATGTCAATAAGCATTTAAAAAAAATACCCTGGTAAGTTGGAACACAGTAGAAAAACAAAAAGTTAGAAATAAATACCCTCGAAAAAATATAGTTTGTGACACGCTATCTATCTAAAAGCATGCACACTGTGCACATATAATTCTGGCCAGTCTAACAAAACAGCCATCTTAAATGTTTTTAATTAAAAAAATAAAGGAATGGTGAAAACAGACAATTATTTAGATACAGCACAAACCTCCCACTTGTATCTATAACAGACTGCTACTCTAGATCGAAAAGAAACAAAAATATGAGGCAACTCAAAGCTAATATACAAAAACATGACTCAAATGCAATTAGCAATACATGCCAAGAACTCAAACTTAAAAGAGAGTTATTCCAGCCTATGTTAGGACATGTCTGTGACATGGAAAATCAACCACAATACATCACTAACCTGATTCATCTCCTGCACAAGTTGATCCAAAATTCTTAAACCAATAGCATAGTGATCCGAGGAACCCTATTGAAATAAAATTGATGTAAGCAACGTATTCAGCAAGCCCTTGTTAAAAATATCTGAAAATTCTACAAAAAAATGTCCACAAAGCACTGTATTCCCCCAGAAGATGAATCACCTGTTCCAAGAAGTTTGTAGATTCCTTAACCACATCCCTGAATCTATCATCATCTAACCATCCAAACTTTGTGAGCCGGCAAAGCAGTTGAATGAGAGAAGCGATAACAAATGATTGCATCTTCGGTCCTCTTGTAGCCAGATAGTTCACAATATAAGCCCCTAAAGACAACAGAAAGAACACCAGAAACAAGTAAGATATTAAATGCCAAAAAGAGATATTCTAGTTATTTGGTTAGGAGGACATAAGAAGTTTACTGATGTCAAGGCGAAGATTCAGCGGAAGAGTATGATCAGTTACTTGCTTTAACAAACTCGAGCTAGCGAGCATTAAGGAATAAGGTTTTGATGAATTGTCGAGAATGTATTGACATTGTGATATATAATCCGTATTCACAGAAAAGCATCTCAGACTATTTTCAGCATGAGCCCTCTCAGCTGAATCCTGTGAGTTGTATAATCTCTCGCACATTGCCTCAAGTTGCGCCAAGCTCTCCATTGGTAACAAAGCAGAATCTGACCAAAAAGGTAGAAAACCATAGATACCACTACCGTTTTAACAAGAATATTTTGACAAGATTACAATTATATTACAAAGTATTCTGATTTAAGAACTGTTAAGTGGCAACAAAAGACATGAATGAATCATTACAATAATATTTTCCAGAGAGCCTTCACTGTTTCAATCAAAATATCTAGAATTGGATTGGAAATTTAATATCACAATAAGGCAAACAGGTTGCAGGAGAAAAAAAACAAATGATACATTTCCACAGTAAACGCAACCAACCATTCTTAAGAAAACTGAAACACCAAGATCCAAACAGAGATGGAACAACATTAACAATGACAAAAGTGCAGTATGAGTTAACACAGACAACACAAGTGAGCTAGCGGTAAATATCATGTAGATCTCATACTACAAAGAAGCGCAAGAGAGAGAAGGTACACAAATAGTATTAGAAAAATATGTAAAAGCCTACTGGCAGAGATAAGTTCCTAACTCTGCATGATGGAAAATGTATTCAAGCTGTCTATCACCTTACTCCAGCTCAGTACTCGGGTTGATTTCTGTTTAAAGGCCAAAAATCAAAATTCAGTTGCCAAACCACCCATGTAAATACTCATACTAGTCATACAAAACGCCGGACTGACACACAACTCTAAGTGAGACCACACATTATCAAAATGCTGCTATATAAGCTAATTACAGCAGAAATGGAAGAGAAACAAAACTCTTAGACGATATTAAGCTCAGACTTTACAGTATCATTCCGCCACAGCTAAATCCTATCTGATTTTATGAAAGCGCAATGAAAAATGTGTTGATGAAACAATAAACGAAGTATGTAGACAATAGCAGTGGTAACCATTCGATACTGTGCAAGGATAATCATAACCACTTGAGCACAGAAAACGGAAACAGTAAGGAGAAATGAACACATAGAAAACCTAGATTTCGTATTTCAATAATATCCTAATCATTTGGCGCAAACAAACACGAAGAAGATTTATCATCGATCTTCACAACTTCACGAATCACAACATTAAGAAGAACAAACCATCGAGCAAGAGAAAAACTCGGAAAAAGCAAACGATGTGAGAAACTAAAGTTTGGCTTACCAGAGATTGAGCTGGTAGTTAATCAGATTTGTTGTTCGGTGAAGTTTTCCGGCGAACTAAATCTCGATCAAGCGAAGCGTCGATGGTTACAACGAAGCAGAAGAAGAAGATTAAGAGACGTGCAGTCTGATCAGGCGATGACAGCGTTTATAACGCCGAAGAAGAGAATTCACCGATTATATTAACTTCTTTTTTTGGTTCAGATGCTCCCTCACCTCTCTCTCTCTCTGGCTCGAGAGATGTTTCAATATGGGCCTAATTTAATGGTCCTAGGACCATACGTAAAATGGGCTTAAAAAGAAATAAGGGCTTGGTTGTGTTGAATAGTATAAAATCGAAAAGAGTGTGTCAAACAGGTTTAGGATACTTCCCACTTTTAAGCAAACTGCTTTGTCTCTCTCTATTTCTCCTTCTCTTCCTCTTCTTTGCGCTGCCGCCGCCGTTTCCTCCTGAACTTATTGAACTCTTCTCGTTTTCGTCGTCTCTTTTGGACTGCGATAACTTCTTAGGAGAAACTTACGGCAGGCTAATCTAGGCAAAGGCAAGCTCACTTTCTGGTGAGAAAAGTTGTTTTTCTTTTCTGAGTTGGGTCGATTTTGTTGAGATCGCTTTAAAAAATCTGACTTTGTATCTATTTTTTCTTGAAGAGGTAAACCCTAAAAGACGAAATCTTAGGGTTTCTATGTTTATTGTTTGTGTTGATGATTTTAAGTAGGGTAACTATAACTAGGGTTTAGGAGCTATGTATTGAGTTATTGATTGTTTGTTGACTCGCTTCTGTTTCAACCTCCGTTGACAAGTTTCAGAGAGGATGTTGTAATACGTATTTACTGCTTCTGGTTTCTTATAAGGCTTTTGTGAATGCCTTTAGGTCTTGTGGATTATTTGGATTTGTGACACTGTTCTCTTGGTTTTGATTGCTTCGTTCTGTTGTGCATCTAACTACTTTGTCCCTTATTCTAATCAAAGACAGTCGTTTTGAAATATCCTGGGGTTGTGGATCTAAAGTAAAAAAGTTTCTATCTTCATATAAGTTTATCTGTAGTTTCTGTATCCTGTCAATATTTCTATGGAAATATACCTGCTTCTGTATATAACTGTACTTTGATTCTTTGTTACAGGAATAAACGTTGGTGATCACTTTTGAAGCAAGGTGGACTTGAAGCTCTGACACATATTTCATCATGCAGAGTTGGGGAATTAACTCTGCTATTAAGCTACTTACATACTCCAGTGAGCTTAAGGATGGACAAGCGCTCTATGCTTCTTCCAATTGTCATCCTGTGAAGGCTTTAAACCGTGAACCTGCGGGTCATGCCTTCCATTCTGCTGCTCTCAAACTGCGTGGTTGTGCTAAGGAAGCCACAAGCAAGAACGAAGATACCGATAAGAAGGTCCCTAAGGAGAAGGATGGTGAATATATTCCTTCCTATGACTCCCATAACATCAAAGGAAAGAAGAAGTCGGGGAAGCTACAACATGATCACTATGCGTTGTTGGGTTTGGGCAATTTAAGATATCTTGCAACAGATGATCAGATCAGAAAAAGTTATCGCGATGCTGCACTGAAGCATCACCCTGATAAACTGGCTACTCTACTTCTTCTTGAGGAGACAGAAGAAGCAAAACAAGCCAAAAAGGATGAGATAGAATCTCACTTCAAGTTGATTCAAGAAGCTTATGAGGTTTTGATGGACTCAACAAAAAGAAGAATATTTGACTCTACAGATGAGTTTGATGACAAAGTCCCAACTGATTGTGCTCCCCAAGACTTCTTCAAGGTTTTTGGTCCAGCATTTAAGAGAAACGCAAGGTGGTCAAATTCGCCTTTACCAGATTTGGGAGATGAAAATACACCACTTAAAGAGGTTGATAGGTTCTACAGTACTTGGTACACTTTTAAAAGCTGGAGAGAGTTTCCTGAAGAAGAGGAGCATGATATCGAGCAAGCTGAATCCCGCGAGGAAAAGAGGTGGATGGAGAGAGAGAATGCAAGAAAAACTCAGAAGGCTAGAAAGGAGGAATATGCTCGGATTAGGACTCTTGTGGACAACGCATATAAAAAAGACATAAGAATACAGAAAAGAAAGGATGACGAAAAGGCTAAGAAGCTGCAGAAGAAAGAAGCAAAAGTTATGGCCAAGAGGCAGCAGGAAGAAGCTGCTGCTGCAGCTATTGAAGAAGAGAAAAGGCGAAAAGAAGAAGAAGCAAAACGTGCGGCAGAGGCTGCTCAGCTGCACAAGAGAGCCAAGGAAAGAGAGAAGAAGCTTCTGCGCAAAGAACGAAGTCGGCTCAGAGTTCTCTCCGCCCCTGTTCTGTCCCAGCGTCTGCTTGGCATATCTGATGAACATGTGGAAGATCTATGCATGTCACTTAACACCGAGCAGTTGCGGAAACTGTGTGACAAGATGGAAAACAAGGAAGGGATGGCTTTGGCAAAGGTGATCAAGAATGGGAGCAACATTGATGATGATAAAATAGAGATTGAAGAAGAAGAAGTTCAAGTAGCTGTTAAGCAGAATGGTCATATAGAAGCCAATGGTCATGTAGAAGCCAATGGTCATGTAGAAGCCAAAGTGGATACTGCTACTCATGAGAAGAAAGAGAAACCTTGGAGCAAGGAAGAGATTGACATGCTGAGAAAAGGAACAACCAAGTTCCCAAAAGGAACATCTCAGAGATGGGAAGTCATATCAGAGTACATTGGTACAGGAAGATCTGTGGAGGAAATTCTCAAGGCTACTAAAACAGTACTTCTCCAGAAACCCGACTCAGCTAAAGCTTTTGACTCTTTTCTGGAGAATAGGAAACCTGCCGCTTCAATCAACTCTCCTCTCTCTACACGAGAGGAACTCGGAGAACCAATTATACCGACCAAAGCTCATGAAGACAACAACTCAACCAAAACAGAGACCGCAGAACAGAACGGTAAGACCAAAGAGAACAACAACAGTAACGGCAACTCTGAACCAGCAGCAGCATCTGGTTCAGACCCAGACGGTTGGTCTGCTGTGCAAGAAAGAGCTCTGGTACAGGCTTTGAAGACGTTCCCAAAGGAGACAAACCAAAGATGGGAGAGAGTAGCAACAGCTGTTCCAGGGAAAACGATGAATCAATGCAAGAAGAAGTTTGCTGATCTTAAGGACGTCATCAGAACCAAGAAACCCACAGCCTAACCTATCCGATTCCTCGAGCTGCACGCTTTGAGATTTTGTTTTGACAGAGATGAGCGTGGACTCAATTTTTGCTACAATTCATATTTTCGTAATTCGTATACATCATCATGCTGCTCTTATTCTACATAGAGTTTTTGACAACCGAATCTATTCTTATTTATCTATTTTGTTCTAATTTTATTTATGCTCTCTGTCTTTATTTAATTTTTTGATCGTCTGGTGTTATCTTGTTTTCATTTTTCTATCTAGTCTACAAACGAATAGCCGAAGGGAGTCGTTGATAAACCAAAGCGAAATCAAACTTAATCCAAAGAGAAATATATTAAAAGAAACAATTCTCTGTTTAACATTGAATCAAATCAACTGTCTGTATGTATACCATAGTCCTTAAAGAAGCCAGTTCTACAAAATCAACCACTTCATCCTCCTGATGAATCGTCATTATGGGTTATTGGTACAGAAGCCAACAAAGTATCGGCTGTGATCAAAAGGCTCAAAGAAAAGATATTGTTCTTGCATTGGCAGTTGCTAGTCCATGACCATGAGAAGTGAGAACTGACAGATTCTGAACGGCTCTAATCCAATCCACACCACCAATGGAGTGGAGGATTTCCCGGGCTCGTTAGGGTAGTTCTGTCATTTGACAGACAGGTGGCATGTTGCTCCAAGAACAAGACCCAACTCCTGAGGATGCCCCAACACTCATATTCATATAGTCATTTCCTATGTCATCGCCAAGGAGAACCGCGAGTGCGTCGCTCATGCTACCTGTCTCTTTCACAATCCCTAAACCATGGTCAAGCCAGCTCGATGCAAGCAAAACGTCAGGCCTTGTTATATCCAAGAGAGGTTTCCGCTTTTTTTCTCTCTGCCCTGCATAATTTTTTAAGTTTAGGTGAGTTCTTGATCAGCTCAAAATCTCGGCTATAAGAAACAAATTAATGCAAGTGATGATTCTCAAAAAGTAAAATCAGGATACCAAATAGAATTCTAGGGAAAAAGATGAAATCTTCAACAAACTATTTCAAGTGATGGTAAGGTGAATAGTAACTCACTTGGTGGAGTTTCATCTGCATTTTGTGTGGACATTTCGGAATGAACCAAGAAGCTCTTAAGGGAATTGTCAAACTCCTCGGATTTAGTTTGGGATACAGTAACCTGGCCAAGATCAGCTGATGGAATAGTTGAAGCGCAGCTCCTGTACAAATTGTTCTTTGTACTATTATTTCTGATCTTGGCTTCCAGAAGCAACATATCGAGCAGACCAGTATCAAAATTTGAATATAAATCTGACTCTTCTCCCCCCGTTGGTGGTGGTGGAGACTGAATGTAAGTATCAAAGGGATCAAGGAGATCAGAGTGTGGAGGAGATGACGATTTCTTCCACTGGTCAAATGTTGTTTCTGAATATTGGAATGAAGGGAGCTCCAGCTTCACTGCCCCATATAAGGGCTTAGAATAAGGAACAATGCCATCCGTAGGGGTATGGCTATCTGGAATCATAACAGGTGAATGTCGGTTTCCATAGAGAGGATGCTCAACATCACAAGGAACTGAGAAGCTGCAAGTTTTGGAAATCGTTTGTGGAGATGTGTTCCGGAATTGTTCAGGCGACGAGAATTCTTGCTTTATGGTACTGCTACACCCAGGATACAACAACTCAGATTCCCAAAGTCGCTTCGAGGAGGGGATTGTTGGTGTCATGAAGTTTTCATATCGAGGAGAACTTGCACAGTTACCCATATTTTTGTAGGCAGTCATATCTGCTAGATCAAAAGTACCAGGTACCATGTCGGTAAAATTAAGAGTATCAAAGAAGACATTAGATTCACAACTCCCCAGCTGCAAGAAATCTTGATGTCTTCTATCTTCTCCCATAACTCTACTCTTGGCATACTCTTGACTCCACTCAAGTGCCTCAACATGCATCTCAGGAGGATAAAGTGGCAAACCAGCTCGTTGTCGCCTCTTGATACGAGTGTTCCAATAATTCTTTATCTCATTATCCGTTCGGCCAGGCAACTGGAGCAAACAAAAACTCTATGAAATTAGTCTCGAAACACACTTTTACAAAAGGAACCATATCCTTATCAGAAACAAAACACTTACATGTGCAGCCATACGTGCCCATCTATTACCCATCTTGGCATGCAATTCAACGATAAGCTGTTCTTCTTCTTGACTAAAAGCTCCTTTCTTCAAATTTGGCCTCAGATGATTAGCCCATCTTAGACGACAGCTTTTACCACAACGAAACAAGCTGGTGTGTTTCTGCACAGCATTCCAGTTACCCTCACCATGCTTATTCACATAGTCAATAAGAATATCATCTTCAGCTGAACTCCAAGGGCCTTTCTTGAGAGCATGACCATCCCATCTACTTCTGCAGTCACTTCCATTATCATCAGCAGCTGGTGACTCATTATGGTCACTGTCAGTGCTCGTGTAACTCATCTCTTTTCTAATTAAACCACTGACAGTAACAATTTAGACATCAAGCTCCCACCTAAACACCAAAAACTTCAGCTTGAAATAAAGAAAGTTCATAGTCATAAAGAATTAAAAGAGACGAAAGAGGAAAACAAACCCTAAATAAGGAAAGAAAAAAAAAACAAAATCCAGAACTGTCAGACGCTGGATACCTGAAAACCAACAGAGAATAAAAATTAGATTGAGAAGATTAGTAGTCTATTACGAAGAAGATCAACAACAAAGCTGATGCAAACATCAATCGAAAGCGCAGATAAAGATCAGCTGAAATAGATCAGAACGCACAAAGAAGATACTATCAGATTATGAATATGAAAAAACAGAAAACCTGATTTGAAATCTAAGCTGAAATTGAAAGTTTTTAAAGATCCTAAGGACTAATCAATCATAGATCCATGAAAAGCAGCAATTCGAGATAGAAACGGAAAGATAATCTAGAAACAAAAAATTATATTTACGCGGAGAGAAGCTCAAGGCTAAGGAAAATACCAAAGCTGGATAGAGATCCGAGCTTAGCTTGGGCAGCTGAACATCGAGTGGAAATGGAAGGAGGGAGAGAAGCTTAGCTCTTTCTCTTCCTTTTACTCTTTTCTACTTTCTATCCCATTTTTCTTTTTCTAAAACGTTTTCTTAAATATATTATAATACGATAACTTGTGAAAATTAACTATTTTATTATTGTTATTAGCATTGTAATTATGTTACTAAAAATTAATCAGAGTTTTTACTAAATCAAAGCTTAAGCAAAAATAAAAGCAGCTTATGAAGACAATCCTTTTGGTTTATTAACTGAAATGCATTCAGATAGTAAAAGAGTGAGATTGAATAATTGATTTGAAAGAGTTGTAACTTGTAAGAAAGAAATAGAGTTGAATTGGTCACCTTTTTGCAGCCTTTTTTGGTCACTCTCTTTATCTCATTTCATGTTGTGTCGTATGTTTATACGTATGTATATTCCCGTATAAGGACAACACTAGGCTTACGAAACCTACTTCTGATCCTAAAGAAAAGCCCACAACAGAATTCAAGTTAGAGATACTAAAGCCCATTACGTTTCTTCTTCTTAAGAATAAAACAAACAAATAAAACATTTTTCTTTAGTATTATTAACCTAATTAATCTAGAAAATTTTATAATGTTAACTGTTTTCTGAAGCATGTACTATTAACTATTTTGTTAATGTGGCGAATCTAAAAGTTGGCCAACTCTAACGGGAAGGCGGCAGCTAAAAATTTGGCGGTCAAAGAGATTGTCATCATCCAACCAAATACGCAATTAACTATTATTTGATCAAAAAAGTTATAAGATGATATTTGCAGCTCAAGTTTCCTTAATCAATTTCTTAGCTACCACCACCAAACTATTAATCGTCTGTGCATTACCAACCATTATTTTTCTCACCCTTAGTTTGTATGATTGAAAACAATTCTATACATTCTTTTAAGATGTGATGTAAATTAAACATAACCAAATTTAACTAACAAGTAGTTAGATATATAGAATATTTGGACAATTTTGTCAACGTATTTTCATAAAGCGAAAATGTCCCAAGGAAATTATTCTATTGGGCTCTCTTTTGAAAGATATGTAAAAACGTTGTCATGTATTTAATTTCAACTTTTAACAAAAAGGTTAATATACTTGCGATTACATTCGACAATTTATAAAGTAAGGAAAAAAAAAACACAAAACCGTAGTCATAATATACTTTCAACAAAAAAATCTTTAAAAATGAAAACTTAAGCAATCAGTGATCGCGTAATTTAGAGTATATAATTATCAAAATAACTTGTAAATTAATGCAAAAAAGGTTTGAAAGTGGTGACGACCTTCTTGACTTGATCGAGAAACGACAAATACGACACGGTTCCGTCGTTCCCTGCGAGAACTCTATACTTATCCTTCCTCGTAAAGTTAGTACACTCAAAGCCTAACGTAGCTGCCAAGATTCTCTGTACATAGTTAGCCACGTCATAAGGGCTCTTCCCTGACGAACACGTCGCCTCCACCTCGAGCTGGTTCAAGAACGTCACCTCATAAACCGGTCTCGGGTTCATGAAAAAGAAGATCGGGTCCAAACCTTTCCAGCCTCTAGCGGTAGTCGCATGAAAGAATCCAACTCTGTAGTTCATTGCCACGGGCACAATATTGTCGGTTAATTCTGCGAAAAGCGCGCTAAATCTCAGCAAAAACGGCTCGCGACAAGTGGTTCCCTCGGGATATACCACTAAGTCCCCATTAGACAGTTCTTTCTTGATCATCTCCGCATCTACATCTCGAATTCTAGTTAACCTAAAGGTTGGAATCGGAGATAGGATCTCGGATAAACGAGAAATAGAGTAGGTAACAGCTGGAATGCTACGTCCGAGCACATAGGATAATACGACCGGATCCATTAGAGTTCTATGAGTGCATACGAATAGTACGCCTGGGTTTCCGGTGGTTGCTTGTGCCGGAGGCTTTCCTTTTACGATGAATCGAGTGTTGAATATCCGTGAGACGTAAGGTATGGCCCATAATGGAAGTAAGAACCCAACGAATATCCGAATCATGGCTAGAATTATTCCAAAGGGGATCCAAAGAAGGATGATGAGTGCGGTGGCTGGTGTTGGTAGCTTCACAAGTCGTCCATCGTGGAAGATAACTGGTAACGGCTGCACATGTAGCCGCTGGTTATGACCGTTGTAGTTCGATGGAACTGGTGCATGAACTTGCTCCTACATGTACATAACATATGCAATCATTCAGATTAGAAAAATGATAGTAACGCTTTCATAAATTATAAAACAACCTAAAAGAATTCCTAACGTTATGTTGTCTTTAGTACTTACCTCACATAAAGATAGGAAAGTTGGAGAATCCGAGATAATATGTCGTCCTAGACCTAGTTGAGGTCTCCGATCCACAAACAAGTTAGCCACACTGTTGAAAACAGATTGGTCCACATTGGTTTCCTGAATCAAACCGGTAGCATAACCGAAACGGTTTACGACAATCTCTGTACCGATGACCTCATCGGCGCTAAGATGATCCTTAGCGAATCTCTCCACCATAACTCGTGGCATTCTTGTCACAACGACTCTCTTATCGCACGAACCAAACGCCCTCCAAGCGTCCATGCTGATATCGTCCATGAAGAATTTGGGAAGAACCGCTCGAGCCACTGATTCAATCTCTGATTCGTGCAAACCGGCCGTTGCGACGAAGATCATTAACTTAAGGCTACCGTTTCTGTAGCCCAAAACGTCAAGGAGTGCTATGATAGGCCAGAGAAACAGCAAGGTCGCAAAACGGATTAGTCCTGAAGCCTCGAAAGCTACGAGCATGAAGTAGGCGAAGGGTTTTGGGTTTTTCAGTAGTGTTCCTTCTAGCTCCGACACAACTGAATACGATGTTGTAGTTGATGACTCCATCACAACTTAACTTGTTTCTTTTTTTGGGTGTGTGGTTTCTTGAGTTTTTGATTTGTTTGAATATGGAAAATTGTGGATTATAAAGTTTGTTTTTATAAGGTTGGTTGGAGTCATTTGTCTCTAATGCAATAACACGGCAGTTTATCAGTTTCGCAACTACTTTTTTTGTTTATGAACGCATTAATTTGTATGTCAATTTAATTAATAATTAGTTTAGGTCAATGTATGAACACATAAGATAAGATACTGAATGTCACGTACGTGTTCTCTGATTCCTTTTTATATTGACTACACGTAAGATTTACAATCAACGAATCGAAACAATTTGATGGCTTAACTTTCACCAACTTGATTTTCCGAATTTTCGGTTTGGCTGCGCCAATATTAGGTCACGTGTACACCTAAAAATATGAAGATCATATTATGTATGCGCGTACATTTGGAATGTGTCCATATGTCTACACGTGTAACATGTACGTGTGTGGAGATTGTGAGAATAGGAAACGGACCCTTTATTTGCTTTGTTGGCATGTGTATTATTACGGAAAATTAAATACTGTATGATCGACAGATTTAATTTGTTTGTTGGCATTTGTACTAACAGATTTATATATGGTCGACAGACGACAGGTTTAACATCCCGTCACATCATCATAGTACTTTGTGGATATTCGGCCCTTAATTTTAACATATTTGATTCATTTGACCGTTTTCACATTCATCGAATAATTACGTTTTGCTTGCGTGGTTCAATTTGGTTTATCAAATATGTGGGTTCTCTTGGGCTTCTTTTTCTTTTCAGTCTATGGTGGACTTTGTCAATTGAACGCAATCGGTACTAAGAATTTCTATATGTAATAGAAAAACTTATATGAATAAATAATATTTTTATTTATTAAACTGAACATTTATTTAATTTCCCAATTATTAATTAAAAATATATAGTGTTAACTAAATAAAATGAAAAATGTTGCACAGCAAAGGCAAGACAAGATGTGGTAATTAAAACGATAAATGTTTTTCCCTAACATCCTTTCTTAAGTTTTGAAAGTTTCCATATTTAAAAGTGTTAGTTCTTCGTCGTTGACTTGGTGCGAGGTTTTTTGCTTCTTCCAATTGTTCTCTATCTTAATCAGGTGTGACTATGTTAACTAAAATTAGGTTGGAAAATCAACAACTTGCATGAGAAACATATCTGAACAAAAATGTGCGATTCTTGAAGTTATACTATAGTCTATATACGTACTAAAGTCAAATGGTACGTTGCTTCATCGAGACACATACATAATTCATTCTTCTAATAATCGACGACTAGACCGGTTTTAATATAGGTCAACTAATCGGTACGTAGCTATATATATATATATATATATATATACATATCAACAAATTGAAATGTTAAAAACAATGTAATAATCGAATTTGTGAACAAAATCGGTCGACTACACCAACTAGCTAGTATTTAAACCATCCGTAATCCGTAGGTCACTATAATAGCAAAAAGAATATTTGTTGTGTTTTTGTCCGTCACTTGGCTGTTTTATTTTTCTTTGGGGTAGTGTTATATAACTACTAACGAAGTTCTAGAAGATACAAATTAAAAATGTTTTCATAATTTAGTCCATAAAACAGATGACACCGGTTGGGCAATAGGCTTTAAGACCCACCAAAACAAAAGATAGCTAGAAACGAGAATTAATTATGAATGAGCCTAATGACACGCACATACAGGAAGACTAGGCTCGTAGGATTCACATATAACAATATCATATAGAAACGAAGAATGAAATGTTAAAGTTATAATTCGTATTAAAATAATGTCACTAATTAATATATGATTGCATGCGTGATTAAAGACAAACGATGTAGCTATCTCGAAAGTAGAAAGTGGTAAGTACCATCGGTGAACGCCTCGTTAGTCCCAATCCCAATGCCCCATTTTTCCCTTTTGTACGTCTCTTTGTTTCTTCCGTGCTTGACTACATCTTCCCAAGGCTGTATCCAAATATGTTTTGCAATGTTATTGGCATTTGGGTCTTAGTCTGCATTTTCTAGCTCATTTGGTATTTCGAGTTCCATTAGTATATGAACACGTTTTATAAAATTAACATCATTTCTGTAAGGAAATGTTTAGGAAGAAGGTTTCTTTAACTGGTTTTAATTAGAAATATAGTGTCCTATTTTTGGAAAACAATAATAAAATGTGGTTCTTTTGAATGCGTTAAAGTTACGGAGAAAATAAAAACTAGCTACAATGAGGTTTGCAAGGGAGCACTTACAACAGTAGGTTCAATGTTATTGGCATATGGGTCATAGTCGCCGACTTTTTTTTGGTGTTTAATTTTCTTATTTTGCGCATCCAACACAATAAGTGGCAAACAAAGAAAGGGCCAATTATAAATATAATAATCACAGTTATAGATTGATTAAAATCAAATGGACACTAAATTTAGACATTTAGGTTATCAATAATTATTGATCTATCAAGACAACATAGTCGTAGATATATATAGGGGAGGATGATTCATAACCTCTATATGACTATTGTCTAATCCGACGAGTAATTGGCGAGAAAATGTATTTTTGATTTTAAGTGTGCTGGCATCTAGATGCGGGCTTGATTAATTTCGACATCAGACAGCGTTTGATTCCAACAAATGAAAACAACTACATACACAGAACAATTTAAATATTCTGGTTTTTAGTGATAAAGCTAATGTTATCTTGTTATGAGATCTATTATGATTAGCAATACTAATATATTCAAAAGAGAGAAAATAGCAACAACTTCTTGAAATCTTTCTAAATCAGACCAGAAATCTATGTGTGGATCGGAGTAATGCTAATTATTATAGATTTTGTATAACATTAGGCTTTGATTTCCTCATTTTACAAAAAAAAAAAAAAAAA
>Ga0041059_1001034_pt1 | contig 22134 bp, 19 predicted proteins | sample AraColnosormetaG_FD_56232 | JGI IMG/M metagenome (GOLD analysis project Ga0041059, IMG submission 56232) | Arabidopsis roots microbial communities from North Carolina, USA - Col MF nosort | ecosystem: Host-associated > Plants > Roots > Unclassified | place: USA: North Carolina | collected... | reverse complement strand
AATTGAGAATCCTAGATTAAATCCTGCAAGAAGTAAAGCTTGGTTGTGAAGAACAGAAGAAGCATCGTAAGAAGAAGACGATGTCGATGTCGGAGAAGAGATATCGTGAAGAGAAGGGTCAACGACAAAGAAGAGAAGTGTAAATGGGCTGCAGATGGATTAAGGGCCCAAATGAAGAATGTGTTTTGTGTGGTGGGCCTGCAAGTAAAAAGGCCGAACAAGTTAAGTGTGTTTTGTTGTAAACCAAGTAAAGTATCTAAGGAACTAGTGATGTTAACTATTGTCTTAGAGTCCCAATGAGTAGTGTGGCTACACACAAGTAGGAGGCTTGTGTAAGAGTACCTAGAACTAGGAGTATGGTCTAATGTGTAAGAGTTATGATTAGGTCTAAGTGCAAGTGTGCAATAGTGTCAAGTAATGAAAGTAGTATATGACTATATGTATGTGTCTTTGTGTTGTGTAATATATCCAAGTAATTAACAATGTAGTCTTTGGAGGAAAACGCTTTTGTGTCTCTCTAGAACAAAGAAGACAAAATCTGTGTGAGAGAGAAGAGAGCAAGAGATCTAACCAAAGAGAGGTTAGATAGGTGAGAATTCAACAATATCTCATATGTAATGTGTTTACTAACTTTGATTTTATATCATCGTTCTTGAGGTATCTGAAGATTTTTTGAATTCTAACATCTTGTAGTCAAGAGATGATTATATACAAAGCTTTACTTTTTCAATCTGTTACTTATGGGTTCAATTTCCCGCAATTCGTGTTTGACAAACACCATGAACCGAGACTTAACCAAATGCAAACCTTACTTCGATTAAATATCTCTTAGCATTCTTCTCCTTTAAAAAAATAATTTCTTCCTTTTCTCAAGAACTCTCTTTGTATAAGTTTACAATGACTTCTTGGTCGGTTCACAATAAAGTATTTAAAGCAGCTAATCCAAATTGAACTTAAAGATTAATAATGGCAATCTTTGTCTTTCAAGACTAGAAAAATATTTGATTATACCAATCCATTTGATATACAATAGAAAACGATGTTGAGATTGAAGAAGGCAGAGATGGCAGCTTTGATGAACAGTACTATTCATCTTGAACTTTCCTCTGATGAGCAGCCTTTATCGGACGGGGAGGAGGCATTAGAAAACTCTCACATCGTTAAATTCAAGTAATTAAGTTGTTATGTAACGCAGGGGTAAATTCAACCTTGTTCTAAGTGTTTGCTTTTGTGACACCAAGATTTAACGAGTTCCCCGAGTGGTTATGCGTATGTCTCGTGAGGGATCTCTTGCCCTCAAACTTCCACTAGAAATCAGGGTTACACAAAGCTCTCAAAGAGATTACAAGAAGAAGCTCAAGAGAAGGTAAAACTCACGGCACAAACCCTAGAAGAAAACCTACCTTGTGGGCTTCTATTACCAAAGACCCAACTCTTCTTCTCTTTACTCTTCAAATAACGTGAGGCCCACTTATTTGGCCCAAAGAGAAAGAAGTTATGAGCTGGTCAAACCCTTTCAATAAATAACAGTCATAAACCAAAAGAGAGAAGACGAAAAAACGATGAAAAGAGAGAATCTGCAAAATAAGGTTTTGATGAAGTTAAGAAGAAATGAAACTCCACTCTCTCTGTTTGAGATTTATAAGCGAGTTTCTTTCTTAGAGGAATATGAAAAGCCTTTTGTTTTGTTTTGGGAAATCAAAAACACTTAATTACTTTGTGAAGACTAGTATTGATACCCGTTTGGGGCTACTCCTTTACAGTGATGATAACGTATCTGCTTTCAAAGGTGACTCTTCATATATAATCTCTAACTTTTTTTTTTAGTTTGGTAACTTTTTTTTTTGTAGTAACTAAACTCATGTTTATTATACAGACAAAATCTGCAAAGAACATGAACTGTGTTTCCCAAGTGTCGGATCGTATGATTTTGAAAACCGCTCTTCAAGGCCTCAGTAACAAGGACTGGTTTGTATCAGTCGACCTCGTACGTGTCCAGGAGAAAGGTGAGCTGCAGATTGTAACAAGAACATTGTGGAGAAGGATGCTTAAGGATTCTGCTATGACTTATCAGCATCATTGATCGCTTCTCTTATCTTTTTTTTTTTTAATTATTATTGGAACTTTTGGTTTTGTCTCGGCTTTCTTTTTGCTCTATGGAACTTAAAGTACTTATTTAAATATTTGATGCTGCTCTATGTTTTTCCCGGTTTAAGCAACTTATTTCATCTATTTTATCATATCTTCTATTTAATTTTCATGCATGATTTTATATAGGATTAACTGCTGAACAATCCACCATCTACATACTAATCAAATCAATCATAGTAAAGTACTTGATAAAAAATCTACGGTTTAGTGTTTTTTCTACAATTATTACTCGTTAGCATTTTGATAAATCTACAGTTTCGTCTCCCCGAGTATGGCATCGATGGCGTCAGGGAAGGTGGAGAGAGGGCATCAGCTATACAGAGACGGCAAGTACAAGGAGGCGCTTCTATTCTATACGGAGGCTCTTACTGCTGCTAAAGCCAAACCCCAAAAGATCGCTCTTCACAGCAACCGCGCCGCTTGTTATTTGAAATTGCACGATTTCATTAAGGTTTCTTTTACTTAATTCTTCTTTAATGAAGGTTTCACTATTGTTAATATGGTTGATATGTTTACAAAACATCATAGCATCAATTATGCAATCTAGGAACGTTTCGTTCATCAAGTTATAATTAATTCACCTAACATCAAAAGCTGAGGAACCTTGATCTAACAATCCTAATCATACCATTTGAATCCTTGGAATATAACTGTGAAATTACTCAGATATGTAATTTGAAGTAAAAAAATCGGTTGATAATAAAAAGAAAAAGAAAATAACAATGACAACAAAAGAGTTGAATTGACCTCTTAGAATTACAATTTCTTATTATCCTTTTCTAAGGTGTATAACTGTCGATGCACGACATAAGAGAGAAAAAAAAAATGTAAATCCACATACTAGGAAAAAGTTAAAAGACTTTTAAGGGAGCAAGGACTTCTCAAAAAGACGTTTGAGTTGAAATTTTAAAGTAAGTGAACTATATTTTGCTACCCATTTATAAACAAAAGAAAACAATTTTAATTTAATTTTGAAACCACAAAAATCTGTTCGGGTTTACAATTTTAAACCAAACTGCACTAATATGCTAACAAAACCGTTTTGAACCAAAGAATGTTGTACAGGGCTGAGGAAGCCACCATGAAAAAAAAGAGCAAAACCTAAAATTAAAATACGCAAAGACTCTCAGATTCTGACTTTTTCTTTCAGCGCCTCCCTAAAACCTAATAATACAAATTTGATTTTTGTTGACTGCTAGCAAAAATCAATTAAAAACCAACCCAAAAACCTATACATTAGGATCAAAGTGATTCTTGATGACAAAAAAAGATCAAAGTGATTCTTGGTATATGTCTAAGTTTTGTGTTTTTGCAGGCAGTATACTTTTACATGATTACATGTAGAACATATATCTCCCTATATATCCCTCTCTGTAGATAAACTCTTATATAATTCACAATGTACATCTTTATTAGCCATTCTACTCTTTTTCTCTCGTTCCATTTGTCAATCCTGCACAACAAAACAAAACGGAAGGGGAACTACTGAGATTTGTAGGTCCCCAGCCTTGATTCACCAAGAACTCTTCGGCTACTTCTTTTCCACACTAACGGAATAACATCATTCATAACCAGATAACTATCTCTCCGTCAGCAGTTTTCAAGGACATTGATCGCCATGCTCTCTGTGCGAAAATGATAGGGAATCGATTAGTCATGTCTTGTTTCATTGTTGGCCGGCTCGAGAAGTTTGGGAGAGGGTTAACATCCCTTTGCCCACTCATGGTTTCACACCGTCTATTACTGATAACTTAGACTTTGTCTTTAACTTAATGAGTAACGATGGTTTATCTCTTTCTCTGAGAATGGCCAATCCATGGTTACTTTGGGGAATTTGGAAACATCGGAACACAACGGTATTGGCGGGAACACAAGGCGACTTAAATGCACTTATAGCTCATGCTTTTGAAGAATCTAAGGTGTGGAACAAGTTAAGGACGATGCCAACCCAGTCTGTAACTCGTCTTTCGCTGAATCCTAGATGTGCAGTTAGATGGACTAAGCCACCACTAGATACGCTTAAATGTAATATACATGTTTCTTGGCTTAATGATGTTCACATCTGTGGCGGAGCTTGGATTGTCAGGAATCATCATGGGGACGCTGCTTTTCATGCCCGAGAAATGTTTTTACCAGCGTCAAATCGTATTGCTGCGGAGTTGAGAGGGGTTTTATGGGTCTTACACAGTTTACGTGACCTACACTTAGATAACATTGAGATATGATCGGACTGTCTATGGAAGCCATTAGTGATCCCATAAATTGGCCAACGTATTTATCTTATCTTGATAGAATTCATCGGATTCTTCCGAATTTTGGTTCGCTCGTGTTTAAGGTTTCATCTACAAAAGCCAATATAATAGCACGAGATATAGCCACGAGCGTAACGAGAGAAGGTAGGAGCAGATCCTATTTGATTCAGACCGCAAAAAGAAAAAAACTAATTAAGATACAAAATTTAAAAGACTAATCGGATCGGAGTTGAGACCAATCTTGAATATTTTTAGGGATTTGGTCGGCAAAAGAAAAGATAAGCATTACCTTAGACGGGGACTAGTCAATGTTTAATTTACATGACCATGGGGTTAATAGTACAATTATTGTAGACCAGCTAAACAAATGGTTTTCTCCAAATTGATTCTTCTTCTGTCATATCACATATTTAGTTGTAATGATAAATGGGGAAGGTCATTTTCTAAGCACCCATTTTCTTATGAACTAAAATTTACATAACTCCCTAAACAGTTTGAAGTTATTCATAGTCTTTGGATGTCTCGATGCCCTTTAGCCTCCATTATAACAAACGGCACACCTCTAAACGCGCCGACTATTTACGATTTTACCAATAAGGCCATATAAGTGTACAATTATTTGTTTATAGATTTGGCACTCTCAAGTTTTGATAAATCTTAGATATGTCTAATAAACACTCTGAAAATACTATTTAATGTTTGGAGAAACATCCATTAGAATAAATCCAAAACAAGAAGCAAAAAACGACGATGTAATCATCAAATTATTTAGTTTTAAATCCAAAGATTAAAAGAAAACTTGAACTACAAATCTGGATCTAGCTTAGGACTAGGCCTGCAAAACATAGGATAAGTCTTACATTGTAATTTCTTCACAACCTTGGCTTGATACTCCACAAGCGTATCATCGTCCTCAGACTCTTTCGCCATAAAAGTAATATACGAAACCCACCTACCAGTGAAAGACCCTGTCACTCTTACAACATGATCCAATGTCACATTGGTTTCCTGAAAACACAACCAAAGGAAAAATAAAAACAAGTAATAACAAGGCCAATTCACACATCTTAAACAAACAAAACAATGTTAAAATCAGAAATTACCTTTAAGGCATTGTATTTGCGAAGACACAATTTGACCATGTCTTGTGCGTATTGAAGTTGTGTCCTTCCTTTAACCGGAGAATGTTCACTGTCCAATGGTTCAAGTAAGATTGCACCAATCCATACGGAACGTGGATGAATCCCTTTTTCCACCAGAAAACCCTAAACCTCAAAACAAAAACCCAACAAATTACATTATACACTAAATAACATTTGAATTAGGAAAAGACAAAACCTAAATTTCGAATCATGTATATACGAACACGACTAAAGTGGAGATTTCGACGATAAAGACGTCTTTTACGCTCATCTTCTTCGTCGGTATAACAGTCTTCATCAGGTGAACAGAAATCGCTATATAAATCATCGAAGTTATCCACTTCCCACTCTGGTTGATCGTTTGTTGAATATCCATCGTCCACTATACTATCTCCATTGTCTTCTCCCTCTCTTTCCGTATCGCCTTCTTCTCTGTCGCTTTCGTTATCATCATCGTCATCATCTTCCTCTTCGTTGCTTTCGCCATCATATTCGTCTCCTTCTTCTCCGTTGCTTTCGTAGTCTTCTCCTTCTTTTTCTCCGTCGGAGGAATAATCATCTTCTCTTGTGTCGGAGTCGGATATGTCCTTGTTCAGAGAGCAAGCGACGGTGGATTCATCAGTGGTTGTCTCTATCGGTGGAATTTCCATATTTGAGATTTGAGTAATTTTAAAAATATTTGGGTTGATTTTTTAGCTTTTTTTTTTTTTAAATGACTAGTGATTTGGTGAGATTTGTATCATCATGGGTGAGACTAGAGGAAAGTATAAAGAGTCATGAGAAATTTGGGGTATGTGTTTGATGATAAATTTCATGATTTTAGATGGAATTTGAAATTTTTTTACAAAAAAATCACATTAACTTTCCTAAAATCATTAAAACCATAGAAACCCCACTAAAACTCAAATCATTCAAAATGTAAGGTCCAATATATCTCTCTTAGCTATTCGAAATCTTATTGAAAGGCTGGAATGGTTATTTAATGTTTCCTTTTCGCGAAAAATACCAATTGAAAAGAAGGTTTCTTCAAACAACAATGAGTTGGGTCAACTATTCAGTCAAATGATATTGAGTGGACTATTTCTTTGCAAAATTGTGCTCAATTTCATATGTGGCAATTCCACCAAAATCTCTTCATTAGTTGGAAGACAAATTCGCACGAATCGGATGCTTTAGGAAAATATCGAAAGTCGTATCGTCAAATATTTAATATGATTCTACAATTTTAGTTTTGTTCAAGTAACCAATTATAGCCAATTGAGCGGATATTTTGATCAATTCATAGATCTTTTCGATTCAATTAGTAATGAGGATTCGGAATATCACTATCACACATTGATCAATTAAAGAGAGATTTCTATTTTGGCAAAAATCCTAATAAGGAAGCCTAATTCTCAAAACATTACTAGTGATAGGTACTCTTCCAATTTCATGTTCTTTTGGATTTTTTACTAATAAAAGTTACATTTTAAAAGGTCAAAGTAAAACTCAGTAAACATTACAAAAGTGTTAAAGAAATTGATGCTCATATAGTCATATAGTCATATGTTTTCATGACAAATTATAACACAATCGTCTTATATTAAATCTTCACCCAAAAGAAGAAAAAATTTAGTCACCTTCTAGATTCTATTGATCTCTCCATATAGAATCAAAGATTCACAGTATAAACGTATAAATAAGCTCTTAACGATCTTGTTTTGTTTTATGTGTCAGAAGTGGAACACTCTGGTTTGCTGAGTTCATCACCCAACATGTGATGAAGAAGTGTATCAACTCTCTGACTCCGAGACTTCGACCTTTAATAACCATAAAAACAAAATAAACCTTCAGATTTTGAGTCTAGTATGATATTACCAACCAACAATTTGACCTATCTACTTACCCTGCAGATCGACGCCTGTTTCTTTTTTCTTGAGAATCCTGCAACGATACAATAACGAGATGAAAACATTGCCGATTGAACACGAACCAAAAGGTTCTTTACTTTTCTAATCTCCCCAACATCTGTAACTTTATGGCGAATCAAAGACAATAACAAACCTGTCCTTGACATTTTTCTTCTTCTTCAAGATCCAGCTCAGTAAAGAACGCCTCCAAGACAAAGGCAACAACCTGAAACAAACACGCATTATAAGTCGATCTAAGAAGCAGAGTTAAGTTTCTTTACAACAATCATGGCCTCTGTTTGATCGAGCTCTTAGGAGTTGGCGTCAGTGAAACTCACCAAATTCAACAGAAGTAAAATAGTGATGACATAGAAACTGACGAAATATGTAATGCTCCACCACGTGCCCGTCAAATCTTTGTAGCTCTGAAAGAAATTAAGAGTAGTTAAAACCATTGCACCATAGTGATTGGCAAATAAGAAGCAAGCTGTTTATAGTACATCTAGCATTGGCCTCCTCAGCTCCAATGAATCTTGCGATACTTCTTGTTGGAAACTATAATGAGTCTAAAGTTGGGACTAACAGAAGAGTGAAATTACCTCCATCCATACTTGCCAGTTACCCATAACTAGCAGATTGAAGAGTGTGACCATTCCATTGGGGTAGTCATTGAAGTTGAACAAAAGGTAGCTGAGTTTTTCCCGTCAAGAAACGATCTTATACTGAAAACGTTTTTACCCCAGTAATAAAAAATTAAAAACACACTAGCAATCACAGGAACAGAGAAGGTGTACTAAGACTGTGTTGAGTGCATTAAAAGTTTTTCAGAAAGTTAAAAAGGATACTCATCCTCAGCCAATTCGGTTTCAAAGAGCTTTTTGTTCCCAGCATTCACAAGCCCTCCAAAGACCTACGGAGAAATGAGATGAAGAAATTTTTATATCTGATTTGGGAAATAGAACCCGTGAGAGAAGACAGGGAAAACACATGAGAGTAGCAGTTCAGCGGTTCCTAAAACATTCAGATGAACGGAAAGATGAAGAATTTCAAGAGGCTTAGAATAATCAAAAATGACGAGAATGACCATTGACCAAGGCTTCATCATAAGCTTGCATTTTTCAGACAAAAAACTCAGTAGTCTGATTTACCTGTACGCCAATAGAGCAGTAGATACACAGCACGCAGAAAATGGTCCCTAAATATGGCATCAAACTTGGAATAAGAGTTATGAACGTCGCAATAAATGCTCGGTATCGCTGGACGTTCATAAGAAGCCTTATCAGTCTTAACATTCTCGCCAGGAGAAGGTACCGGATCCTATCAATGAGAACCAGAGTCTGGGTTAGTACAAAAGAAGACCATTGTAACAAATATGTCATCGTTATTCCTCACCATTCTCCATTTGAGAAGAAAGTATTCTCGTCTGGAGTTATGAAGGTAGCTGTTTCCCCAATAACTGCAGATACAAAGATTATCACTTATAGCATAGCCATCAATCACTCAATCAGCAAAACAAGATGAAAATGCTGCTTCAATAGGTTACCTATGACCCATGTGACTAGAAAATCAAATCGGTTAGCACCCTCTCTCCAATAATTCTCAAATCCATATGTATAGATCTTCAGAGCCATCTCCAACACATATATCCAACCTGTAAAAACATTCAAAGATAGAAATTAAAAGAAGAAAAAGTTAAGACTCTGAAAAGGTGGTCAATAAAATTCGGCTGTTACAATCTAATATGATCCATAGAAGTACTCTACTCAGTGTAATAACACAGGAAATAGCTTAACTTCTATTTCATTCTTCATCTTTTCATCATATTTCTCAGTAACCATAGATTATACACTTCACAAAGCATCAAATAGAAGAAAAATACAAAATGGAGAGAAGATAGTGGAAACCTATTCAAGTTCTTACCAAAGACAAACTCGGCAACCTGCCATGGCTTCTGAGCCGAGCTTTCTTCGATATCAAGCTGCATACCAAAATCTGTTATGGCTTATGAAAGAATTAGGAATCGCATGTCAAAGAAATATGGGAACATGATATACCGTTGTTTCAACAACGACAGCAATGAAATTGATAATGAGGATGAAAGAAATAGCGTAGCCAAAGTTGGGGCTTCGAACAAAGGCTCTCAGTTGTTGTGATAAGGCGGAATGGTAAATTTGCGGAAAATGTTCAAAGAGAGACGGCTGCAATGAAAACAAAAAGGATCGCTAATGTAAACATATGGTGGAGGTAAGTAAATTTTGAGAGAAGGAAAATAAAGTATATGTGAACTTACTACTTCCTCCTTTTGGAATCTTAAAGCAATGGCCTGGCAGAGGTCAGCAAACTCATCCTTGTTTATCTGCTCAACAGGAAACAAAAAGGGGACAAAGAATCTGTTAGTCGTCAAGAGGTTTAGGTGAATAGTAATCTTAAGGTGTATCCTGATCATATGTGCCACATCCTTCACAGATCTCTACCTTAAAGTCACGAGTATCGTCAAGCTCATCAAATATCAATCCGAATTCTTCTTTTGATATCTTCGGCAACGTCCTATAAGGAAAAATGAATGCATATCATTATCAGGTCTCACAAGTTAACATACAAAAGGGAAGAAACCACAAACAAGTATATAAAAGATGTATTTCTTTTTCGAAACATAGGAAAGATTGAAAATACCAAAGATCATAGCAACAAACCTGTAATTAGTCAACTGTTCAAAGAGCTTAATGCATTGGTTCTTATCAATCTCCCCGTTTTTCTGTTAAAACATGAAATAAAGAACGAAGAAATATATGCTCAGCAAAGTGGTTAACTATACAAAGACTCTCCATTCATGAAGATCTTTGCCCAAGGAGAACTTCTCCGGATATCTCTAGGAGTAGATATAATCACTATGCGTAGATGAACTTACGTCTGAGTCTATAAGACCAAAGGCTTTCTCCAACATTCTTCTCTTCATTTGATCCATTCCAGATACTTGCTTTGCGAGCTGCAAACAGAATAGATATGATATGACACAAGGTGTCAAAAGAGGTTAATACTTTTGTTTTAAAAGCTGACATAAGAACCATACAAACATCAAATCCTTAATCCACCTGTTCTTTGAAACTGTCATAAACAACGGCAAGAATCAAGTTTGTGACAAAGTAGACGCCAATTAGCACGTAGAGCACGAAGAACACCGAAGACCAGCGAGAAGACCTTAGAGGACAGAACAAATAAGTCACTAAATTACTGGATGCAACGCCATACAAGCAAACTGAGACACAAATGGGATTTCACCTAATACTTACTTGTATGCAGGAATCCAGACATCAGGATTGTTGGATGTTGTGAACAAAATAAACATCTGGTAAAGAGTTGCACCATATGAAGTGAAGACCGTGAGGCCCTGCTGCGTGTCCTCAAACATAACAAAAGCAATCCAACTGGCAAATAGAAGGAACAGCATCCATAGAGCCTGTGAAAATATTCAAGGAGTTAAGTAAATAGGATGACAATCAATATGAGTTAATTACTTATCTGAAAGTCAAAAATGATTGGGGAAGGCCACTGACCAAGATATTCAAGTATGTGCCAAGCATTCCAGACAGAAGGACAAGGGTGTCCCGAAGTTCCCTGTACAGAAATGTAAAGAATCATAACTTTGGGGAATGTGCTGTATTTAGAGATTTAATAGGAGGAATAGTAGGTCAAATAATCACACGTCGACATTTATCATACATGACATGATCTGCGCATCTTTGTCTATAGAAATAAAGACATATAACCCATATAGTTGATAGAAAAGAAGCAGAGATCTACGGATACCTTATGCTGAGGATGAATATGATAACTCTCACGTATGGGGCGATTCTAAAAGGGAGAAAGTCGAAAGCCAGTGGAGACAGATACAGAAAGTCAACCAGCACATCAACAAACAAAATTACCACGCAAGCAACCTGGAATCAATATGAAGACAAATTGTTGCACGAAGAAAAGGAATTTCTTACTTTCTGATCGATTTTCAACAAAAAGAAGAAACACAAAACTGTGAAGTGGCTAGTAAGGAAATACCTTCACTAGATTCAGGCGACTAGTCCAAAAGATTCGGGAACCTTCATAGGATATCGGGAAGAAAGTATGTACAAGGAGTATAGCCAGGGTAATCACCTATTTGGACAGCAAAGAATATTATAATTTCAGCACAATGAGAAAAGGATCTTGGCCAGTCCTTATAATAAACATATCCAAAATAAGATGTGAGTGTTGATATTAAGTTCTTAACGACGAATTAAACGAGATAAACTAGTCTTGAATAAATACTCAAGGCTTCTCAAGATTTAAAGAAAACAAACATAAGGCAATTCAAGTCTTAAACTTTCAAGTGGATGTACATGTATATCATGAGCCCATCTGCACTAAATCTATGCATCTATAGCAAAAAAACAAAGGCAAACAAGACTTAAGTGTAATTACTTGCCTCATAGATAATGGATTCTGCATTGGTCAAGTACGGTAACTCTCCCAGGTAATAGTAATCTCTATCTTTGCAAGACGGTTTAGGGTTTTTTTCACACCACAATGGTTGCTGCAAAAGACAGGAAAAGTGTGTGATTACTTTCAAGTTGTGATTTTCTATAAATTTTTCAAGCAAGGTTGGTGTATACCAAAGAAATGTGCTGACCTCGAAGAAGTTAAGGAAAAGCAGAGCGAAATAGTTGAGTGACCAGATCAGATCCAAACGTGTGAAGATGAAGTAATACCTAGCAGACTCCCCGAAACTCGACTGATCAAGTATTTCCACAGGAAGACCAATACCATCTTCAGCCTACATACCACAAATCAGAGTCAATCCAACAATCCTCTTGACATAAGACTTTAGAGACAATGAAACAACAGATATCTCCATTCCCAATTTTCAAACAATGCTAATTTCGTGAGGATATACACACAAAAGCATTGACTAATCCTTATACGAAGAAATCACTCAGAAGAAGAAACGATTCATCTTCTCAGCTTAACAAAAACACTGACTTAATGAACTGATAAAATACATAGAATCTCTCTTGGAGGCGATGTGATCCATGTATAGAAACTTTTTGAAAAGTCAAAGAGGAAAACGAATTCAAAATTAGGGTGTAAGAGAATAAGAGAACCAGATCAACGAGTGCAGCTGCTTTCTGAAACGGAGTACCATGCGTGATAGCTTCTGATCGACGAACCCGATCCGTACCACCACCACCAAGACTATCTCTACCAATCAACGGGTCTTCCATTTTTTTTTTCTCTCTCCGATGAGAAGAAAATTACTGGATCGAATTGAAAGCAAATGTCGAGGAGAGACCTAGTAGCTTTCTCTGAGTGATTTGACTGTAGTTTGATAAGATCAAAAGGAAGACGAACAAGATTGATGATGATGGCCCAGAAGTAGTTGAATTTATTATTAACAATTTCTCGATTTTAAAAGTTTCCCGTTAGATCAGTCGCCGTTTTGTTAATAAAAGGATTAGATCTTGCAGACAAACACGTTGGTCCCTCGTCGATTTCTTGCCACGTGGCTTTAATTGCTCAATTCTGTTTTTTTTTATTCCCCAATTCACACTGATTGTTTCCCAATTTGTAATAGAAAAGGGAGCAAGAAGTTCAGGAGCATCCAAGTAGAAAAGTCAAAACCGACAAAGTGGTGTTGTGGTCCAATTATATAAATTTATTTCAATTTTGGACCCAGAAATTGACAAGCAGAAACCGATAATAGACGAGAGTAGTGGAATATGGACAAGTATCTAATCTGAAACTGATCTCTACTAAGAAGGAGAAGAAAAGATGTGAAATGTGAACAAAAGCTCTGCGAGATGACATTAGATAACAATCTGAATATAAACTAAAAATGCTCTAAAGCTCTATAATGAGAGAAGGAGAACAAATACACAAAGCCTCACTACACAAATTGCTGTACCTTTAGAACAAAAACCATACAAGAATCAGAGTTCCCTCCACACACACTGACAATCAAATATCTCCCTAAACCCATCTAACCGAATCAAACCAACTTCCCGATTCCTCATCCAACCAAACTCTCCAAAAACCTGTTTAAAATACAAAGATAAATCATCAGCATCTGAGTTTTTCTTTAGACGAAACAAAACTTCGAATTCGGTTGTTTCGGGAAAACTAACCTCCAACTGATTCCTTCGCCACATACCAATAGGATTTGAACTACCATTTACTTCTTAAGACCTACACAAATTTAAAGCCCGCATTGGTGTGAAATCCAGGATTTAAACGATCATAACATAAGGTGTTGAGAACAAGGAGCTTTACCGTTTTTTAAACTTAGACATCGCCTTTTGATTTCTTCCCAGTGACAATCTGCATGATGCGAAGTCCTCTGCTAAAAGCTTCATTGAATAATATCCTCGTTTGCATTGACTGGAATCCAGGCATCCATGACAAGAACGCTACTGGAACCATTATGAGTATCCCAAACAATATGTCATACATGCGAGCAACAGAGACAACAGCATTCCAGAAAATAGTGTAATTCTTCAGCCACTTCCTTTGAGTCTGTGCGATCAGCAGAATTCCCCAGCCAGTTGGGATGAATGCAAGAAGGCTTGTGAAGATATCGATGAAGCTGAAATGCGTGAACTCGAGCAAAGCAACAATCACCAGTATAGCAAGCACGATCAGGAGGAATTGGACAAGCCTGTACCGTATGTGAGCTTTTGCCGAGTACTTGTCACGGGCGTATTGGATGACTAGGAAGAGCACAAATATAGCAAAGATGTATATCCATGAGAACAAGTAGACAAAAAGGCTGGTGGATCCGTTTGCAATTTTAAGCTGGTATACAATCCCATACTGGAAGAAGAAAAACCGGAGGACCAAGATGATCTCCACAAATAATCCTGCCTTCCCGGTGTTTCTCAGGTGGTCCTGTTCCTCGTACCACCATTTTTCCCAGCTTTGTTCAGATTTCGTTGAGATTCTGCCTTGGTACCAGATCCAGTTCATGAAGTCTTCAAAGTCATAGACTGTCTTAAGCCAGTCGAATCCTGATGGGTTAAACACAAATGGGGCCATTATCCATGAAATCACAAGAAACCAGCTGGTGATAGTCATGGCTATGTAAATCAACGAGTCTTTGGCAATCGGACTGTGCGAAGCGTAGACTATGAGGATCAGCCCAAGCTCGATGGCCTTCACAAAGTGACTGCGTGCATACAGTCGGTAGTTCTCAGTGAATCCCTTGTGCTCGACAACAAATCCACGTCCAGTGGCTCTATACTTGGCCCCACCATGGAGAATAGTTCGACCGAAATAGTGAGCTCTGGTCCCCATTGAGAATGTGTAGAAGACAGCTGAAAGCTGAATCTGCATTCGAATGAAATTCCATATCGCTAGAAGGAAACCCTCCTCGAGAGACCATTCAACAATCATTGGCAGGGCAGTGAACAGACCGAGCTGAATGATGAACTGCTGGTTCAGGATCACCCCAAGCGCGGCGTTGGTGTCCGTACTGTCTGCTAGAGCGGACTTCTCAACCCCGCTGAGAGCCAGATAAACCCGTCCCCAGAGGAAAGCGTAAACAGTAAGAATGACCATCATTGTGTTGAAGAAAAACCCTACAGTTGTGTAGAAAAATGATAACATTCTGAAGAAATCAAGCCTGTGCCCGAGCCGGTACACATCTCGGCTGAGAACCTGCTCTCCGTTCCCACTGGCTACCTTAGCCTCAAACATTGATATCTGATTCAATCCAACATCCCGTCCCTTCCCGACCTGAAAAATGCATAAAGACAAAGGTTACTCAAATTTTTTGAATTTAGAAGATTAAAAAACGTTAAATTACATAATTATAACAAAAGTAGATTGCATAATTAATAAACGTTAAAAACGTTAAAAAAACGTTGTAGCAGTATAGTTAGTTAGAAATAATCCAAATTGTGGACCCTTCCCAACCTGAATGTACTCGTGGTGGGTGACGTTTCCCCCCCTTAACGTGCAGTTAAACCCGGCAAAGATGTCCTCACTGATATTTATAACTCTGGAAGCCTTACTGATGCCGCCTCGACTCAAGAACCAGAATCTGTCAAATACATCAGGGTGGCCATAATGCATTCTGACCTTCAGTGGGTTTGCAAGAACACGCTGACCAAGAGTGACAAAACTTGTCTCCTGAGCAGACATGAACCACGCCAGTGACGAGACTGATCCCGTGAAGATATGCTCCCTGACACCAAGAATAGTTGGTTTTCTGATACCATGATAATGGTTGTACTCCTGGAGCAAATTTCTCATCTTGAGAGCTTCCTCAAAATAACTGTCTTGGTTCATATCAATGGTCTGAACAGCATCACCACGGGTAAAGATCATTGCATGATTCTGGTTCTCTGGCTTTCCCTCGCCCAGCTTCACTGGACCAGGTAGCTTCACACGGAATATTTCCACTTCCTTCTCCAACTGGTGATCGTATTTCACCAGAACGGAGTAATAATCAGTCTCTCCTCTTCCCGCAGGCACCTCATCCACATATGCAATACGGAGAGCTTCGTTCTGCTTCATCAGATACAGAATTTCCTCTGCCTGAGGCTCTTTCTTTGCTTTTTGAGACCCGTAGATCTGACACGCCACAACATATGTGAATTTCATCAATGCAGTCCCATACTCATGGCCTTTATACAGCGTACTCACGGAACTACTTGCTCTGCTTAAGGAAGATCGGTCGTTTTCAGAGACAAACCCATCAGATTGACCACCCAGTTCTCCCTGCAAATTCCTCACTGAACCAAGCTCCTGAGCACCCTCCCGAATGTCCATTTCAGACGCAGAGTCAAGAAAAGCGAGCATCTTAAGAGCCCGGTAGTAGTACATCATCCCACGAACTGTACGTGCCAATGTCTGACCTCTGTAGGAAGCCCAAAGCCTGAGGTCTCTCAGCTTGGTTGTCCACAACTCACTATCTGTCTTGATTCCTTCCCTATGCATCCGTTCCTTGAAATTTTTCCATTCATCAGCATAAATTGTCTGCAGGTAGTATAGGGTGGAAATCCCATCCTCAGTCTCATTTCGGAGCTGTTCTTTGCTGTATACAACTTCCTCACTGTAATATGGAGTCAGAACACTGAACGCCATCATTTTCTCAACCTGAGGGGCATGAGGCATGTTCATGAAAAGCGAATTACTGAAGAAAGCAATCCGCCGTCTCGCCTCTAGATTCACAGGGACGCTGTGCATAGAGTCCCTAGAGGTGAGAATCGTGTGTAAACGCCTAACCTGCCGGTAGAAGTCTTCATTGCTTGCATCAGGAAGCCTAATAGCATTTTGAAACAGCAACTTTGAGGCTGGGTCTCGAGGAGTTAAACCTTCATTAGATAGCTGTTCAGTTGTCTTCTTCTCTATAAAGAACTGTCGAGTTGCAATCTCATAAAGAGACTGCAGAACATTCACCACCCGCCCACTATCTGTTTCCTCATCATTTACCAGCCCAACCAATTTCTGCAGTGTTTCATAAATTTTTGGCAGCAGGTCCACTCTAAAGGTCTTGGTGAACTGCTCTGACTGAATGGACTGATTAATTATCTGAAAGAAGACCGTAATTATCGAATGTTCTTCAGTGTCAACTTTGATGATTGAGAGCAATAGATGTTTGATGCTGTCATATGCCTCAACTACAGCACAACGCCTGTATTCATTCTTGCATATTTTGTGCCACAGCCATTTATCAGGTGCGTCTATCAGCTCTCTGGCCTGGCTCAGTGCAAGCAAAAGCTCATTGCACAACAAGAAACACGGCCAGCGAATAACCGTCACATCCCAGGAATTCTTTGGCAGCTCCAGTAGCTCTACTTCACGATCAGAAACTATATCCTCTTCTCTGAAAGCTAAGATGATTTCGTTCCAGATCAACGCAAACTTGTTGGCCTCGACCTGATTCGACTCAAGTTTCTTAAACGGCCTCCCAAATCCATACCTTAGCTTCAATCTGCATACAGTACACAACCTCAAGTTATTACAATATTGAAAAATTTAATTATATGCAGCATCTGCGTTAACAAAAGTAAAATTTCACAGCTTGTACAGTCAAGTCAAGCGTTGTACAGAAAATTATTTAGGAATATTAGTAGCATGCTTCCACGGACTACCTATGAATGCCGTCCTTGAACTTGTTACCAAAGCCTCTAGCATTCAGGAGTTGTTCCTCAGGCATTAGGTTGAATTGAATAGCACTAGCAAAGAATTGAAACCTTAGCCTCAGCTGTCCCATGTCCCTGATCTCCCCCAGATGATCAAACAGCCCAACAACAGCACCAACAATCGAAGAATAGATTGCGTACCAAATTTGGATATCCATCAGATATATCAACACAACTGGCAACCATAACAATGCGACAGAAAACCTATTGCTGTCTCCATAAAACTGATGCCACTCATAATCGACATCCTTTAAGTTCCATAGCAGCTTTGAGGGTTTAATCATTGGCTTAACCTGCAGGAAGTAACTAAATGTAAACTTTGTAGCTAGGACAAAGATCCAGAAAGTCGAGTACTTGATGTTGTCCACTAAACCCTCTCTCAAACCTCGACCCACAAAGCTTTTGCCTTGAAACCACCAAGTTAGAGCAAAGAATATTTTCCAATTGGTCTCTTCCAGGAAGTTTCTCATCCATGGGATAATAAACAAAGCCAAAGCCAGGATTTCGGGCACCAAGAAGGCCCCCACAGCGTAAAGGAATTGGTATATCTTAGTCGTCGCGGCATTGGACCACTGCCTGTCTTGCCTCTTCTGCTTCCAGATGTTAGTGTAGAGGACAGTGAAAGCTACAATCCAAACTGCGGCAGCTATAACCTTCATCAGCATTCTGAAAAAATGCCTTTTGGTCTCTCTGGAAACGAGGGGATATTGTGAAGCCGCGTCCAGCACAGCCTGCAAGAGTCGCATACCACTCCATGTCAAGAACACGGTCAATAGTCTCACCTGAACATCTCTTGCCTTCAGAGCATTCCACAGCTGCCTTGTTACCGACGAGGTATCTGGCTTTTCCTCCCAAGCTACTATAATGGCGGCTTGAAGGAACAAAGCTAGCATCACCCAAAGTCGATCAAAACTCCTGTAAAGGTAGAAGAACGTCCTGCGCTCCACGAAACCAGTTTTCCCTACACTTTTGCCTCTACTCTTAAAGAAATTGCTTCCCAAATCAAGCGGCCATTTCAATTTGCTGAAACACCGATCAGTCCAGAAGTACTCATTGATATCGTCGTAGTTCCTCCACTTACAATGCGCAACTGTACCGTTCTTGCTCTCATCAATCTCAGCTTGGATAGTATCGTAAATAGGTTTAACGACGCCGGTTAAGAAAGCGTTTTCGCCTGAGAGAGAAGGCAAGTAAGGTTGGCCGGTGTTCTCATCGAGGCAATCCTCTAAGATTTTGTTGAGCTCAGAGGCCATGTTATGGAAGATGTAACAGATACATTCAGGCATGAACCGAAGATTCGCAGCCTCTCCCCAAATGAGAAGATAGAGTCCAACATAGAGAAGCTCTCGTCTCGAATCAGGGTTCCGATCTGAGATCCAGATATTTGATTTTTTCCCCAAATACGAACACCAGCTAGAGTAGTTAGCGAGAAGTTTCCGACGAAACCGACGAACAACCGCGGAATCGAGAGAATCAATATTATCCGGCGGCGGAGAGAGACGCATCTGAGCATTTGCGAGATGAAGCACCATATGCTCACGCTGGTTACGAACGTTATCTTTCTGGAAACCGAAGAACAAGGCGAGCCAGTCGAGGAGATCGTAGTGAGAACGCCATTGAACATACGGCGGACGACGAAGGTCTCCAACGGTTTTAAGAGCAGCAGCGGCGGCACGAACCTCGGGAAAACGGAGTGAAGGATGGTCGGCGAGGAGATTGTTAACGGGAATGATATTGTACGGCTCCTCTTCGATTCCGACAGCTTCCGCCGCCAACGGCCGTCCGGTTTGCGGCGGGACGGTGCGGTGGCGGAGGCTCATAGTAGCATGTGGTAGATCTTAGAAATTTCTCGAAGAAAAAAGCTTCACTGAAGAAACAATAACAATGGAGAAATCGAAACGGAAGCGAGTTTTTTCGTTTGTAGCTCTGAAGACGGCGACAACGACGACGAGAAGATTTTGCCTCCTTTCCGCGTTTCAGTTTCTTCTACCTTTTTTTTTTGTTACTTTTTTTGCTGTCTTTGATTTGTATTTTTTTCCAACAATATAATTTGAATTTCCTTTTCTTAAAGATCTTTTAACCTTAAAATGAATATACTAATGATCAAGTAAACTTTTGCAATGTTATATATTGATTGATATGTTAATAGTGTTATTGAATTGTATTTTAAAATTTTCTAGATATTTATCCAAATTGGTGAAATTTTGAATGATAGACAGATTTTTTTTTTTTTNTGAATTACTAGATAAATTTTGATTATTGGATAATACATTTGAAGTTTATTAATGCAATGAAATTGCTTTGTATCTTCCACCTTTCTGGTTTACTTACTATATAAGTTAAGAAAAGAAAAAAGTCAGCATAAACAAAGAAAGACATTTATGGCAATCTGGAATTAATTCATAATTTTGGATCCGAATATTATAAAAGAATGCATTATAAATAAAATAAAAAGAGAATGCATTATGCATGCATTGATATGAAAATCCTTAACAAAAGTAACAAAATACATGCATTTATTTGTAAATTATAACTCTTTGTTTTAGGCTTGTTTTGGTCCTATGTATCTTTTTCTATAGATTTTGATGATGATTAAAAGTTCGTAATTTTATTAACAGTATCACCATTTGAAGATCTCGAGTATTGCAATTATATTACAAAATTGTAGGTTATGTAAATGTTAGTGATTGATCAAGATATGTAAGAAGAAACGATAATCATCAACACGGAAAGAAAAAAAAAGCCCGTATCTAAACAATTCGTGGCAATGATCGTAAACAAAGACCGTGACATGTAAGTTCCAATTACAAAATTAAACTTGTCATTTTCGTTATTGACTTACTGACCTAGGATTTCAAAACTAACATTGAGGATGATGATACAAAAAAACTAAAATAATTCAGTATAATAAAATTTGGACCAAGCAATATTTGTTAATAGTTATAACAAAGTGGGTTGAAAGAAGAAAAGAACAAGTGGAGCGTTTTTATTTCATAAACAGAGAAAAGTCGCTGAACGGCAACTGCGACCGCTTTGGACGCTAAAACAAGAACCCTAAAATAAATCTCATATTTGCTTTTCAATTATTAGATTCACATGGGACCCTTTCTTCATACTCTCGCCCCATTTCCCTCTCTTTTTCTAGTAACTTTTTCTCCATTTTCTAATGATTTCTTTAGAAGGATAGAATGTCCCATAAGCAAATTCTCAGCTCAAATATTTCATTAAAATAGTTCATACCTTTTGAGAATATTTCAGTCTGGATCCTGACTGGTCAAACGACCAATCAGTATTAAAAAAAATCAAGTGAATCTAGTCATCTTCTCTTCAACACAAATGTTTTTTAAATTTGATTAATTATACAGTATGATGAAATGCTCTTCTGGGACTAATTTATTACAGTATACATATGTTTAAATAATAGGCATGTGGGATTATAATCTAAATTCTAAATGTGGAATCTTCCTTTTGTTCTGACACAACAAATGGTCGCATGTGCTTCACCAAGCATTAGAAAAATACACACGATTAGAGCAACGTTAACGTTAATTTGCTGATGGTCGGTTTTGTTACTACAAATGTCCATTTAAGACAGGCCGGTTTGCGATACTAAAATAATTTGGATCACGCAAAACACTATGTCCCACATTAATATTACCTTCATTCGCCTCTTTACGTGTTATGGTCATGAACTTTTAGAAAACGTTCTTTTCAGTGGAAATTATACAAGCACAACACACGAACTACGTCTCAAATCGACATCGAGCAAATTTATGTTTATGTGTCTACTATCTATATATGTATGAGAGACATAAAATTAGATCGATACTCAAAAAAAAAAAGGTAGATTCAAGATTTTTGAAGGAGAAAAGGGTCGACGACGGCGTGGAGAGAATATAAGAGTAAGAGTACATAGAGGACGAGTGCAACGAAACCGGCAATTAAAGCTCCAGTGATCTGATCGCAAAACTTTGGAACTTGCCCGCAAATCGGAAGCCAACCTGCGTTTGCGTTTCCCTTCTTTCCCACTTGTGCCACCGCTAGAGCCGCCGATAAGCTTGACGTAAGCAGCATTGTCATCACCTTCATCACGGTTAATGACAAAAAAATGATACACCAATTCAAATTAAACATATTAATTATTTTAGCTAATCTTCACCTAACAAACGAAACGATAAGAAATCTTTGTATTAAGACACGAATACTAGTTAGTAATTAGATATGCATTCAAACGTTTTAACTTTCCACCCAACGATTCACCTATCCTTCTTACACACAAATCACCATCAAATTATATTCGAATGGAAATAAATTAATTTAGACAATCAATCATCTACTATGTATGCAGTCGTTTTGTGTTCAAGTTGCTATCATTTTTTCATAACACTTTCTTAAAATACATCGAGCGTTTTCGTTTTAGAACCAATATATCAACTTCGAGTATAGATAAGTTTTTAATTAATCTAGAGAGATAGTCTTTAACAAAAATATATATAAAATCGTCACTACACTCAAATTGTAACAG
>Ga0041059_1001033_pt1 | contig 22138 bp, 25 predicted proteins | sample AraColnosormetaG_FD_56232 | JGI IMG/M metagenome (GOLD analysis project Ga0041059, IMG submission 56232) | Arabidopsis roots microbial communities from North Carolina, USA - Col MF nosort | ecosystem: Host-associated > Plants > Roots > Unclassified | place: USA: North Carolina | collected... | reverse complement strand
AAAAAAAAAAAAAAAAAAAAAAGATGAGACGTGTAAAACTATTAAAGTTTGAGATTCTGGCGTATATACTTCAAACAATCAAACTCCAACGGGAAAGTTGTGGACATGGTATAAAAAGTGGAATACATGTAACTTCATGCACGGTTTGCATGCTATTGTATAAATATATTTAGTCCAATTTTAAGTATTCTATTAAGCCTGAAGTTAATTGAAAACCTAAAAAGAAATAGATGGACAAGATTAACCCACCAGTGACATAACTAGACAAAGTATGAACAAATCACAAATCGAAAATAAGAAAAATACTAATCTTTCTATATAAAATATTGGGATCAATCTCACTTTAATCTGCAATATCTCTATGCACACATTTGTTTTGCAAAACATGACTAAGATGTAAAGTTATATATATATCATCCCTCTCTAAGTCACGTACTTAAAACTCATATGCAATTAGACCTTCCATTCCAAAGGAATGACAAAACACTAGTGAGTTAAAGAAGGGACTTTACCAGCGACGGCGAATTCGATTGGAAATTTGGATGGGGGAGTTTTGAAAGAAAATTCGTCACCGTGACCACCACAACGGTAATAGTATTTGGTGTTGGGTTTAAGAGGACCAATCTTGACATGATGGATCTTTCCAGAGTTGTAGAAGAAGTATGTGTAAGAAGTGGATTCTCCGGCCGTTTTTTTGTCATACTTTTTTGGATGTTTACCGTACTCCACCATCGATGCCACATTCAAGTCGTCTGTTGTGTATGTTACTCTCATGTGGTCTTTACCCGCCAATGATATGTGCACCTATATGTGTATACAATTAATATATAGACGATCAACATTAACAAATTGAAACTATCTCGAGAGCAGAGGGCAATGAGAAAGAGAAGTAAATTAATGAACCTGTTGAGGATAGAACTTTGGACGCCCGTGAGAGACAATGAAGAGAGGACGAGGCGGCGGGCGGGTGAAGTTTGAATCATAGTTAGCTTGACATACAAACGGAGAGAGGAAAAAGAGAGAAAAGCTAATTAAGAAACCAAATATTTTCATCTTCTTCATTTTCAAAGAGTTGATGTCGGTGAAAGATGAAGGAGAAGAAGATGGGATGGATTGATCAAATATTGAAAAGATCCGTGGATGCTTCAGGTTTGTTTATACAACTCGTCAAGTCACAGTGTTTGTTTGTTAATTTGTTTATAAAAAGCTTAATTAGCTTGTAGCTTTATTCATCTTCCTTTTGCCTATAAGAAAACAAAATAAATAAGAAATGTGAAGGGTTTTGTAATTTTCATAAGCTAATAGTTTTATTTTTTATCCAAAAATTTTGATTGAATATATACACTCCCTCCCGCATCCTTTTCCAAATAATTCAAAGAAAAGGAATATTTAACGAGTAGGAAAATTCTTATTGATCGAATATGTAAGCGTAGATCAGACAGACATTTATCTGGTATGATATGATATACTAAACCTTGTTGGATCCTAAAACAAAAGCACGCAGTACTTAAATAGAAACTCCAAATACATCCTTAAACACAAAAAGAAATGCCTAAAATAGTAAAATTTGTAACAAAATGAATATTCGTAGTTCCTTACTATTCTACGAGCGCTCCGATGAGCAAAAGAAGTACAAGACATTTTCGGGTATGATGATCTAGAGCTCATCATTGGAGCGACTTGAAGGCCAACATGATGATGATGTGCTAAGACTATCAAGCCAGACCTCATCAGCAAGAAGTGAGTTCGAGTCATTGTTTCTATGCCATGACCAATGTGCTCGTTTCCCGTCCATAACCTTCAATCTCCCATGTCCAAAACTCGATTCGCGAAATTCCGATAAAGGTGAAGGAGGCTTCTTGAATCTATAATTCAAGTTATGAAAAGAGAAAACATATTTCAGTAAGTCTATTGAATTCATTTAAATGATCAAATTTATTAGAAGAAAAAAAACATTTGGATTGGTGGGAAGAATATGAAATTAAATTTGGATTTATAATGAGAGCTAGGTGACTTACGATAAAGCAAGGCCCTCTCGGTTACCGCCGTCACCGATGGTAATGTGTATAGGCCCACAGGGGTCGGCCTTGTTGTTATATACACGTTTCTGCATCAATCACAATTCGACATCTATTAATCCACATGGTACAATAATGATTCAATGAAGTCAATAGTAAAAAAAGAGAGATTGATTAGCGATGATTGAGGACTTACGAAACGTTCGTAGGCATGAACATGGCCAGAAAAGACGACGTCGACTCGAGCATTAAAGAGCAGAGACTCCATAGCTTCCCTCATGCTCTCTCCTTCACCTTCATGTGCCTCGTTTGTGTTGTACCACGGGGCGTGCAGCAACACCACCACCCACGGCGTCGTTTTACGGTCAACCTTTTTTCAATTAATTAAAAAAAAAAAACAAGTTTCAAGAATTGATAGAAATTTTGAACTATTACGTAACATGTTATAAATATGGGTTATTGCGTTAAAAAATCTTTCGGCCTTTTTCATGTAATATTTATTTTACCGATAATGCTTGAACATATATATTTTTGAAAGCAACTTCTTCATAATGTATCAGGTATGTCATATTTTGATATTTTATACAGCACCAAAAAAATATTTTACGTATTATATATACCAATATGTTTCTATTTAATATGATACATATTAAGATTAATAGATTTGATTAAATGTTTGAAGTAGTTTTTTTTGTGTGTGTGTGTGTAAGGTATACTATGATCAAGTGTTAAGCATTTTTCCAACTTTAGTTGCATTATCTACAAACTAACCTTTGCTAGATCGGCCTGGAGCCATTGATACTGATCGGATTCACAGTCAAAGTCGGTGTAAGAACCAAGCATAACAGTGTGGACACCGGCTACGTCAAAAGAGTAGTACAGGTTGGAGGTAGAGAAGCTCTCGGTGTGAGGCATGAGCCACCGAGCATTGTATGACTTGAAGGTTGTGTGTTCAATGATTGGGAAGAATTCGATTTCGTGGTTTCCTTCAGTAACCATCCAAGGACGCTTGCTCGCTAGTGGCTCCACTAGGCGACCAAAGGAGTCCCAGAGTGGCTGGTGAGTGTCGGCGTAGGATAGGTCTCCAGGAAGTAGAAACACGTCGTAGTCTTGGCTATTTATATGAGATAACGTTGCTGCTGTCCATTCGGTTTGGCCTAGGTCGCCTTCAATATCACATCAAAAATCGGTCTTTCATTAGTTTGGCATGAAAATTTGGTCCTTAACCGGTTCAAACCAGAACCCAACAAATAGTATAGTGGTGTGAAAATAAATCCAATCCAACCAAACTGTCATGGATTTAGTGTTTTAGGAGTATCTCAACCAATTCACTATCTATAGAACCTAATTAACATATATTGGCATATTGCATTAAGGTAACTGTTTTTTTGGTCAACCTAAAGTCTCCAATTCAAATATACCAAAAAAAAAACGAAGGTGATAAACTTAAGAAAAGAGTGTTTGAGGAAGTTTACCTACGATTGCGAACTCGACAGGAAAAGTTGATGGAGGGGTCTTGAAAGAAAATTCAGGGCCGTTGCCGCCACAACGGTAGTAGTAAGTGGTGTTGGCTTGGAGAGGTCCGATCTTGACATGGTGGATTTTGCCGGATTTGTAGAAGAAGTATTTGTAAGAAGTGCATTCTCCGGTGGCTTTTCCGTCGTACTTTCCTGGTTGTTTACCGTATTCCACTACCGACTCCACCTTGTTGTCTTCCGTTATGAATGTTACTCTCATGTGGTCCTTACCCGCTAACGATATGTGCACCTTTAATTTATCAAATTTGTAGATTAATTAGAAATAATCACTAATTGTTTTGACTGAATAGAAAACTTAAAGATTAGTACGGTCTTTTCTGGCACAAAGATGATATACAAGGAAATAAAATTCACAACAAGTAGTGATATATAATGTAGATTTGTGAAAAGAAAAAAAACAAGCCATGATAGAGTCAAGAAAAAAATGGATTTTATGTCATTATTATAAGTAGCAAAATATATAACATGATTACGTGATAGATTTAAGAATTCACAACCAAGGATGCAAATACATTGTCCTTAATTAAGGACCATACATTTCACATTCCGTAACAAACAGAAGATGATAATACTAGGAATTAAAAACACAAGGGAACAATTTTGACTTAAATGAAAAATTATAAGAAGCTGTTGAGAAAGAGAGATAAATAAAAGAACCTGTTGCGGATCGGATTTGGAGCGGTCATTATGGACGAATACGATGGGACGAGGCGGCTGGCGGCTAAGTTCCGGCACATCGGCTTGAGATATGAACGGACAAAGAAACAAGAGAGTAAAACTAAGAAAGAGACCAAAAAGTTTCATCTTCTTGTTTAAAGAGTAAAAGTTTGGTGAAGAATATTGGATTGTTATTGAAGTGATCGGTAGATGTTTTCAGATGTGTTTACACTTTATACATCTCGTTAGCCATCGCGTCAAGTAACTTCATTTCCTTCTTTATTTATAATTCAAAAACATGTCATATATACATTTTTGTAAGCTTTGCTTGCAGCTTTCTTTATCTTTCTATTATTAAAGGAATAACCAGCTATAAGGTCAATGCTTGAATTGTTCAATATAAGGTTTTCGTAACCTTAAAGAATTGGACCCTAGAAATTAGAAAAAAAATTTGAGACGTATTACATGAAGATATTAGTATATAGTGTCGTCCGTGTATTAGTATATATATCTGTATGAAAGTTGTATTCACGGTGTCAAACTATTCTGTAACACTATACTCTAATTAGCAGATGATTTTTTGCCTGTTTGAAGAAAGTCATTACGTTGTTGCATTGAATAGAAAATGTACTAGTTACGATATAAGAAATCAAAGTTAAATAGACTGAAAGACTTCTCAAGAAACAGAAAGTTGAACTGAATAAGTAACTTTGAATACAAGATAAGAAAAATGAAACAACGTATAGTAGTTATATAACATCGTTTAAGGGTGTTTTAGTTATGGACTTAATAATATATCAATGAATTAGGAAATTTAAGAAATCGTTGAATAATACAGAATAGAAATAGGACGAAAGGGGTCAATTTTTTAAGTTCCGACGTCGGCCAATGAGTCATTGAGCAAGGATCATGACCACATACGAGTGCTATGGTACCATTCAATAAATCCTTGTCCTATAAGACTTTACTATAATGTTTTTTTTTTTCGGTTGTTTGGTCGACTTAATTTAAACCTTGATGTGATGGAAATCCACGAAATGCCACATTGCCATCCCATATTGTTAATGCACGAATTAAACAAGTACGGGTGAGTCTCAAGGGAAGGTGAAGAATCAATCTCTAATTCACGAGCTGAACTCGAAGCTGGACAATCGACGGGCTGAAGGGCTTATGGCGAACTGAGAACGTAGTCGGTTGAGGGCGCTACGAGGCGATGCCGTTTCGAGCTGGTGGTTCTGGCGAGCTGGCTCTTCTTGCTAAGTTGGCTTGTCTTGACGGGATGTCTTCTCTCTACGAGCTGACTTGTATCGATGAGCGGACTTGTCCTGACGAGCTGAATTGTCTTGACGAGCTGACTTGTCTTGACGAGCTGACTTGTCTTGTCCTTTCTCCAGGTCTCCCAAAAAAAATGTCCTTTCCCGAGACTTTCTATTCCTTATTTATACCCGTCCGTGTAGTAGGGTACGCAAGGTGAATTCCCGAGAGTGCCCTTTTCTGCGCAGCCGAACTCACATCTCGACCAGGCCGGGTTTCGGCCCGGCGGGCCGGCTCGAGTTCTAAAGTGATGGTCGGGGCTGGGTCGATATTCCTTGAAATGGGCCGGTTGATCACTGAGGCCCAATTGATGTATCAACACATATCTAAGATTATTCAACTTCATGTGAATGAGCAAGCACCTTTTTTCTGTTTTATTAGACTTAGACATTTTTAATTGTCTCCAAAAATTGTATACTTAACAAAAAATTGAAGCTCGAATTTCATCAAATCATGTTTATTTATTGGATTATTTTAGTATGTAGGAGTTGTCTTATCCTGGTTACTCTAATTAACATATTAATGGTAGTGGCTGGTGATCGAGAAACAATATAAACTAATTCAAGTGCACATTATTTTCACGATATTACGCTAGTTATATCTGGGACTGCAAAAAAACAATTAGATATTTTCATGTGTTTCGTAATTAACGGAGAGATTATTTAACCACAAAAATGATGGCCATGTGTCAAACAATGAACAAGTGATAAAGACGAGAAAGAGTAAAACAAGTAATCTGATGGAACGTGCGAAGATGTAGAACATGAACCATGTCATCTGGCCACGTTGCTTAGTTAATCTGGTCCTAACGAATATGCTTTATGGATCTTTCCTAATTCTGAATAGAAAATACAAATAAATGATTTATGAGTTACGTATTTTAGATAAGCCGTGTACGGACGACGGACTTTTTCTTATGGATATTGAAATCGAAATAGCATATGCTTTTGACACAATAATAAGAAGGATAGCGAATTATGGTGTAACATTTTGGCAAAATATAAAATAGCGCCAATTATCCACCAAGTCCACTATTTTCGTCCTTTTCAACATATACACTATTTTAAAAATTTATATTCTAATTTGCATTTTATATTTTTAAATCAGAGTCTATTAACATATAGTTATATTTGGCATGAGATATTGATTTAAAAGATTGAACTTGTGCAACTCACCAGTTCAAGAAATAATTAAAAAAAAGGAGATACATGATTCATCCCTGTTTAAGTTTTAATTGACTTAGACGTCTGTTTATCAATTCGGCAATATGGCTTGAGATAAACTAAAATGTTAGTGTTTTCAACCAAAAAAAAGAAAAAACACAAAAACTTTAGGTCAACCATTTTAATCTCTTAAACGCAATAAATCTAATCGCCTGATAGGTGAGGAGAAAATGCTCAAGTGTAATGTTCATATCATCTGGGTTGGTCTATCTGAGAATTCATGGGCCAATTAAATTCACCAGCCCAATACATAGATAACCAAAAGCCGAAAAAGGAAATGTTGTTAGCGCCCAAAAGCCCAAATGATTACTTTTTAGAACTTTAGACGAATTAAATCTTTAATTGACATTTAATAATAAATTACAATAACTAAATACTAATTATATTAGTTCAATTAAATTTTAGTTAATGGACACAAAATAAAAAATGTAACCGGAACTCTTTGGTCGAAAACGGACTCTTCAAGTGCTTTGGAATAGACGGACGCAAAATGAATATCATCAAGTGCAGTTTAATTTGTAAACAAATTCTCTCTACGCAAACAAAAAAATCACTGGTGAATGTCATTTAATTATCTATTCATTTATTTCCCGTAAAAGAAAGTGCGTAAAGGTTTTCTTGTTGAAAACATGTGTGTGATGAATGATTAATAAACCAGAAAATGTTATGTCTGGTCTGTTCTTATCCTTGACGATACAGACATACGTGGATTTCACTAGACATATATAGTCACACAGACGACTAAAATTAATTGATCCTTATTTTTGCATTATTTTCGACCTTTTTTTTCTTTGTTAAATACATTCGATCTATTGAAAAGATAGTTACCATTTTTCTAATGAACTTATCCGATTTGCTTCGAAATAACCTTACTTAATTTCAATCAAACTCGAATAAGGTGATTTACTTTATAAGTTATAACCATACAAATTTTATTAGACTGATACAGTTCTTAATGACTTGATTGTCGGCATATTTCAACCAATAATTTAACACATTTTTGCGGCTTTTTCTTTATTTTCACCAAAAAAGTCTATATTCGGGGGAGGTTTCGGTAACTATAAAATCTGAATTACCAAAACAAAAGAATGTACATACTGTATATGAATCTGAGACTTTTAGAATGGGGCATATAGCTTTCCATCATCTGTCTTGCAATTAAACTTGTAAACTTTCAATATGTTTTACCTACTTAGATTACATCACGGACCACACAACTTGCACTGATCAGTAAGTATCTCATTTTTTTCAAAGTTTTATTTTACTCAATTAACTGTTCATATCTATATGGTTTTCTTAAGGTGTTGTATATATATATATTGTTTAAGGTGTCGTATTTTCCTTTAATTCTGGTATATTGATTGACAACAATGTAACGTCGCCGAACCATATTCGTAAATGACATTTCCGTTGTAAGGCATAAACCATAAAGATATCTAATAGTGGAGTTCATCACTATTACATAAAATTTTGAGCCAAAAAACAAAAGGTTACATTTTATATATTACAAAATATAGTAAAATGATTATAGAGGTGAAAAAACAAAATAGATATACAAATTTTTTAAAAAGAAAGGTTACTAAAAATAATATACAATATAACAAAACAAAACAAAAATCAAAAGAAATAGATATATGAAAAATCATAAAATTGGTAGGGCACAAAGTTTTAATATCATCCGCTCAAAAAACCAGAGAGATAGGGTCCCATTATAATTTTCCTCATTTTCATATGCATTCAATAATCTATCTATATGTACAGTGACATAAGTGTCAGCCTTTACATCTATGTACATATAGCTTCTAGATTCTCATTCATTCCAATCACAGAGCTGATAATTTCAGCAGAATATTTACTATTTTTTATAAAGAAACAAAAAAACATAGAAAGGTTTGGTTTTTCAAAGAACGTGAAAATGAGTATGCATTTTAGGAATAAAGCATGGATTATTCTGGCAATTCTGTGTTTTTCATCTTTGATTCACTCAACAGAAGCAGTGGTCACTTATGATCACAAAGCTTTAATCATCAATGGACAGAGAAGGATCCTTATCTCCGGTTCTATACACTATCCAAGAAGCACTCCTGAGGTAATCTCTAATTATTCATTAATCTTTTTCTTAGTTACATGCAAACTTTTTTGGTTATGAACAAATTTTCTTCCGGATTTTTTGAAATGATTGCTTTGATTTTCTGCACATAGGTTTTTGGTTTCTCTGTAATCTGCTAATAGTATAGGCTACATCATCAAGAGTAATACATTTGTTTGAATATAATAAGTTGAAAGCAAAAACTTGTGGATGTTCTGTTCTATGCAGATGTGGCCTGATCTTATAAAGAAGGCCAAAGAAGGAGGTTTGGATGTTATACAAACATATGTTTTCTGGAATGGACATGAACCTTCTCCTGGAAATGTAATTTAAGAAATTTAACAATTTTCTTACTTGACTCATAAGTCATTTAAATCCTTTCATTCTTAATGCTCTATATTTTTTGTTTGCTCCAGTACTATTTTCAGGATAGATATGATCTGGTTAAATTCACCAAACTGGTGCACCAAGCTGGACTATATCTTGATCTAAGAATTGGTCCATATGTTTGTGCCGAGTGGAATTTTGGGTAAAAAATACAAAAAACAAAAACTGTGTATTATATAACTCTTACGAATATATAAATTTATATTTAGTTTATGATATCTCAGGGGATTTCCGGTTTGGCTCAAATATGTTCCTGGTATGGTTTTCAGAACAGATAACGAACCTTTCAAGGTACACAATGCTAGAAACTACCAACTTAAGTTTTTCGTTCTTTGTTTAATTTTTTTTTAAGAATTACAAAGTGTAACTTGATGTGATGATTGAAAAGATTGCAATGCAAAAATTCACAAAGAAGATTGTGGATATGATGAAAGAAGAAAAGCTGTTTGAGACTCAAGGAGGACCCATCATTCTCTCACAGGTTTGTGTCTTATTTGCCTAGTTGTTTAAAATTGATACAAAAATTACAATAATGTGAATGTATAAAAATGGACAGATAGAGAATGAGTATGGACCAATGCAATGGGAGATGGGAGCAGCAGGAAAGGCTTACTCAAAATGGACAGCTGAAATGGCATTGGGACTGTCCACAGGTGTCCCATGGATTATGTGCAAGCAAGAGGATGCTCCTTACCCTATTGTATATTTCTCTTTTCCTTTTTCTCTAGCCCTTGATTAGGATGTCTATTTGGTTTTGGTTAATCTTGGTTTAGATAGCATCCTAGCTAATTAATTTATTGCCAAAAATTTGAGTATGGTTGGTAGAGTTTCTATTTTCGTTTAAATTCTGCTTTTTTATCAACCTATTTATATTGATATGAAAGGTTTTTTAAAATATTAATTTTGCTTATCAGTTTAGTTTTTTAGTTGTTGCGAAAGGTTACATTTATGTTGGGGGTTAGATTTATATGCTTATCCGGATAGAATCAATACATTGTTATCAGATCAAATTTTGCTTTTGTCGGCAATTAGATATTCTTTAAGCGAAAGAAGATATTTGTTTGTTATTATTTTGTCATTTATGTATTTTATAATTTGAAAATCATTACTTCTTTCCTTGGTGGGTTAACTTTTGAAACTTTTTGGCCTTTACTTGAAGTCAAAATTCTCTTTTTCTTGTTAGCTATTGTTATCGGTATGTAGTTACAATGAAATATCGTTTTCCGATTTACTTGCTTGCAAAGGCCAAAAATCAAAAAGAATTCATGGAGACAATTTTTCTTCACCTTTTTTTACCTTTAAATGTCTTACAAAATTAATTTACCGTGGAAGTAAAAAATATAACAGATAGACACATGCAATGGATTTTATTGTGAGGGTTTCAAACCAAACTCAGACAATAAGCCGAAGTTGTGGACAGAGAACTGGACTGGTTGGTAAGTCACAAAGCTATTCATTTATACAGAATCATCTTTTTGTTTTCTTTATATATTTGTGTGTGATGGTTTAATAGTAATGTGTGTGTGATAATATAATTCTCAGGTTCACGGAATTTGGAGGTGCGATACCAAATAGACCAGTCGAAGACATTGCGTTCTCCGTGGCTCGTTTCATACAGAACGGTGGTTCTTTTATGAATTATTATATGGTAAATTTAAGAAATTTATTAAATATAAAAATAGATTAATTTACGATTTAAGAGTTAATTAAATAAGAGAATGCTGTCACAGTATTATGGAGGGACCAACTTTGATAGAACAGCCGGTGTTTTCATCGCCACTAGCTATGACTACGATGCTCCTATTGACGAATATGGTAATTAATTCCGCTCACATGTCTATTCGATTTAATTGACTATTCTCTAACGTTTTTGTTTTCTATTTATGTGTGAAAAGGATTACTAAGAGAACCCAAGTATAGTCACTTGAAAGAGTTACATAAAGTCATCAAGCTATGTGAACCTGCATTGGTCTCTGTTGATCCCACCATCACATCGCTCGGCGATAAACAAGAAGTAAATATGCAAACTAATGAAATGTTACATTGAAGATAAGAACCATAAAAGATTTATACATTTTTTGTTTTTGTTATGTTTTCAGATTCATGTGTTCAAGTCCAAGACTTCTTGCGCTGCATTTCTCTCGAACTACGACACGAGTTCTGCAGCAAGAGTTATGTTTAGGGGATTTCCGTATGATTTGCCTCCTTGGTCTGTTAGTATTTTACCAGACTGCAAAACCGAATATTACAACACTGCAAAGGTAAATAAACTAATAGCTTATATCCAAAACGTTACTTTGTACATGATCATTTTTTATCATGTGCAACTTGTGCATTCATATATGGCTTTGGTTCAAAAATTGTTCTTCATATGTATATTCATGGGATTCCTTACTAATATATATATGAAAACATATTTTAACCTATTGAAATAGAGATTTGCATACATCTTTCAAACAGTTTATTACGGTCTTGACCTTGTTGATCTTGACTTATATATGTGTTCCTTTTTTTTGTGATATAGATCCGTGCACCAACCATACTTATGAAGATGATTCCTACAAGCACAAAGTTTTCCTGGGAATCGTACAACGAAGGAAGCCCTTCTTCAAATGAAGCTGGTACATTTGTTAAAGATGGTCTAGTGGAACAAATAAGCATGACCAGAGATAAAACAGATTATTTCTGGTATTTTACGGAGTAAGTAACTTTTTAAACTCTTTACTAATGAAATCTCAGTATCTTGCTTGTTTACTAATCACATTTGGGTTTGTTTTATGTTGAATATGCGGTTATTGATCTCAGCATTACAATTGGTTCTGATGAGAGCTTCTTGAAGACTGGTGATAATCCTCTTCTTACCATTTTTTCGGCTGGGCATGCTCTTCATGTATTCGTTAATGGCCTGCTTGCAGGTAAAATCATATAAACTTGAAGCCCAAACTCTCCTTTTGGAACAAAAAAACGTAATAAAAATCCATTTTCTTTGTTTTAGGAACTTCCTATGGAGCACTGAGCAACTCAAAGCTCACATTTAGTCAAAATATCAAATTGAGTGTAGGCATCAACAAACTTGCTCTGCTTAGTACTGCAGTGGGTCTTCCGGTTAGTTATGATCTTGCTTCTGTTAGAACATCTCACAATGAAAATAAAGATGGATCTACCATAGGAAAGACCATAAAGTTCGTGATCCATTATTTTTTGGCAGAACGCTGGTGTGCATTATGAGACTTGGAATACTGGTATTCTAGGGCCAGTCACATTGAAGGGAGTAAACTCTGGAACATGGGACATGTCTAAATGGAAGTGGTCTTACAAGGTTCTCTTGAACATGTGTTTGATAAAAACAATTTTACCAACCACAACAATACTAAACTAAATGTGTTTCTTTTTATTTGTGATGAGTAGATTGGTCTTAGAGGTGAAGCTATGAGCCTTCACACCTTAGCTGGAAGTTCAGCTGTGAAATGGTGGATCAAAGGATTCGTGGTCAAGAAGCAACCCTTGACCTGGTACAAGGTAAGAAATATTCTCTCATTTTCTTCAAAATAGATCTTTTAAGCTTAAATTTGTGTTTCGAAACACAAATGAAATGGTTTAAAATCTATGCCAAACTATATGATATTTTCATATACCTACCTATACGTACAAAATTATTGGTTAATGAATTTTCAAAAATGGCAAATGAATTAAAAGGTTTATATATGAGATGTTGAATGTTTTTTTAATACATGTGTAAAACACTTTAAACATACATTTTACATTAGTTAGGAATGTAGCTAACATTCTTAATCTGGTTTTTGTGATGAATTATAACTATGGATGTTATTGAAATTATGAACATAATATAAGATATAGATTCATATCGGATTCTTGTTGTCTCTATTTGTAGTCTTCTTTTGATACACCGAGAGGCAACGAACCACTGGCTTTGGACATGAACACAATGGGGAAAGGTCAAGTTTGGGTAAATGGACATAACATTGGACGCCACTGGCCTGCCTACACGGCTCGTGGGAACTGTGGACGTTGCAACTATGCTGGAATTTACAACGAGAAGAAATGTCTCAGTCACTGTGGTGAACCTTCTCAAAGATGGTGAGAAAAAAGAAACAATATCCTTCTCTTCTTCTTATTTGGTCTAAAATCTAATTCACATGATTGATTTATTAATGTTTTAGGTACCATGTACCTCGTTCATGGCTAAAACCGTTTGGGAACCTTCTAGTTATATTTGAGGAATGGGGTGGTGATCCAAGTGGAATCTCTCTTGTTAAAAGGACAGCCAAATGAAGCTTCTTACTTCAAATTTTTTCCGGAAGCATGCAGAGATTGTCATGTACAGATATAGTTGCATTCATTGGCTCATTGTGGAAGAATATTATATATATATGTATCCTGCTCTAAAAATGTATTACAATTGTATAAAATAATATTTATACAATAGACCAAAACAAGCCAATCTCAATCACCCCATAAGAGGGGTTCTTCTTCAGGCTTGATCAACTACCCCTTCCTGATTGCTCTAACGTAACTAATAATCATTTTAGCCTCCCATTTTGAAAGGATGAACCTTGGATTGGGTTCTGCACTTGAGAGTGGATGTATTGCATCATCCCATTTGAACCAATCAACATAAAGCTGGCACCAAGAGAATCAATCAAAAGGTCACATTTTAAGTGACATATTAGTAGAAAAACGGCTAGACTTAAACCACATAACGTACCACATATGGATAAAAGTTAGCATGTTCCATCATTCTACGAATGGTCTTTCTCTCCTCTTCAGTCAGCTCCACTTCCTCGTCATTATATTCATCATGAATCTTGCCCCTAAGCCCCATAAATTGCATCACCATAATGCAACTAAATAACAAACTATATATAAAAATAAACAGAAAAGTCTTCAAACTGACCAATTCTTGGAGTCATCATTAGTTTATCTCGCATTTCTTTCTTGGTAATCTTCTTCCCAATGATGTCATAATCAATATGTTTCTCATCCTTATACCACTCCAAGGGAACATCCCCAAATCTATTTCTTGGAGCAACCTACACATCAAAGATTTCGTTTGGAAATGGAGAAAAGATAGTTACAAAATCTAGAATGAATAGATAAAGCATCAACCTCATCGGCGACTTCATCTTGCTCAGAACCTTGGTCACTTCCATATTCCTCACCATCTACTTGTTCACCATCATCATCATCATTATCATCTGATCCCTCATGACCTAATACATGTAGATGCCGGCACAATTACTCGCTCTCTCTCTATTACTTGCAACATACTAGAGCTAGAATCCCTATCACCCCATAAATGTTCATTATAATCTCCCACAAGTATCAAACTATAATAAACCTATATTTGATGAATGTGGTGGTGGTGACCCAAGTGGGATCTCTCTTGTAAAAAGAACAGCCAATTGAAGCAAGCATTTGTGTGGTTTACAAAATCATGCATAGATTGTCATGTATAGATATAGTCACATTTATTGGCTCATTGTGGAAGAATGTTACATGTATCCATGCTCTAATAATGTATTCCTAGTGTATGAAATAACTATTCACAAAATAAACCAAAACATCAAATCTTTTTTACCAATCTTTTGAATAGTTATTTCACTTGAGCTCTGATCAACATTTTTTATGGTATGGTAAAAAATCCACCTCTCAGATAAAGCATCACATCAGATGAAACACGAATTTTCTTTTTCAGTACCGTCAGATTAAAAGATTGCCCACACGTGTTTCCCGTTTACTCTTCTTAGATTCTTATTCAATTTGTACAAACTCTTTTTTTACATATCCACGTTTCCGGAAACGACAAAGAAGAACAATTCAATAAAGTGATAAACCCTTCTCCATTCCTAAATTAAAATAATTAATTAACTCTTAACATTCATGAATCTCTAATCCTAATCACCATTAATAATTTATCCATTAGATTAAATCTTCTTTCTTCTCTTCCTTAACTTAGAAGACTCTTAAATCTAATAACTCTGTTCACTTCCTTCACACGAATCAAAAACAAAAAGCTTCGTACATTTCGCCTAGCTTTCTTCGTTCTAGGGTTTCGGATCTTACTTAATTACCCAAAACCCTTGAATCCATTACTCTGTGTGAGCTTAAATCTCTTACCTTTTATCACTTTCAATCGATTGGGTATTAAGTTGTAAAGGAAGGAACTTGGAATCATGAAGCTTGGGCTTTTCACTCTCTCGTTTCTTCTGATCTTGAATCTAGCAATGGGTAGATTCGTTGTTGAGAAGAACAATCTCAAAGTTACATCACCTGATTCGATCAAAGGTATTTACGAATGTGCCATTGGTAATTTCGGAGTTCCTCAATACGGTGGTACTTTAGTCGGCACCGTCGTCTATCCTAAATCCAATCAGAAAGCTTGTAAAAGCTACTCCGATTTCGATATCTCCTTCAAATCCAAACCTGGACGATTACCAACTTTTGTCCTTATCGATCGTGGAGGTTCGATTTCAAAGTTCTTACCTTTTTAGTTGTTCCCTTAATTGGGTATTCAAAAGATCTGTTTTTGATTCAATTTTGGAACTGAATTTTGTTTTCAGATTGTTACTTCACTTTGAAAGCATGGATAGCTCAACAAGCTGGAGCAGCAGCGATACTTGTAGCTGATAGTAAAGCTGAGCCATTGATTACAATGGATACACCTGAAGAAGATAAATCTGATGCGGATTATCTTCAGAACATTACCATTCCTTCTGCTCTCATTACTAAAACATTGGGAGACAGTATAAAGTCTGCTCTTTCCGGTGGTGATATGGTTAACATGAAGCTAGATTGGACTGAGTCGGTTCCACATCCTGATGAGCGTGTAGAGTATGAACTGTGGACTAATAGCAATGACGAGTGTGGGAAGAAGTGTGATACTCAGATTGAGTTTCTCAAGAATTTTAAAGGAGCTGCTCAGATTCTTGAGAAAGGTGGGCATACTCAGTTCACGCCACATTATATTACTTGGTACTGTCCTGAAGCGTTTACGTTGAGTAAACAGTGTAAGTCTCAGTGCATCAACCATGGAAGGTATTGTGCGCCTGATCCTGAGCAGGATTTTACGAAAGGGTATGATGGAAAGGATGTTGTTGTTCAGAATCTACGTCAGGCTTGTGTCTACAGAGTGATGAATGATACCGGTAAGCCGTGGGTCTGGTGGGACTATGTGACTGACTTTGCTATCCGGTGTCCAATGAAGGAGAAGAAGTACACCAAGGAATGCGCAGATGGAATTATTAAGTCCCTTGGTGAGTATAATGCTTCATTACTTCGATGGTATTTGCTCCTGTGGTATCATTTAATTAACATATTACCTGTGGCTAGAAATTAGTCTAGAAACTGAATAGTATTTTCAGATATCAGCTCATCCATAATATAGAACAACCAATTGATTGATTTAAATGAGCTTACCTTGTATGGCCTTCTTGAATCCTTATATTCACCAAGTGGATATTTTGTTACTTTCAAATTTGTGCATTTCATCCTAAATTTTCTGACTATCAGCTATATATGCATTCAGGCATTGATCTCAAAAAGGTGGACAAGTGTATCGGAGACCCTGAAGCAGATGTGGAGAACCCAGTTCTTAAAGCAGAGCAGGAGTCACAGGTTTGCCTTTTTGTAACTAATTGGCTCTTACACGTCTTCCCAAGATCTTGTTGGTTTTAAGTTGCCATATATTCTCCATTCCTCGAGGTGTTCTTAAAATGAGTCTACTTCAATTTCAGATAGGCAAAGGTTCCCGTGGAGACGTGACTATACTCCCAACTCTTGTCGTGAACAACAGACAATACAGAGGTATTGGGGAAATGTTGACTTGTCAGTTTTTCCTCCCTTTCTACAGCATCTTTCTTATGTTTTTGCTAATTGAATTATCTTTCATGCTTTTAGGTAAATTGGAAAAGGGGGCAGTGCTTAAGGCTATGTGTTCGGGTTTTCAAGAGTCAACGGAACCAGCTATCTGTCTTACTGAAGGTACTATTATCCACGACATTTGCAACTCTATTTTTTTTAACAGAAACCACAGTTCTCTTGATAGGCCAATATATATTTTCAAAACTTGCATTAGAGCTATCCTTAATTCTTTATCTATTGTTTTATATCATGGGAGAGAAGGATAGTTTTCAGACATGCTTCTGATTTTTGCAGATTTGGAAACTAATGAATGTTTGGAAAACAACGGTGGATGCTGGCAAGACAAAGCTGCCAACATTACTGCATGCAGGGTATCATTTGGGCATGCTATTCTTTTCATTTTCTAACTTTTGGTTTTGTTGTTGCTACTATGACTGATTACTCTTATTTGGTATGAATCGGCATTTTAGGATACTTTTAGGGGAAGATTGTGTGAGTGCCCTACTGTTCAAGGTGTTAAATTCGTTGGTGACGGTTACACTCACTGCAAAGGTAAATTATTTTTTATTTGTGTAGCTTAACATGTTTTGTGTGGAACAAGATACAGAACAATGCCATACCCTCTGCTTAGCTTCTGTATTCCACAAGTATTTGTTACTGGTAGTCAAACAATACTCTGATTTGTCCCTTGTCGATATTTTCTTGGAATCAACTTAGATGGTCTATTTGTTGATTTGTACCACCTGCGAGTATAATATCAAGATTGATAAATAAAATTGTCACAATCATTGATTAAATTTTACTTTGAAAAAGTTTACACTTGAAGAAATTCGTTGATGTGACTGAGTGGAAACATTCTAATGTTTTTTATGCAGTTCTACTGAATTTTCCCCTTTGCGTATATCATAAGTTGTCTTACTATAATCTTTGTTAATGTGCATTTTCTGTATCCATATGTTATTTCACTTGGCAGCCTCTGGAGCTTTGCATTGTGGTATCAACAATGGAGGATGCTGGAGAGAATCCCGAGGTGGCTTCACTTACTCTGCTTGCGTAGTAAGTATTTCGCTTCTATGTCAATGTGTTTGAACAATCATCTTCTTAACCTAAAATAAAACTTCTTTCGTTCTTGAAATGGATTTTTCAGGATGATCATTCAAAGGATTGCAAATGCCCACTTGGGTTCAAGGGCGATGGAGTGAAGAACTGTGAAGGTACTTGCTAAGTATTATTTACAAAATATATGCATGTGGTCTACTTGCATATATAAAGAGCTCTATGTCGATTTATTTAGTAGGCATCACTAGTAACATGCTATTAGCCTATTGTTTATATGCATGCATGTCGGTCTAGAATATTTAGTGCAGATACACAATTATCAGTGGAATTTTTTATTGTACTCAATCAAAGAAGTGAGATCATTGTTAAACGTCAAATTCAAATTCATAATCATATTCTTTTGATTGAATGTGTTAGATGTGGACGAGTGCAAAGAAAAAACGGTGTGCCAGTGCCCAGAGTGTAAATGTAAAAACACTTGGGGAAGTTATGAATGCAGCTGCAGCAACGGTTTGCTTTACATGCGTGAGCACGACACTTGCATAGGTAAAAGAAATAGATCTTCCTTCCTCCTAGCCCCATACTTAATTTGGAGTCATTAATCAGACTTTCTGCTTTTGAATCTGGTGAATGTGTAGGTTCAGGCAAAGTTGGAACCACAAAACTCAGCTGGAGCTTTTTGTGGATCCTTATAATCGGGGTGGGTGTTGCAGGTCTTTCTGGATATGCAGTCTACAAATACAGAATCAGGGTATACGATGTTCTTTACTCTGGTCTTGTTATCATATTAAAACATAGGAAGATTTTGCGGTCTAGATAGAGATGCTAAGTAACAATTGAAATTATGCAGAGTTACATGGATGCGGAAATTAGAGGGATCATGGCACAGTACATGCCATTGGAAAGTCAACCACCCAACACAAGTGGTCACCATATGGATATATGAGTGAAGTTATCAACACAAGCCAAGAGACTCTCTCTCTTTCTATGAGTAGCTTTAAGTTTCCATGTAAATGAATCAATGGACTTGATACAACTCTAGAGAAAAGAAAAAAGCCACAAACAGAAATAAGTGTACCTGCACTATTTGTAAGAAATGTGGATTTGCAGATGGAATCTCCTTTTTGTCTGCATATTACTCTTACAATGTAAAATAGACATAACTGGATGAATAATGAGTGTTACATTATTTACTGTTGAAACTAACTTAAGATCCATAAGAAGAAAAACAATAAACTTTGATTGAGAGATTGTTAAACTTTCTCCAGCTCATCTCTGTGTTTCTCAATCTGTTCTTTCACAAGCTTCTGCGACTCTTGGAAAAGCCTCATGTGCTTCTTTATAAGCTCATCTTTTGTCTTAAGCTCTTCCTCCATTACTGCAATATCCTGTTAAGAACAGAACAGAAGAGAGCAGAAACTGGTAAGACAATATGTGTTTGGAGTTTTCACATTGGTAAATCAAACCACACCTTCTTAAGGCTTTCAGCTCTCGAGGGCGCGCGATCTTCTCGCTTTAGTCCCATGAAGTAAAGCTGAAGCTTTTTCGCAGCTTCCATGAAATCTCTGGCGTGCCGCTCCACATCAACTGCAGCAGTTCAATGAGGGGAATTAAGCTAGAACATCGAATATGGAATCAAAGCTTCGGTTTCAACTGAATTCTAAGCACAAAATTCACTGAGATCATAAGTTAAGCACAAAAACAAACACAACTTCCAAACTATCATTCAAACTAAAACCCTAGAATGGTGAAATTGGAGAGTAGAAAAGGGACTGACTTTGATGAGAAGGGTGAGGAGAGCGATCGATGGCCTGAAGCTCTCTCGCCGGCAAACATGGTAACAGAGCAGCTTCCAAGGCTGTGACGCAAGCCATAATGTCCTCTATGTCATTATTCTGATTGTTCGAGGGGGTCTCCGGTGATCTGATTCCCGGTGGACGGTCAGGCGGTGACGGCGAAGGGTCAGAAGACTGCGGCGGCTTTTGCTGATAATCCATTCACGCCGATCTCGATCTCTCTTTCTCTCTGCTTGTTTGTTTGCCCATAAGGTTTAGTGAAAAATATTATAATGGGGGCCCATTTACTGGATTTAATTTGGGCTTATTGGGCCTTTTCCACATTCTTAATTGTTCTTAAGAATATCATTTTGATGTAATTAATTGAAAACACTGAAAATTCATTTTTAATAAATATATGAAGTAAATCATTTATTTCATATGAAAAAACAATAGTAAGGAGAAGGAACAACATTTTCTGATACTTTACTCTTGATTTGATGTCACAAGATATAACAGATGATGGCTTTTGTAACAAATTTTGATTCCTTATGTAACTTTTTATCTCCATCAAATTAGATAAGTTACATCCTTACTTAAAGATTTTTTAGCTATGGATTTTCTAATGAAATTTGTAAAATGAGTAAGCGATTGACTAAATACTGTAACCATTCTCTTCATTATCAGTGAAAATAGCTTTTAACACATCTCTCATTCTCTTCCTTCTGATTCACAATCATCCATGTGAAAAGATGACAACAAAAACCTTAGATAGAGAACTCACACATTAGTTACAGAAGAAAGATTCTCATTTACTACTACATAAGGAAGTACGGAACATATGATCAGACATCAAGCTTCCCGGTCGGAGAAAGTCTGCTACTCCGGTATTTAGGAGACAAGTTAACAAACTCCAAAGCCTGTGTTCTGAGCTGAACCGGATAATCAGCTGCACAACCGATTCTTGGACCAACTCCTGTCGACCATTTCAGTGACAACTGATGTCCCAATTGTAATGATCTTGACTGTTTCTTTGAGTTTATCCTTAGTAGCATAGATTTCTGCGGCACGTTAGCTTTTGGACTCCCAAGTCCACCTGAGAGTGTTCTCTGGTAGCTACTCCGTTTTGCCTCCTCAAGTGTTCCCACTGTTCCGTTACCGTTCTCATCTGTTTCAGTCTCTGCTTGGAATGTTGTGTCCTCTTTCTTTAACGGTTCCGGTTCAGATCCTCCGTTGGATTTAACATAATCATCGTAGCTGTCAGAATCTTCACTAGCTTTATGCACCTACACATACATAGATATATTAGCTCTCAAGTAGTCTCTTTTTCTAAACAACCAAACTCTAGTTAATGATATCATTCACCAGCCAAGATTAGAACAAGGGCATTACCTCAACATTGTCTAGGTTCACTGCGTTCTCTCTGAGAAACCCGAGAAATGTGTCGAGACTATCGTCTGACGGCCTGTAATGTCCGCTATATGCAGAGATTGTCTGAGATTAAACCGAAAACAGAACGATCAAACAGAGAAATCACAGAAGGCAGACATAATAAAAAAGTTGATATGAATGAACATGTATCTCAACCACTCTAAGAAAAGGACGTGGCCTTAGTAAGTTACCTTGAGAACTCCATTGTCAACAATCACCCTCCCAGCAGCTAATGTAGCTCCTCCAGCCAAAAAGCTTGAGTGATGGAACCTTCCTTTCTTTTTCTGAAGTAAACATAAACAAAGAAAAGAACCATTAGAATCTTTTTCAATACTAATATCAATTCATCACCAATAGAAAGATATAACGGTTTTAACTTACCAGACCGGCATAGAGTTTCTTGAAAGTACTCATAACAAAGATCCATTTTGTTCCTTCCGATCCATGCATTGTGTGTAAGAACTTTCCAGTTAACTTGTGAACAATCTTCCCTTCTATGATCACATACTCATACTCTTCCCTCTCTTGCTGATACCAGAAAAGGCTTATATGAGAGAAATCCCAAAAACAAGTAAAACCAATATTGACATAAGAGAGGAAAAAATGGCACATACAGGTCCAAGATATCTAATGCATTGCTGCTTAAGCTTTGACCTCGGACATTCGTTAAGATCCAAATCTATCCCTCCTCCAACATCCAACCTGCCAAAAAAAAAAAACCCGGATATATCACAAAGTTATAGATAAGAATTATCACCTAAAAAAG
>Ga0041059_1001032_pt1 | contig 22139 bp, 19 predicted proteins | sample AraColnosormetaG_FD_56232 | JGI IMG/M metagenome (GOLD analysis project Ga0041059, IMG submission 56232) | Arabidopsis roots microbial communities from North Carolina, USA - Col MF nosort | ecosystem: Host-associated > Plants > Roots > Unclassified | place: USA: North Carolina | collected... | reverse complement strand
AATAAAACCAAAAAAAAAAAAAGGAAACTCCGAAAACGAGACAGCATCAGAAATTATCGCCATAAATAGCCCCCACGTCTCTCTCTCTCTCTTCTCCAAAGTCTTCTTCTTCTTCTTCTTCTTCTTCCTCTTCTTCCTCTCTGCTTTGTCTCTCTCCTTCTTCAAAGTCAAAATTCAACAGGTATTTATATTTATAAACTTTCCTTTTTTTCTTTAATCTCTTTCTCGGGAGCCTCTCTCGTATATTCTCGCACGTGCACATCTCGTGCCACCTGGGTTTGGGGGGATTCGTCTTTCGAATTCGATCGATTTCGTTTTTTTTTTTAGATCTGTCTTTCCTTTTTTGGGGTGTGAAGAAGATGTTTTCTTTTATAAAACCCTAATTCTCTCTTTGTGTCTTTGTGTTTGATTAGTGGTTCATGAGTGGTATTGTGATCGATCTGTTACTTTCGGAGAGCGAGCAATAAGAAGAGGATATGTCGTCACTCAGCAGAGAACTCGTGTTTTTAATACTTCAGTTTCTCGATGAAGAGAAATTCAAAGATACTGTTCACAGGTAATTTATATTATATCATTGTTTAATTGCGGTCCCTCTTCCTTTGATTGTCGGGATTAGAGTAAAGTAGGGATTAAGATTAATTAATTTTGATTTTGTAATTTAGCATTATTTCTTCAATGTTAATCCAGAAGCAGTTACAACTTTGGATATTTTTTTTGACTAATTAGGTTGGAGAAAGAGTCTGGTTTTTTCTTCAACATGAGGTACTTTGAAGATAGTGTAACAGCTGGTGAATGGGATGATGTAGAGAAGTATCTTTCTGGATTCACTAAAGTTGATGATAATAGATACTCTATGAAAATATTTTTCGAGATTCGGAAGCAGAAGTACCTTGAAGCACTTGACAAGTAAAGTTTCACTTGTGTTGTTTAGTTTTATTGAATTGAAGTGTGGTTTTGAGTATTGATTTGTTTTCCCATCTTTTGTTTTACCATAGGAAAGATCATGCCAAGGCGGTTGATATTCTTGTTAAGGAGTTGAAAGTGTTCTCGACATTCAACGAAGAGCTTTTTAAGGAGATTACCATGCTTTTAACCTTGACTAACTTCAGGTACATTCTTTACTTTCTTAGCACTTTTTTTTTATGGTTTCATTGACCACTGGATTGTTATAAACCATGCGCTTGTGGTGTTGATGTTTCATTTACTTGCAATAATTCAAGGGAAAATGAGCAGCTTTCCAAGTATGGAGATACTAAGTCCGCAAGAGGTATCATGCTTGGGGAACTTAAAAAACTGATTGAAGCAAATCCTCTCTTCCGAGACAAACTTCAATTTCCCAGTTTGAAGAATTCTAGATTGAGAACCTTAATAAATCAAAGGTACAAGCTTTGTTTTTTTAACTTTTGCTCCCGTTTTTCTTTTGGTGGAACAACTAACTGAACGTTGCTTCTGCTGAATCATAGTTTGAACTGGCAACATCAGCTTTGCAAGAATCCTAGGCCTAACCCGGATATAAAAACACTATTTGTTGACCATACGTGTGGGCATCCCAATGGTGCACACACTCCTTCCCCTACAACTAATCATTTAATGGGTTCAGTCCCTAAAGTTGGAGGCTTCCCACCATTAGGTGCTCACGGTGTAAGTTGCTCTAAGATTACAGCTTCTGTTGGATTAGTTTTTAGCACATGAATTTAACTTTGCTAGTTTGTATGCTCTTGTTCAGCCATTTCAGCCAACACCAGCTCCTCTTACAACATCTCTTGCAGGATGGATGCCTAATCCATCGGTACAACACCCTACTGTTTCCGCTGGGCCTATCGGCTTAGGTGCCCCCAACAGTGCTGGTAATGTTGTCCCTACTAATTTTATTCTTCTGAAATATGTGTGTTGGAGATTTAGTTTACCAAATATTAGCTTATACGGTTATGTAATTTGCCATCCCTTGTTTAGATCATCATTAGTTGGATGGTTATCTGTGCTTCTTTGACTGACTGAACTGCATGAAATGATATAAATATATTTACTGAGTTACATTTTCCAGAGCTGTAGTGGTAAACTGTCTCTCTTTTCTTTTACGGACTAAAGCAGTTTTTAGTGGTAAACTGTCTCTATGGTGGATTAGAGAGAGAGAGAGAACTATATGCTCATATCAGCCGTTTTGTTTAATTTCACAATACTCTTGTTTATAGATAATAGATAGAGAAGCAAACATTTAATTTAATGTCAGATAGCCTTGAAGTGCTGTCTTAGGTCTGAAACTTTTATTTATTTCATTTTTTGTAGTCCATAACGTGGAGATCAGTTTGTGTGTGTTTACCAATTGCATAGCTTACCATAATCTATTTATTCTTCTTTTTTTCCTTGCAGTGTCTATGTTAAAGCGTGAGCGTCCCAGGAGTCCTCCAACTAATAGCCTATCAATGGATTATCAGACGGCAGATTCTGAAAGTGTGTTGAAGAGACCCAGACCTTTTGGTATTTCAGATGGGGTATTAACGGCTGCTTGTTCGTTTTTCAGCTTAAGTTCTCAACTTTTCTTAGAAGTCACAACTTTCTTTGAACATTTTACAGGTTAATAATCTTCCAGTCAATGTCTTGCCAGTCACATATCCAGGGCAAAGCCATGCTCATGCAACTTATTCTACTGATGACTTGCCCAAAAACGTTAGCAGGATTTTGAGTCAGGGTTCTGCCATTAAGAGCATGGATTTTCATCCAGTACAGCAAACTATGCTCCTTGGTTGGTTTTCTCCTCTGAAGCACGCATCATTCTTCTGTTTTATTCTGGTTTATGCCAGAGAAACCTGCAAAACTTGTATCAGACAGCATAACTTTCATCTTCTCAGTACAATCTGCTTACTTTATCTTGGATTTACATTTGTTTCCTAGTTGGCACCAATCTTGGTGATATTGCAATATGGGAGGTGGGTAGCAGGGAGAAGCTCGTTTCTAGAAGCTTTAAAGTTTGGGATCTTGCTACTTGCACTGTGAACCTTCAGGTATAGTTCCTCTTTATTGATCTACTGTAACAGTCGAATGAGGTGGGAGATTTGTTGTTAGTTAGTTAAAACTATACAGAGGATTTTCTTCTCTTTTTAGTGAGGAACATATCAAGGTTAATAGCTAGTTTTCTGAGATAGATTACTCATAAAAGCTTTCAATATTGCCACGTACTATATCAAGGACATCTTTATCTTTTGCTGACCCGTTGTCTGATTTCATTCTTGTTCATTAGGCTTCACTTGCTAGCGAGTATACTGCAGCAGTAAACCGAGTTGTTTGGAGTCCTGATGGAGGTCTACTGGGTAAGCCATTCTATGATCTTATGGGCGTATCGTTAGTCAAGTGTTTGTGTCCCTCATGGGTTGAGGCTGGTTGTCATATAATTTTTATGGCAAATCAAGTGTTGTAACGTCTACTTCCTATTTCAGGTGTCGCATATTCCAAGCATATTGTGCATATATATTCATATCATGGTGGCGAGGATTTACGGAATCATCTAGAGGTCTGTCTTTTTTCCTAGTAGGTTACCATTCCGCTTATGTTTTTTTATATATATATTCATTGTTATATGTGGATATAGGCATGGAATCTGTTTACTGTAAGAATTTATAGTTCCTTGGTTTATTATTGTTTTCTTTTCTGTAGGATTCTGATAGTAGTTTTTTTGTTTAGGTTTGCTATAATCATCGAGCAGCATTCTTGGATCTTTGAATATATGTTTTTATCACCGTTCAGCATTCTTAAATCTTTGTTATAATCATCGAGCAGCATTCTTGGATCTTTGAATATATGTTTTTATCACCGTTCAGCATTCTTAAATCTTTGAAACAGCTGGGATCCCAACACGCTGATGTTTGTTTTTTGGTTTATCATTACAGATTGATGCCCATGCTGGTAATGTCAACGATCTTGCTTTCTCCCAACCAAACCAGCAATTATGTGTTGTGACTTGTGGAGAAGACAAGACAATCAAGGTTTGCATCTTGACGTATGTTTTTACATTTGTATAATGAGACCATCCTGCTTATATAAATAATTTCTATACAGGTCTGGGATGCTGTTACCGGAAATAAATTGCACACTTTTGAAGGTCATGAGGCACCTGTTTATTCCGTGTGCCCACACCAGAAAGAGAATATTCAGGTAGAGTAGAATGCATAAAGTGTCTCTTGCTCTTTATTTTAAGGCATCCAATTAGATGCAATCTCGTTTACCAATTGTCTATTTGGTGTTCTCTGCTCAAGCAGAATGCCTAATTTCTCGCATTTCCATCTTTTGTCAAATTTATGTTATGATAATTACAAGTGTATTGCTATACAATGATGTGAGCAGTTTTATGTTTCTCAATCTACATTTATAGTCTGTGCAAGATTTTTCACTTTTGCTCTCTTTGGCCATTGAGATAGTTATAATGGGGATTTTTTCTTTCTGTCAGTTCATATTCTCAACTGCTGTTGATGGGAAAATAAAGGCTTGGTTATATGACAACATGGGTTCTAGAGTGGATTATGATGCCCCCGGTCGATCTTGCACGTCGATGGCATATTGTGCTGATGGGACTAGGTAAATGATTCCCATGCTGTAATATTATAATCTTATTATGCTGTACTTATCTATCCTTTTGTTCATATCTTGTTTATCTTCTCGTTTGTTGTAGATTATTTTCTTGTGGTACTAGTAAGGAGGGGGAGTCATTCATTGTTGAATGGAATGAAAGTGAAGGAGCTGTGAAGCGGACTTATCTTGGACTGGGGAAACGGTCTGTGGGGGTTGTCCAGTTCGACACCATGAAGAATAAATTTTTGGTAGCTGGTGATGAATTCCAAGTCAAATTTTGGGATATGGATAGTGTTGATCTCTTGAGTTCAACGGCTGCAGAAGGGGGTTTACCGGTAAGGGTCTATGTCTACCTCAATTGCTGTTTGTAGTATTGACCTTTAAAAGAATTGGTTGCTAACTTAATATCAATAGTCTTCCCCTTGCTTAAGGATCAATAAAGAAGGAACTCTGCTGGCCGTCTCAACTACTGATAACGGAATTAAGATTCTAGCGAATGCTGAAGGTTCCAGAATTTTGCATTCCATGGCAAACCGTGGCCTTGATAGCTCTAGAGCTCCTCCTGGGTCAGTTGCTAAGGTAAACACTTGTCATCATATTCTTTCTTATTCTGTTCTGGCTGGTTGCTATTGCAGAAAACAAAAAATTTGAATGCATGATTTTTGTTTTAGGGTCCTATTGTTGGCACATTTGGCACTCCAAATTCAAGCACTGGAATGAGTCTATCAATGGGTGAAAGAAGTGGACCAGTGGCATCTGTTACTGGATTGGTAATCCTACCTGTGAAATGTTTTAAGATATTTTGTTCGGTTAGATATTTTCATTCAAAACGCTTTACTGAATTCCTGCTAAGTTTATTCATAATTTTTTGGTTTTAGAATGGAGATAATCGCAGTCTGCCAGATGTCAAACCACGAATCGCTGATGATGCAGAGAAATCAAAGACTTGGAAGCTGACTGAGATCAGTGAACGTTCCCAGCTTCGTACTCTGCGGCTTCCTGACACCCTGCTACCAGCAAGAGTATGTATCCAATCTATTTGAAACATGTTGTCATTTTGTTCCAACTAGGATGCGTTGCAGACCTTACTTTAAAAGAATGATATAGCAATCATTTCCCACTATTAGAGCTAAAATACTTCCTTTTATTATATTTGGAATTCTATGATTAAATAGACAATTTTCATTACTAGTAGTTCAAATGAAAATTATCTTAAAGTTTCCTTTGCATAAAACTTATTTCTGGAGTCCTTTGTCTGATTCTCTCTTCTTATCTTGGTCATGATGTCATCTTATTTCTCGATGCAGGTTGTTAAGTTGATATATACAAATTCTGGAGGTGCTATATTGGCATTAGCAGAAAATGCTGCACATAAACTATGGAAATGGCAAAAGAGTGAGCGGAATCTTTTGGGAAAGGTATACCATAACCGTTAATACCACATATAATGGTGTTTTTGAAACTCAATAGTTATAGCTTCTTGTATGGTTTTTGTTTGTTTAGGCAAACAGCAATGTCCCACCACAGCTTTGGCAGCCATCTAGTGGAGTATTAATGACAAATGATACACGTGAGGGAAACAAAGAGGATGTAGTTCCATGCTTTGCACTCTCAAAAAATGATTCTTATGTCATGTCAGCCTCTGGAGGAAAAATTTCCTTATTCAACATGATGACTTTTAAGGTCCCTCTATGTCCTACTCACGTCTATTCATCTGCTTGGCTAGTTGGCTTCTCAAGCTCTGTGTTTGCTCACTTATTTATCTTTCTTTTTTGCAGACGATGACGACATTCATGGCTCCTCCTCCAGCAGCGACTTCCCTTGCCTTCCATCCTCAAGACAATAATATAATTGCTATCGGAATGGATGACTCTTCTATTCAAATCTACAATGTCAGAGTTGATGAGGTATCCTGACTCAACTGAAAGTGTTAAAAGGATTTTTTAGTTTGTCATAGAAACAAATATTCTAAACAGCTTTTGGATGGTAATGAATCATGCAGGTTAAAAGTAAATTGAAAGGTCATCAGAAGAGAGTGACTGGTTTAGCATTCTCAAACGTGCTAAATGTTCTTGTTTCCTCTGGTGCTGATTCTCAGGTATGCTTATATGCTGCATTTGCATTGGCTGTAATATATTCCCCCTCCAATTATGTTATAAAAAAAGATCTTGCCACTGCTTTCATCTGCCGTGTTATCAGTTTCCTAATATATAAACGGTTCTATCTGTATAGCTTTGTGTATGGAGCATGGATGGATGGGAAAAACAAGCTAGCAAACAGATACAAATTCCAAGCGGGCATTCACCAAATCCACTTGCTCATACACGCGTTCAGTTCCATCAAGACCAGATACATGTACTTGTTGTCCATGCCAGCCAGTTAGCCATATATGAGGCTCCTAAATTAGAGAACATGAAGCAGGTATGCTGCCAAAATGTCTCATAGAGCAGCATTACATTAAATGTTTTGTCAATGTCCTTAAATACCTGATCGATTAATGTCCTGTAAGACCTGATCTGTTTCTTTCTTTCTTCTTTCAGTGGATACCGAAAGAGTCAAGTGGTTCAGTCACAGATGCAGTATATTCATGTGATAGCCAGTCAATCTATGCAGCCTTTGATGATGGAAGTGTGAGTATCTTGACGGCAACAACATTGCAACTGAAGTGCCGCATTGGTCCCAATTCATATTTGCCTTCAAACCCGAGGTAAGAACCCTCTGCTATATTTCAACTTTTGGCAGAGTTAAGACAAACACAACAACATAAGTAACATCTGGCTTTTTATTGAATATAGCTCGAGAGTATATCCAGCCACAGTTGCAGCACATCCGTCTGAACCAAACCAGTTTGCAGTTGGACTAACCGATGGTGGGGTCCACGTGATCGAACCACCAGGTCCAGAAGGGAAGTGGGGAATATCCGCACCACCAGAAAACGGAGCAGGGCCAAGCGTCTCCTCAGCTCCCGGGTCAGATCAACAACCGAGGTGAGGTCTGGTCTGTTCACCAAGCTCGCACCATGCAGCCTCCCAAGTTATTATTATACACTTTGAGAGGATAGCTCTGAGATTGTAGGTTATTATATTGTCTTACTCAATTCATAGTAGGTGAAAGGTGAAGCAGCAGTTTCTTCCATTAATTCTAGTGTTTTACTAAATGGTTTCATTTGAGATTCCCTTATTAGTACCATTATAGAGTTTCCCCCTCGCAACAGTTAACGTTTATCTAGATTTCAAGGTATGTAGATAAAAAGATTGTTTATAAAGTCTTGGTGTTCTTTAGACACAACAAATCACAGCTCTAACTACTGAAGAAATAGTGATTCGTAGTTGGAGATGGAAGCAGGAGGAGCAGAGATCAAACCAAAGCCTTTCCCTTCATTTGAGTTTCAGTAGGTAACTTAACGTTAGTGGCCAAACCAATAGCTTCAAGAAATCTAATGAGACACCAAGTAATGTCGAGCTGCCACCATTCGAGTCCATGCCTGGCCGAGAACTCGAACGCATGATGATTGTTATGCCATCCCTCGCCAAGTGTTAAAATTGCTACCCACCTGATATATTCATCACCAATATAGTAATTGCTAATATCACTATTTAGTTAGATTAGATATATGTATAAGTGTATGTGTGTGTATGCACATTACCAATTGTTTTTGGAGAAGTCAGATGTGTTCCATGCTCGTGTTCCCCATATATGACAAACTGAGTTCACCAGAAAAGTCAGGTGAAGTCGAACCGCAATTGTGATACCCTGCCATTGCCGTTTCTCTCATATTATTTTACATGGATAATAGTATATTGAGATTAAGACAAGGAATGGTATGTATCCTTACAATTCCCCAGACGAGTAAAGGCATGCCTCCACAAAAATAGAAGAGGAAGGAATAAGCCATCATATGCAATAGGACCGTTCGCTGAAGGAACCTATAGAAGGGCTGCCTCACAAGGTCATCTACATTCTCCTCTCCACCACACTGCGAGCATGCACCCAACGGTTTAGTCAGGGTTAGGTCTCTTCCCCGGATAGGAAAAAGGGTATTCTTAGCATCGAAAAAACTTGATCATCTTAACATGGCCATCAAGAAATTAATTTGGTTTTACAAATTGATAATTTTTATTACATTCTCAAGGATAGAACTTGTATCAAATATCCATGCCATGTGACTAAACCAAAACCCTTGTGTAGGGCTGTGTGGGTCACGTTGTGTCTCACAATGCTTATGATGGTACCGATGGTTGCTCACCCACTCTATTGGGTCTCCCTGCGCGCACACACAATTTAGAAGTTGCGATTAAAGATACATAATATATATATTCTTAATCTAATGTTCATATCAAACAGTGAGAATATATATATATATATGTAAACCTGAAAAGCCAGAACGCCACCGTAAGCAAATAGATATTCGAGCCATTTCGGCAGATCAAAACTTCGGTGAGAAAGGTTCCTATGATAAGACAAGGTAATGCAGATTCCATTGATGAAAACGAGCCAAGGGAAAACCCAAAAAGCCTCCCAACTGAAGTAAAATGGAGCCAAGAGGCTCAACAAATGAGTCCCGACGAATATTACTAACTTGCTCACGTCCCAAGAAGTCCAACTCCTTTCCCAAAATGACCTCTTCGTTCTCACCACCACAACCTCCGACAAGAGTCTTCTCCATGAGCTCTCGACATGATCCGGTGCCTCATAAACAGCCACGACCGTGTGTTTCCTGTGAGACACAGATCCTCCTCGTTTGGACCAAAAAGAGTTTGTAAAGTTATGTGTGTCAAGTGTGAACAAGGTATTGTTAGTTTTGGGGTTATGTCTTTTAACAAAAGGTGAAAAATGAGAAAGCGGTTTGAGAGTTGTAGATAGAGACATCATGGCTTAATGTTCTAAAAGTTTATGCCTTTACATGCATATTCAATGTGCTACTATATATACATGACTAAAAACTTATCCATGGCCGGTAAATTAAAAAACAAGATGCGAAAAATGATAGATTTATATAAATGATTAAAGAAATTGCAGCAGGACTAAGTATATATATTGTGCAAAAAACCCCTGAACATTCGATATGCATTAATGCATGGGTATTTTGCTTAAGTTTACTCATTCCTCTAGAATGAATATAATAGAATTTACCGCCACTTCTCATGAAAGAACAAATAATTTGTTTGATTACCATTTGCAGTAAAACTTAGAATATAAACGGGATCGGTGTGGTTACTGATAGCACAGCGTCTCACTCACGTACGTAGTAATAATGGTTGGTAAGTACTTTTAAGTTTTTGCACGTCGCACCCACTACCACGTGTTTTCTTACGGCCCAAATAATAAACAAATGCGTACGTACCAATTATAGATCGACACAACACAAGCGTTAAGTACCAGTAGTTCCGTATTTGGCAAAACATGAGGAGAGAGAGCTGGTAATCGATAAAGATTCCAACTATCCACTCAGAATCTGCGAAACCACAAATGACATTTTTGAAAAATTGAAAACTCTAGTCTGAAAACAAAGTTTTACCAAATAAATACTTGCTCAACAAATGGTCTAGCGCGCTATAGCCTGGCTACTACTACTCACGGTGGACATTTCTTGAGGGTTTAACATTTCTTGAGGGATCATACGTTACCAATATACGGAATGATATGACGCATAAGAATTACTATAGCTGACGTGCGCGCGCGATTCATGTTGGCAGAGAGCGCATCACGTGATGAGCATGTGAGATGGTGAGACTCATGAGCTGAGTTTGGGCCGAGACTGCTCAAATAAACAGGCCCAGAAGCATTTTTTTTGAACCGACTAATAAACCCTACCTATATGTGTGACAGCTTAAACATTGGCATTTCAGTTAAAGTTAGCAAAAATTAAATCTTGCATTTTTAGCATATGTAACCATTTGTTTGTTTGTGGCAAATTAAAATACCGTTAGTTAGTTTGCTTTCATTTGAGAAAATATAAGAAAGTTTTAACAGTTTCTGTTTCAAGTAAGCTATGATATACTTAACATATATTTATGAGAAAGGGAAAAACACGAACGAGCGAGAACACACACAAAAAAAAAGATGGATCTAAACAACAACAAGAGCAACAACATCGTCAAAACCCTAGCTCGATGGTGTCTTCTTTTACAAGCTTTCATGATCTCGTCCAACACCGTGGCTCTTAAGGAACCAGACTACGTAAACATGAACATAACAATCCGTAACTCAATGACGGGATTAATCCGCCCGGAAATCGTGTATCGATGCCAATCTAAACGCAAAGACTATGGTTGGCATCGATCTCCAAAGCCAGGAGTCCAATTTTCATTCCCAATCATCCTCATAAAAGGCGAAACCAAAATACCAGCGATTCACATCTGCCAAATCCGGTCCGTGTTAGGAACGGCTACACTCGTGATCCAAAACACCTATCTGGACGCTGAGATGTGCCCTAGATCGTCGTGTGCTCACGAGGCAACCCCGAAAGGAATTGTGTTTAGAGGCCTTGAGTGGGATTTCAAAACCGTGTTTCCTAAACTCAAACCAGTTGAGTATCTAGAATTGCCGTGGACACCTTGGCCAAACAGAACGTAAATTTTTTGTCATCTTTTTTTTGCTTCCTTTTGTATTGAATGTAATTATAGATATTATTCATAATCAGTTTGTCACATACAATCTCTTGCACAGATATATACCTTTAAGTAAACACAAAAAAGCAGAACAAAATCCTTTTTTAAAACCTTCATAGCTTCAATCGAACCGACAGTTTTGACTTTAGGCATAACCATGTAGTTTTTTAAGATCAGTCGCTGGTGAATGCCATTCTTTGTTTCTGAGCTTCCGATGGGAGCTTGACATCAGTTGCTAAACCGATGGCTTGAAGGAACTTAACGACGTACCAAGTCATATCAAGTTGCCACCATTCTAAGCCGTGTCGAGCTGAGAACTCAAAAGCATGGTGATTGTTGTGCCATCCTTCCCCGAATGCTAGAGCTGCTACCCACCTGCAAAATTATAATTCAGAGTTTCTTTTAGTACAACTATATTATCTTAAGATGGATCGAGTGATTAAGGAGTGATCGATGAAGAGTTTTACCAGTTGTTCTTAGACAAATCGCCTGTGTTCCATGCTTGTTTTCCCCATACATGACAAGCTGAGTTCACTAGCCAAGTTATATGATATACCCATACTATTCTTACACCCTGCAAAACCCAAGAAAAAAAGGATTAGAGACGAAAATCAAATCAGAAACCGTGACTCTATGGAAATGTTAGAGTAGTTATAATCAAGTTTCTTCTGCCTTTTTTCTTCTTTTCGTTCCGTTTACAAATTTGATAAAAAAAAATTCAATGTAGTTTCACTTTTAGCATGCAAATGTTGTTTATATCTAACTAAATACAAGCAACTAGAATTAAGTCCATTCACGAGAAGAGCATGAGCCACAAATCTTTCTTACAAGAAAGATAAGATATTTACTTGTGGTTCTGTTTTGTTCAACAAACACAACTTGTGTGCCTAAGGTCAATAATCTAAGTTGCACTAAATTACAAGAAAACGCAAGAGGGAAATCAAGTGAGGAGATTTGGCCCAGCAAATTGATAGCTACACAAAAAAAACTGGTAGAATTATCTTGTTTTGGCCGAGCTAAAACACATCATAATCCTATCAGCTAGTTATGAAAAATTAACAGTGAATAGATTCAAAATGCAAGACTAGCCACAGAACATACCATTCCCCAAACGATGAATGGAAAGCCACCCATTGCGTATAAAGCAACCGCTAGAGCCAGCGGATGCAAAATGTAGGTGGTTCGAAGGAATCGATAGAATGGCTGCTTCTCCAAGTCCCCAACATTATTAGGCTCTCCACACTTTAAACATCATATACAAAACAGAGTTTTAGAATACAGTTTTCAGAAAAATATTAATATGAAAAAAGAGAAGAAGCAAATCGTTACCCTTTGGGTGATTGTATTGGTATCAAACATCCAATTCATGTGACTGAACCAAAACCCATCAAGTGGGCTATGAGGGTCTCTGTCTGAATCACAAAACTGATGATGGTACCTATGTGTACTCACCCAATCAATTGGGTTTCCCTGAAGAAAACAACACACAAACATCAATCACACAATTTGTGACAAAATTACACATTCAACAAAAACTACATTATCATCAAATCAAATCACCTGAAGAGCTTGAGCTCCACAATAAGCAAACAAGTACTCAAGCCATTTAGGTAGCTTGAAGGCTTTATGAGAAAGATTCCTATGGAAAGACAGAGTAATCCCCAGAAGACCTGTAACGATATAAAGCCCAAAAGCAACCGAAACAGCTCTCCAATTGAATTGAAACGGAGCCAAAAGACTAAGCAAATGCATAGACAAAACGACAGCAACAGCTCCAAAGTCCATAGCTTTCCATTCTCTCTCCCACCAAACTACTTTTTCCTTCTTCTTCACCAACACATCAGATAACATTATCCTTCTGTAATCTCCCTCCGTCGCTGCAGCAGCTGTGGTGACATCTCTCTTCAAACCCTTTTCAGAGAATGCAACAACGAGACTAGGAGGCTTGAAAGGAGCAAGCTTTTGGTGATGGGTGAATGAAATTCTGGTGAAATTCAATGACGGTGTTGCTGTGTTCAAAGTTCTTGGAGATAACGATGGTGAACAGAGGAAAACGGGTTTGGGTTTTGTTAGAAGAGAAGCCATTATCGATGTGATGGCTAAGAGAAAGAAGGAAGAGAAGAGGCTTAAACCCTTAACTTATATACTAGTAGTATAAATATGTTAATATGTGTGCGTGTATAAATAAGGGTCGGTCTTTTTTGTATGCTTCACAATTAGTAGTACTAGTTGTGATGACAGAGACGTGCAAGATCTCATCTTTTTTGTGGTTCACGGGACTACATTGCGGCTAGATTTGGAAAGAGAGGATAAGATGGTTTTAGGGATTTGGATTGCCAATTTGGGGCAGTTATCTAAAACCCGGATCTTCTCTTCAATTTTTCGAGTTGTTTTGCTGAAAAGCCCGTGTTTTTCTTGGAAAGTTAACAAATCACCCCAATATTTGCTTTCAAACAATTGGGCTCATTGATCTCTTGAATGGGCTTATTTTGGTTTTGAGCCCATTCTTTCTTATTCATTAAAGGAAAAATCCCAAGAGTGAAAGGGACATGTTCCATAGACCTTACATTTCAAATTTGATATTTGTCTCTATGATACTTAAGTCTTTGTTTGTATGTGTAAGAAAAAAATTCTATAGTAGATATTTGTATTTGTGGTGTGAAAAATCCTTATCTTGAAGCCATATATCAATTACTTACATATTTTTCTCCTTCTTTCATCCCCAAAAAAGGTTTCTCATTAGATCGGTATCGATGGCTGCTGCCGCTAATACCTCCGCCGTTTTCGCCTCTCCGTCGCAGCCTTTATCCTCGAAACGTAGTTTTTGTAAGTATTTTCACTCAAATTCTTGATTCATTTATGTCAATCTATAATACTAGCTATATAACGAGTTAAAACTAAAGCTAATGAATGATACAGTGTACAGTTCAAGGATTGGTCCAATACTAAGGAGATTTCCGAGGAAGAAACTTGATCTCCAAGTTAAAGCTGTTGCCACGACTCTTGCACCTCTCGAAGAGATCAAAGAGTCTGTCTTTATTTTAGTTCATCGTGTTGCTTTGGTCGATATAACTATATGAATATAATAATAAACATAGTTCATGATTGATTATTTTGATAGATACAAGCTTCCTTCATGGGCCATGTTCGAGATGGGTACTGCTCCTGTGTACTGGAAAACCATGAATGGTCTTCCACCAACCTCAGTAAGTTTCTCTAGCTATTTTCAAGTGTTGAGGCTCTTTAACTCAATTAACTTCTTACAAAACTTTTTTGGATTAGGGTGAAAAGTTGAAACTTTTCTATAATCCAGCTGCAAGCAAACTCACTCTTAACGAAGACTATGGGGTTGCTTTCAACGGTGAGTTTCTCATAAAACATCTAATTAAATTAACTTGTATTCCGAGTTGTCCCAACGAGTTGGCGCGGTTAGGGCGGCTGTTTAATGGGGCTACCACATACTGTATAATTGTTTTCGTACAAGTACTTATAGTTAGCAGTCTAATCGTGGGGTTTAGTCAAGTAATTATTTCTAAGTGTGGCTTGCAAGTGATATATTTTCATTTCCAAATTAAATTAGTAGAAAGCTACATAGACCAGTCTTATGGAGTACTTATAACAACAAAAAAAATGAAAATATTCAATTGGTTACTAAATGGTGCAGGAGGATTTAACCAACCAATCATGTGTGGTGGGGAGCCAAGAGCAATGCTTAAGAAAGATCGAGGCAAAGCCGATTCTCCGATATACACTATGCAGATTTGCATTCCTAAGCATGGTTCGTTTTCTTTTATAATCAAAAATCAAATCATGGTTTGTGACCAAATAGTTATTTGTATTAATTTGACACTTTTATCTTTCCTATGAATCATTATCAGCTGTGAATTTGATATTCTCATTCACTAATGGTGTCGATTGGGACGGTCCATACAGACTTCAGTTTCAAGTCCCCAAGCGATGGCAAAACAAACCTATTGAGTTCTTCAATGAGGTATGTAATGAATTTCTTTTCAAATTTTCACAACTACTTATCATCTATATATGCAATATGCAAAACTTATCATTTATCAATTGGTGCAAAAAGGGTCTAGCGAACGAGTTGAGCCAAGATGGAGCCTGCGAAAGAGCAATATTTCCTGACTCGAACGTTGTTCCAACTCGTTGCACGATGATCGCCAACTTGACGGTCGAAGGAGTAAGTTCTCGCCAAACTATGTCCTATAAAATTTGAATACACTAAATTTTAAAATGTATGAACAAATTTCAGGGAGATAGATGCAACTTGGATCTAGTTCCTGGATGCATGGATACAAATTCAGAACATTTCAACCCATATGCTAATGTTGATGATGGCTCTTGTCCCCTCGAGTTATCCGATTCTGATGAATAGAACTAATTTTTATTTATGTAAATATATATACACATATGTTAATATCAGTATTTGAATACAATAAATGTGTTAGATAAGAGCTTCACAATTAAATTATCTGGGGGTTTTTAGCCACCCAATATTATAAATGTTCACTTGTTGATCTATTTATTAGTTGAACTAACAAATTAATATAAAGACTACTATATTGGAGAACTTTTCAACCAAGAACTTTGCATAAATTAGTTATACGAAGACCTAATATACACATATACCATTTAAAAAACTCAATGAGGCAGCTTCACAATCACGTACACATTTAGTAATTAGGTTCAACGAATGGTATTCAATTAGAACCATTTAATAGAAACTAAATTAAAATCATTAAACTTCAACTAAATGTGTTTCTAAACGTTTTAAGAAGAAATAGATTTAGTGTAATATACAATTATTTTGCCGGAAAAAAAAAATAGATTTAAGTGACTAGAGAGTCTTTTGAAATCAAACTACAACGAGTATTCCGTAAATGTCTCTTGCTCATCTCTTCGTACTTCCCGGCCAATGAGTCAAAGAGAATCCCAGCGCCAACTCCAACCGCAATATCAATCGTGTAGTGTCCTCTCGTACCAAGCAGCCTGATGGATTGCAATACATTGAGAATGTCAAAAACCATCGCCAGCCTAAACCTCTGCATTCTCTTCATGTCCAACGATGCGATCATCGATCCGGCGACGTGACCTGAGTAGAAGAGGAAGAACGACACGTTTCCGACCGGATAATCTACTCCTGATCCTAAAAATTCCTGTAAAAAGGGTTAAATAAGTACCTTAATCGTTCTTTTAAAAAAATATTGAACATATTAATATAGACAAGACGAACATAAACCCATGTTACAACACAAAAGTAAAAGTAAATGAAACAAGATTTATGCTAAAATCAAGGGAGTACAAATTAGCAGCCCTTTGAGAACATTCTTTTTGCATATAAGAAAGAGTCCATATTGTCAAATTATTTGGAGACACTAATATAAACTGCTTTTTTATACGGTAGTTACCAAGGGAATCACATGTCCACGACAAGGTATCGATCAATAAGAAAACAGAGAGAAAGATTTAGATGTGGAATTGAACCTGAGGGCGAGGGAGCTGAGTAGAGTAGCCGAGAATGCCACGACAAGTGAACATGAATAAAGCCGCGATGGTTGCCCGTGGTCGTCCTTCCACTGCCCATGTACATCCAATATACGTTGTTTGCATCCCTACCAAAATCTGTCCACACCCCCAACCAAAACAATTGATTAAAAAAAATGCAAAATTAAGTCGAATTTAACTAGTCTCTCTTTGTTGCATGTGAATATCATAATGCGAGGAATTTGAGGATAGTGTCATAAAAGATGTGTTTACCGTGTTTAAAGCGGCTAAAACGGTGTTAAGATTGGGTGAAGATGCCAAGATGCTATGCAGATAACGTGTGGCCACAAATCCTAGATCAAACGGCTGAGAACTCGCAGGAGTCATCTGGAACGTGTACTCCACAACCGTAAAAAACATAACTCCGGCCGCGAATAAACACGGTATCCAATGGTGTCTCGCCACGTAAATTATGTCATGCATCGTCCACGTCATAAACGACGCTTTGCTTGTCCATTCTCCTCCTCCACCGTCATCAGTTTTCTGAGCAATATCTTCCATTTGGCTATTTATTGGTCCTATTTGGCGATTGTGGTCGTCGAAGATTCCGTCGATGGTGACGCCGTTAGTGTGTTTTCCGTTAATAGGATTAGCTTTACGACGGAGAGGGGCGACGGTTTTGGTTACGGCGTCTGACATGACCGTTAGAATTAACGGAGAGTGACATTTCGGGATTTAGAGAGACGGGTTATATAAAGAGATTACATTTCCAAGGAAGCTTGTTTGAGCTAAAAACAATTCATACGAAAACGATGAGTATGAGATTAAAGAGCGACAATTACGCTTATTTTACGTAAGTATGATATTTTCGACGACATGAAAAGAGAGAAGAGTATGAGATTCTCATTACTTTAATAACTAGTCTATCACGTAAAAAAAACGCGTTAGTTGTGTATGTATGAATAATGTGTATATAACTTCAATTCAAGATTATGGAGAATATCAAAGATTTTGTGCCTCGTTGAATAAACCTATCAATATAACTAGTTCAATAATGTTAACTTACTCCCTCATATAGTGAGTCCCAACGTAAGACAGTTCTAAGTTTTTTAGAGGATAGATAAAGTAGTAAAAATTACATAATAATAAAAAGGGATACAAAGTAGCACACTACAAAATAACCATACAAAAACTGAAAATATCGCGTATCTTGTTAAATTACTCCCTCATATAGTGGTATATTATTCATACATATTTATATCTCTCATGACTCTTGTTAAAATCCCCAATGGTAAGTTGATGTATCAGTTGAGTTTTATTTATTCAAGAGCTTTACAATTAAAATATCTGATCAAAGGTTGAGTTTTATCCACCAAAGCATTATAAATGTTCACATGTTGATCTTTCATTTTATTATTGTCTCAAGGTTGATCTATATATTAGTTGAACTAACAAATTTGAAGACTATTATTCAAGAATTTTCTCAACCAAGAAAAAGGACAAAATAAATAAATTGTGATCCGTTGCTTAATTTCTCCTGAGACCCAAGTATTTATGATCATGGATCGGTGTACCTGTCCCGTTAACTTCATACGAAACCCATCTTGACCTACCAATGGAAAACAAAACACATATGGTTTTTTTTTTTAATAATAAAACACATTTGTTGCACCAAAAGTAGCGAGGAAGTACGTACACACAAAATTTATTGGCCAGTTTTTGGTATAAGGTTGAATGATTTTGTAGTTTTAGATTGTTCTATAACCATATCCTAATTTTATAAAATAAAAAAATTAACAATAATTTATTTCATCGTATGTTTTTTATTAAATCTTTTTTTCTTGAATTAGTCTCCACTCTCCACCATCCTACAATTTAATTATCTAACCATTTTTTTCACTATACTAATGGGAACATATATGAATATATAGTGTAGATCCTATGAATTTCAAATAGACTATGTAATACCCCTTAACATAAGATTGATCACACTTAGTTAGGTTCAAATAACGGTAGTCAAGTAGAACCATTTCAAAGAAAAACAAAAAAATTCATTACGCTAGATTCAACTCAACTAAACATTCTGATAGAAAACAAATTTAATTGACTAGAGAGTCTTTCGAAATCAAACTAAAACCAGTGCCTAAATGTCTCTTGCTCATCATCTCTTCGTACTTTCCGGCCAATGAGTCGAAGAGAATCCCAGCGCCAACTCCAACCGCAAGGTCGATTGTGTAATGTCCTCTTGTACCGAGCAGTCTGATCGACTGTAATACATTGAGGATGTCAAAGACCATTGCAAGTCTCAACCTCTGCATTCTTCTCATGTCCAATGATGCGATCATCGAGCCGGCGACATGGCCAGAGAAGAAGAGGAAGAAAGAGACATTTCCCACCGGAAAATCAACCCCTGATCCTAGAAAGTCCTGCAAAAGAGTTATGTAATACCCGGGATTAAATTATCTTGATCACGAACTAGAGATAATTAACCTAAGATATTACTTTTTTTCTTGAACATGTCAATAGTATAAGAAAACGACACATAAATCCATGTACCGATGCTACATCACGAGAAAGAAAGTAAATAGATGAGTCACTAGAAACCGTAGAATGTATATGAGTGACAATCTGATATTTATGTCCATTCAATCAAATCGTGGAACTATTTTGAAAGATGGAAAACAGTGATGCCTGATAATTGAAGAAAAATCACTAAGATGATGAAAATTAACCTAAACCCGGCAAGTTAAAACTTAAAAGCGTTAGACACAATCTATCACTCCCGACCAAAATATATACAATCTATCACTCCTTTCACTTCACACTAATATATGGTCATTTAGAGGATTTTGTTTTTTAAAATATCTTTAGAGTTTTAATGTAAACTGTAACTAGAAAATATCTAATTGTCTATGTTAAAACTATAGTCAATTTTAACAGAAATACGTAGCCAATTAGTTTTCTTAGAGGTACGTTTTATAGAAAATTAAATGAAAATTTTTTAGAGGTAGAAAACATAAAATCATTTGAAGACTATTATAATCAAATATACTTTGAATGAGAGTTGTAGATTAACAAATTATTTGGAGCCTTTATAAACTGTTTTCTATACGGTAGTGGCTAAGGGAAATCACACGTCCAAAATGTTCGACTTCTGCTGATATGGACCAACCAGTAAACAGGACGTTACATCTATATATACTGGTAGATCATTACTAATATTATAAAAAGAAAATGAAGTTACTAATGTAATAATATTTGGTTTATCCTTAAAGAGGGAGAGATATGTGGATTGGAACCTGAGGGAGAGGAAGCTGAGTAGAGTAGCCGAGAATGCCGCGACAAGTGAACATGAATAAAGCCGCGATGGTGGCTCGTGCTCGTCCTTCCACTAACCATGTCCATACAATATACGTTGTTTGCATCCCTACGAACACCTGTCCCCACCCAATTATATTAGTTTAAAAGTACAAAACTTAGATTTAAGTAACCAATCTCTCTGTGTTGCATGTGATCGTGTCTCCAACTCATTCTTCACCATGTGTCATTTTTTATTGGCTTTTCTAAAGTTAAAAGCGATCTATATTAATTAAGTGTTGTACAAACAAACAAAAAAGCAGTTGTTAAAAAGAAGATCACATAACTAAAACAAAGAGTTTGTAGTATTAACTATGTTTTCGTCCACTAACTAATCCGATTAAGACCATTTTATCCACTAACTGGTCTTAATCTTTTATGACCATTTTAGGATTAATCTTTTGCTAATTTTCTCTCACTATACTTAGGATATTTCATTGCTTGTTACCATTGACAGCAAAATTCCAGCTGGAGAATTAAATAACACGGGAAAATAATCTGAGGTTTGTTTCCATCTCTACCCCACTTTTATTTGACTAAAATATTAGGATTTATGAATGACGAAGAAAAAAACAAATTATTAGGTGAAAGGAGGCAATAAGAATTTGAAGATAATCATTAAATATATATTTTACCTAAATTAACTCACACGACATACCGTGTTTAGTGCGGCTAAAACAGTGTTAAGATCCGGTGAAGATGCTAATACGCGATTCAAAGAGCGCGTGACCACAAACCCAAGATCGAACGGCTCAGATCTCGCGGGAATCATCTGAAGCGTGTACTCCACGCCCATGAAGAACAGAAGTCCGGCAGCGAACATGCACGGTATCCAATGGTATCTCACCACGTAGACGATATCACGCGCCGTCCACGTCGTGAACGACGCTTTGCTTCTCCATCCTCCTCCTCCGACACCATTGGCGTAGCCGTTGTCAGTTTTCTTAGCAGATATATCCATGTGAGTGTTTGTATCTCCGACGCGACGGTTGTTGTTGTCTAGGGTTCCGTCAATGGCGACGCCGTTAGTGTGGTTTCCGTTAAGAGAGTTAGATCTGCGACGGAGAGAGACGTCGGTTTCAGCTGCGGCGGCTGACATGGCCGTTAAGGTTAACGGAGAGGGACATGTTCGGAGTATAGAGAGATGAGTTATATAAGAGATACAAGGCGGAGATTTCCAAGGAAAATTGTTTGTGTTAGAAAATTCATATGAAAAAAATGAGTTTTGAGAGCGACATTAAATTTATTGTTATAGTTAAGTCTTGTTTTCTTTTCTCTCTTTGGTGGGCTTTACCTTTGTGTACTGACATGTTGTTCTTTTTATATGTTAAGTGTGATATTCTTCGACAACAAGAGAGACAGAAGTATGAGAATGAGATTCTCAAAACTATAGTAATGCATTATTCGTGTTATGTATTAATGATTCGTGTATTACAGATACTTACGAAGGTCTTGTATGATGTGTCGAGTAAAAAAAAAACTATCTCGTCATCCAAAGCAGCAGAAGCATTGGTGTAGTGTTAAACAATATAGAAACAAAAACAGGAAGAAACAAAATGATCAATCGATACATTACCAAGAAATATGAATGAAACAAAATTTCTTCTTTGTAGAATATTGTCATATTGACATTGTTCACTCGATCACGGATTTGATATCTGACGTAGAAGAAACGCTATACCTGTTTTCTTGATTATCTTGGTTTGAATTTCCTTGCATGCCAACATATATTTTGAGATTTTAAATATATTTAGAACCATTTTATTTTTTATTTGTAAATTTATAGTAGACATTTAAGAGATTATAGAAAGAAATCTGAATTTAGTTGTACCAAAGAATGTAAATTTCATACAATCACACTCAAAAGGTGGTATGAATGTAATCATTTAAATGTAAATGTAAATCAAGAGGTAGTGATTTTGTTAGTTTTCACATAATTGGACTGGTCTGTCTAATCGTCACCCAATTAGACGTGTTTGTCTACTAGTCAAGGCTATGATTTGGGACATCGTTGATGTTTAGTTCACTTTTACTCAACTTTTACAAAAAAAAAAATCGACGTACAAAATTTCCTATTTCCTCTTTTCTTCATACTTATTATTATAATTT
>Ga0041059_1001031_pt1 | contig 22150 bp, 11 predicted proteins | sample AraColnosormetaG_FD_56232 | JGI IMG/M metagenome (GOLD analysis project Ga0041059, IMG submission 56232) | Arabidopsis roots microbial communities from North Carolina, USA - Col MF nosort | ecosystem: Host-associated > Plants > Roots > Unclassified | place: USA: North Carolina | collected... | reverse complement strand
AAAAATTAACCAAAATCGATAAGATAATAAGATAATAATTTTTTTGAAATCCCTATGTAAAATTATAGTCCCAATAATATTATAAATTAATAATCATAGATTTTAAGTATATATTTTAAGACTAATTTTTATATGAAATTTTTGTTCAAGCTACAATTACAACTCTTTTTAAAATACAACTAGTATGATCTCTGTTGTACTCACATAACTATTTGCGTATTTGATCCATCATATTTTATTTTGTAAAATCTTTTATTTGAGAAAGTATTGCTAAGATTTGTGTTAGATCTGGGCGTTCGGTTATCGGATCGGATTAGGTTCGATTTTTTCGAATTTCGGTTTGTTTGGATATAGATTCTAATATCCATACGGATAATTATAAAATTCGGATCGGTTTCGGTTTGGATATTTTGGATTTCGGATCGGTATGGATATGATATTTAACATCCGATTGAAACCGAATAACTGATATTAATCCGAACATAAACCGAAAAAACCAAAATATGCAAACCAAAACTGAAATGAGTAGATGAAATGAAACCATAGCAAACCATAAAGTTTTGAAACCAAAGTGAGGCATAAACTATGCCAATACATCAAAGTTTTGAAAGAAAAGTAAACCATAACATCCTAAAGAGTAAAGAAGTAGCAAAATTCAATTGGAAAGTAGTAAAAAAAAGTGAAAGAGAGTGAAAACAAGCCAACAACAGCAACCTCAAGCTTCTTCTTTGTCGCATTCTCAATCTGCACCATGTCCTTGAACTTTGATACAACAGAATACTTAACTTCTTAATCTATGAAAGACATGAATCAAAAACATCAAGTTTAAAACAATTTACCTTATAGCCGACTAATGAATTTAAGGATAAGAGTCTTCTAAGCAGAGTTGCCATCAAACTCTATAATCAAGAAAAACAAGAAACTCAAAACTGTGAACAATTAAAACTATTAAGAGGGAATTAAAATAGAGCATAAGGGATGAATTTACCTTTTTCAATTTTATCTAGCTCAACAATGTCTGCAAGGAACTCTTTAATGGTAACAACAGATTTATCACCTAAGTGATTCGCATTCTTCATCCACTGCTCCGTGCACAACAACACTTCAACCATATAATGAGTTCATCAACTTCTATGTGGCTCTATGACTCGACCACTGATACTAAAAGCACTTTCAGAGTCAACCGATGACACTTGCATTGCAAGGACATCCTTAGCTATTACAGACAAAACTAGTAACCTACCACAATTGAGCTTCCACCAAGAAAGTACTTCCCACTCTGTTCCAATGATAGTTTTAGGATTCTCCACTTTCTCCTTCAAATACACATCTAACTCTTCCCTACCATCATCAACCCTAATCTCATCAACCAACTCCTTATAAGCAAAGCCCATCCTCTCATACCCCATACTATCATACATCAAATCAGAGGGCTCACCTTGGCTAGCCGTAGTCGAAGTCTGAGTGGACTGTGATGATGGACCACTACCACGATGTTTTCTGAAAACGACTACTATACTCCTTAAACAGAGTAGTCAAAACATTGTTGACCTTTTCAGCCATCTCTTTAGCATCAGTAGTATCTTCCCCATAAAGCTTTGCAAAACACATATTAGCAAACTGCATTTTCTTCCTTGGATCAAAGACACTTGCAACTATTAGATAGACATTAATGTTTCTTGTTCCATCCCAATACTTAACAAAATTTCCTAACATAGCTTTAGCCTTAGTTTTCAGATCCTTGTCTAAATTATTGCCTAGTGACACCAAATTCGTTTTTATAGTCACTATCTCACCATAGCACTTATAAGAAGCTACTGAATTAGAAGCAGACACAACCAAAGTATAGTTGTAGAATATGAATTAGAAGCAGACACAACTTTCTGGTCAAATGAATCACACCTTGAAGTTGAAGACCTCACATACTGCACTGCATTGCGTATGGCTGCCACATAATCACCCAATTCAACCAAACCCTCCTTGACAATTAAATTGATTATGTGAGCAGCACACCTCACATGCATACATTCGCCTTCTAAAACAAATGCTTCATTACTCCTTAAGCTGAATGCTTCTGGAAATTTCTTCAAAGCAGAAGTGTTTGCTGTTGCATTGTCCACTGTGATAGTGAAAATCTTCTCTATTCCTCACTCACCCAAACACTCAAGAAGAATCCTTGCTATTGTTGCACCTTTGCGATCCGTAATGTACTTAAATCCAATGATTAGCTTCCTTAATTGCCAAGCAGAATCAACAAAGTGAGCAGTAATCACCATGTAACTAGCAGTCGTAGCTTTAGCTGTCCAGATGTCAGTTGTCAAAGAGACTCTTGGATTAATAGCCGCAATCCAAGTCTTCAGAGATGCTTTCATTCCCACATACATTTTAACAATGTCTTTCGTAGCAGTTCTCCTAAAATGTGGCGCGTAGAGGTTTACCTTGTCGCATAAATGTTTCCAAACCGCGCTTTGAATGAAAGAAAGTGGTAATTCTCCCAGCACAAGCATCTCATTTGAAGCCTCTCTGAAAATCTCCTCTGTAACTTTCCCACTCTGAAGCTGTCCCTGATTGTTGATAACAGTTTGATTTTGTTTCTGAGTCCATGCTTGAAAATGCTTGCAGATTCGAAGATGATTCTTCAAGTTTGAAGTCCCATCTTTAGAATCACATCTGTAGGTTCTGTGACAATAGTTGCACTTGCATTTCTTAGGGTTATCTTCAAATCTCGTTTAATGGTCCCAGACAAACGACCTTGTACTTGGTTTCTTTGACTTAGGTGGTTGTGAAGTAGCTCCACCATCTTCATGAACATCCTTCTTTTTGTTAGTAGCATTGCTTTCAGGTTCAGTCACTTTCTCATTCCCCACATCACTGTTGCTTGGAAATGGTGATGAATCCATCTAAACATAAGAACAATGAGAAGTTAAGAGCATATCAAAGTTTTTGAATGTCAATTTGGTTACAAAATTTCAGCTACAAACAATCAAAAATATACATTCACTAATCAAAAATTTACGCTCACAATGAAAACATACGTTCACTAATCAAAAATATACGCTCACAATGAAAACATACTTTCACTTATTAAAAATATACGCTCACAATGAAAGCATACGTTCACTAATCAAAAATATACGCTCACAATAAAAAATATACGTTCACTAATCAAAAATATACTATCACAATCAAAAATATACTCTCACTACTCAACAAACATCCATTGACACAACAAGAGGATTAGAATCGACAAAGAATTTAACTCCAACATACACATATCATTTTTAAACTTTCGTCAACTGTTACTAAATTAATACACATCTCCAAGAAGTTGTGTTGTGTACGTCGTTGTACTTTGTTAAATGTTAAGAAAACTTCAATAGATCGAATCCCAAACCGACGACTTAGAGAGAACGAAAAAATAATCATTAGCTATATGACTAAATTAATTTAACTGAGTACCAAATTTTTAAAATCCAAACGAAGAATTTAACTCCAACATAACAATAAGAAACAATAATCATTAGCTATATGACTAAATCAATTTAATTGAGGTTGAAATTTTGTCTCTAATGAAGAAGAAGAATCAGAGAACATAGACGATAACTAATGAAGAAGAAGAATTGAAGTTCAAACACATACCCGAGATCGATTACTTGATGCTTCTGATAGAGGCGATTGGGACGAAAGAAAGCTTAAGAATTCCATATTGAAAGATTAGGATTTTATGGTTATAAGCTAGAGGAAATGGATCCCGTATTGCTAGGAAAATCAAGAAGATTAGGGAAGTGGATCGAATCCATATTGTTTGATAGAGAGGAAAATCATGATAAGGGAAGTGGATCCCGTATTGTAAGGGACGAGTAGGGTATAGAAGAAGAACTATTGATTTGTTTCGGATACCCGTATTGCTTCGGTTCGGATCGGATAAAATCCGATATCCGTGGATATAGAAATCAATAACCGTTCGGTTAATTGATCGGATTCGGTTCGGTTTTTAATCCGATTTTTCCGGTTTGGATGCGGTTCGGATTATGGGATTCGGATTAAACGCCCAGGCCTAATTTGTGTAAAAAAAATTGGATTAAGCTTCATGTTTACGTTTACGTTCACGTTAATGTCATAGATATACAGACACAATATTTTGCAGAAAAATAAATTATAGAAGTCAAAGAAAAATAAAAACCTAATATAACTATATATGCAAACAACAGAGCATATAGAAAATTAAATTAAGAAACATTTTAAGAAGAATATAGTATTATATTTTACGTAAATATATATATATATAAATTAATAATTTATCATATAAACTAATAAATATTAATTTATAGGATAAATTATTAATTTATAGGATAAATTAATATCACTATAAATTAATAATATTTTGTGGTCCCAACATTATTAATTTATAGAGTTTCTACTGTAGTTTAAATAATTATTATAAGATAATTAGTAATTTACAACCAATTTAATCATATTTGGAGTGATTGGATGAAACTAAATTACTTGCTATTAGGAGTGATTAAAGCAGATTAATGTTTTGAATTTATTAATATAGAAAGTATTTTTAGGTATTGGATGAAATTAATTATTCTAGTACAACTGATTTGTTTGGGTATAGCTATGTTTCAGGGTTTTGTTTGAATCTAGTATTTTGGTATATTGATACATTTATGTATGATTATGTTTCTGAGTTTTCTGGGTTTTGAAAAACAAAAATTAAAAAAAAAAATCTGGATTTTGTAAAAATCTAGTATTTTAGTATAACTGGTACGTTTACCTACAACTATGTTTCTAGATTTTGTATGAATTGTAGAATTAGTACAATTAGGCAAAACTATGTTTATCGATTAATATATAAACAAAATTGATCAAATGAATAATAATATTCCAAAAATAAAAATTTAATTTAAATATATTAAAAATATGCTCATTTGACCACATGAGAATAGTCATTCTAAAAACAAATTAAATAATAATAAAATTATACTCATAGTTGCATAGTAATACTTGGTTGCACCAAAATAAACATAATAGTTACTTTATTCGATTAGTAAGTATAATCATTTGTTCTTGGCTTTAAATCAATTTTTTTGGGTGGAACCGATTATATTAGGTAATTAAAGTACATTTACTATATACTTATGTAATTTTATGTGTCAAATTATAATTATTGAGGGTATCCATAATTTATGGTTCAAAAACACAAAGTAATCATGAAAGTATAAGGTCATTGATGTAAGTTACCTTACATCATGTAACAATTCAAATTTAGTTGATGTAAAATTTCACTAACTTACAAATAATATGTAACACTATTGTGTAAAATGCACTGTTGTGTATTTAATAGCCCAAACACATCGTTTTGAGGTTTTTATAGTTTTTAAATTTTACATTTTTTGGTAACAGTCCATAAACATAGTTGTACCAATTTGTTCCAGTTGCACCAAAATTTGGATCCGTAAGTTTGCTCACAGTTGTATCCAATGGTATCTAGTTGTCTCAAATCTTTGATCCCAAATTTTTCTATAAAATTCCGCATTCAAGCTACAAATTTCAACTTTTTCAATCATATTTACCAACGTGAGATCTTAACCTATTAAGAAAACAATTCTATTAACTTTAATAACCATTAAAACCAAACAAATTTGCATGTTTATAATTTTTTCAATTCCAATTGAAATTCCACAATAATTTCATTAGTTAATGTTATATCTAATGAAATTTATGTCACATTGCTAATCTAGAGAATATGAAAAAATAAACTAAAATTACTGAATTGAGCTTTAATGGTGGATGGAGAAGAAAAAGAGAGGAGATATGAGATAGGAGAATTCAAAATCTTAAGATAAAAGAGAGAGATCCCAAAATCTAATTGTTTTTTTTTGTAGATAATGAGAGAAAAGAGAGAATGATTTTTATTGGTTTTTTTTCCAAAGAGTGACTGATATATGGTATAAATTATATCGTATAATACAATCATCCAGCAATGGGAACCCATTTTGGAGATGATTTTTATTGGTTACATTTTTAATTTGTTTATAATTTTATTATGGAAAAAGGGGTAAAATTGGTTTTTGATAATATGAAGAAGCAAATGGGGTAGTGAGAATAAATGGGGGTTTTTGAAAGAACGTTTGGAGAAAAAGGGGGTGAAGAGATTAAAGTCCTTAAATAAATAAGGGTAAAATTGGGTTTTCGATCATTGAATAATACCCTTTTAGTAAACTAGGAAATTGTTAAGTTAGTATGATCTGACATTGAAATTCTAGTTATTTGTTTTTTTTATAACTAAAATTCACTTAAACATAAAACAAGTACGGAAGATTCCATAGTAAATATGAATTTATATTTTCAAATCATTCATTTAGTTTGTAGAATATTTTCTAAAAATTCATATTCGAATAACATAATATTATTCTATTCTAATACAAATTATTCTAAATCGTTTGAATACATCATTCTTAGTTCCTATGATCATAACAATAACAGTAATGGCCACGCGGCACCTCTACATCTAGACATTGGCAATAAGGAAATTGTTTTTTTCCAAGGCTGTCTTCGCATAATGGAGCATCAACACAATTTCCATCCATAAATCTAACAATGCTATCCTTTTTCTTCTTGTTCTCAACTGTGTTAAATCAGGAAAATGTTGAATTGTTGAGAAAACATGTTAGATAAACAATTTATTATGTAACAAATTGTGGAACATATTTTGCTATTAGCTATGATCAATATTTTTATATTATCCGAGTAACTGATCAAAATCTAAAGAAGAAGAATATATTACCTTCGGCATGACTCATAACAAAGAACACGAAAATACATAAAACCACCAACGAAGTAGCAGACTTCATAATTAAAAAAATTGATAAAATATTTTATACGTTTTCTTAAATTTCTTATTTTTTCTTGATCTAGTAATGAATACTGAGGAATGTATTCAACTATATATTTTGAATTATTTTTGGGTAAAATTAGGAAAAATGCTACATTTGTTATAATATCCTCCCAAATCCCACTAAAAGAATGATATTTGAAATTTTATCTTCTAATGAAGAGAATCTTCTTTATATACCACTTTAGAGTCAATATATATCCAATGCTTAAATGGATGATTGGTTGGGTTGTAGTTGTACATTTTTATGTTGTAGTGTTTTTGCTATATATGTGCTGGCAGTAGCTGTAAGTGTTTTTTCTGTATCTATCTTATTATATAAAGTTGGATAATCAAAGTTGCTAACTCAGGTGATCGCGACACCTCTCAAGTTTATTGGTATGATATCGATATATATCAAATCTAATTTTGTTAATATATATAAAAACAAAAATATAAAAGTTGCTAACTCAGGTGATTGCGACACATGTCAAGATTACTAATAAGATATCAACACATGTCAATTTTGTTTTTTAATATTTAAAAACAAAAATACAAATCTCCTCACTCTATCAAAAAATATATATACATAAATCAAAAGAATTTTACCTATATATTTTAAATAGAAGTAAATGTTCCTTATTTTATTTTTAAAAAATATTAATAAGTGTTCTGATATTTTGAATATATAGATATTGTTTTTGATTATTTATGTATGTATTTCTTTCGATAGGATTAGGAAATTATCTAATTTTGTTTTCTAGAGTTACATATAATTCATAAATATAACGGATTTTTTTAACAAAGACCCGACAAATATATCTATATATATATATATATGTGTGTATTTTGTCAAAAACAATTTCTTTTGTTTTGTATAGATAACAATCTAGAATATATATGTCAAAAATAGATAAAATTATGTGATTTATAGATAAAAATTATAATGTAAAAACTCAATAGCATCGGAGATGAATGTGAATTAAGTGTATTCATGTTTGAGTAAGACGTTTAGGACAAGTTACTAATACTCAAAGTCTAAGTCACATAGAAGTATTAACTTCATAAATAAATAAAAAGTAACTTATTTGATTTAAGAATATTTAGAGCGAGTAGATTAATTGAGATAAGAGTTAGAGCATTAAATATTGAAAAAGTGTGTTAACGGATAAAAATTAGATTTTTTTTTTACCAGTGGACGAATAAGATTATGTTGGATGTATAAGCTCGATTTTGCATGAGACTTTGATTAATGGCATATTAAGAGGTTTATTAGTCCACAAAGAGAATTTCGTCAAGCAGATTTACTATCTCCGTATATTGTGTGTGGATATATATATATATATCTATATATACATTTTTGCAACACTTTTATGAAATAAATCCTAGAGTTTGAACTTAAAATTTAATTATTTAGATTTAAAAATTTTAAAACAAGATATTGAGGTCAACAAACATTGCCAATCGGAAATTCTCCATGTTTTCTAACAAAAATATCTATTCCGAGATTTTTTCTATCAATTAATTACTCCCAATAAATATTTTGAAGATTTACTCAGACGTTATATAAATTAGGTGTATTCACCAGAGCCATACAAAACTTTTTTTAATTACTCTCATATTTTTCGTTTTTTTTGTATACTCAGTGTACCCCTACTAAACGTTACAGAAAAAAACGTAATTACAAAGAATGTCACTGCCACGTCAGAAATTGCTGATGTGAATTAATGAACTCAGCTCTAAGGCGATACAACGGCAGTTACGGCTGAGTTAAGGTATGTTGCAGCTGAGTCATGAGAAAACGACGGAATTATGAGTATAACTCAGCCTAAGTTACGGTTGATTTAAAAAATTTGTCTGAGTTATGCGATAACCAAGCCTACATGACAGCTGAGTTAAGGAATTTTGTTTGAGTTATAAGAATTTCGGGCATAACCCAGACAACGTTATGGCTGCGTTATTAGAAAACGGCTGACTTATTTCCTTGACACGAGTAAGTTACTTTTTTCCGGCTGGCTGGGTTATGAAGGACAGCTTAGTTATGGGATGATGTTACGGCTCAGTTATGATCGAGTGTCATAAATCAGCCGTAAAGAGCTGGATTACCGGATAACTCAGCCTAGTTACGACTGACTTAGGTGCAAAAGATTAATTACTATAATAACATGCAGTTACAGCCGAGTTATTAAACGTTACGACTGAGTTATTTGAGGTACGACATTACACGGCTGAATTAACTTGGCATTTATTCGTTTTTTAATTACTGTAATAGTATTCATGTTGCGACTGACTTATAGATTTGTTTGATGGTTGAGTTATAAGGCAAATTTTACATGTTCGTTTGGTGGCTTACTTGCCACCTCATCAATTCAAAATGACACCGACTGCAATATTCCATGTCATCATTCCATGTCAGCAGCATCAATGGAAAGACGAAACGTCCCTAGCTTTTTTAACTCGTCTTCTCATTCATCTTCAATTTCTTTCATCTTCTCATTCATCTTCAATTTCTTTCATCTTTCTCTCGATATGGCTAATCCGGTTCCGGTCATATTTGTTTCCGGTATTTGGTTTAAGAAACAGAGATTCGTATATAATCTCGTCGAAAGAGGGTGTAGAGTTGTGCAGCTAGAAGCGAAAACAACGCACGATAGGCTTTTGAAGTTGGTGCTCGGTGATTACGGATTGAATCAGAGGACCCATTAGTTAAAGCTGAGTTACATGTTCTCCAACAAGACTCTGAAAAATATGCCGCTTGATACTCCACCAGTTTTTGTCTCTAATGATCAACAGTTGCAATGTTATCCAAGGTTGATGAAAATCGGCCACCTACGTCTTTGTGTGGAGTTTACGGCGAAAGAGCCAAGGGGTATTAGTCGGAAGGACGGATCCAGAGGAAGGATGAAACGGCCAATGGGTTCTGACTCAAGAGTAGAATCTAGATTCGAAGTTCCGGGTAGGGGGTTTGAAGATTTATGTTACCATTATCAAGACGATGAGGCAAGTGACGATGAAGCATGTAACGAAGAAGCTGCTGACGAAGAAGTAGGTGACGAAGAAGAAGAAGATGATTTTTCTAGCCGGTTTGATGTTTTCGACGACTCTGACGGTGTCTCATCAGATGATGATAACTTTACTGTATACGGTGAGCCTCAGAAATAAAGATGAAGATTCACCGTAACTTCCTCCTAAGAAGAGAACTTAAAACATTGAAACGATCAGATCTTCTAGGAGGTCGGTTGATTCAAGGTTGGAGCTGACTACGCTAACACTCGCTGTAGGCCAACGATACGGTAGCAAACGAGTTGGAGTATCGACTCAAACTTCTTGTGATAAGGAATGGATTTGATTTTGATGTACCAATATCAAATACGACTACAATGGTTTACGATTGCTGGGTTGATGGATGTCGCTGGAGAGTTCGTGCATCTACACAAGGGGATGAGCCTTATTTTTAGGTTTGTATATATGATTCGGAACACACATGTTCTGTGACGGAATGTTCTAATCGATCCCGACAAGCAACACATGATATTTTGGGAGTTCTTTACAAAGACTATCTTGGTGACGTTGGTCCGGATGTTAGACCAAAACCTGTCAGAATAATTATCAATAAGCATTTTAGAGTATAGGGAATTCCAATGTTTCGGCTGACTTACTGATTATTGTTTGGCCGACTTATATATATATATTACGGCTGACTTATAGATATATTATCGCTGACATATAATTACATTCTGGTTGAGTTATGACCCTTTTCGGCTGACTTAACATCACTTTGTGGCTGAATTGTATTACATTTTGCCTGAGTTATAAATATATTATGGCTGACGCTAAGGTTATTGGAAGTCATACAAGACGCTAAGGTTTGCAAGGAAGCTCAATCTGGGAACCCCTGATAGTAGTTTTGAAGAACTGCGTTCTTACCTATACATGATAAGACGGGCAAATCCGGGTACAATCACGCGTCTTCAAATTGATGAGAGCAGAAGATTCAATTATCTCTTCATTGCTTTTGGTGCCAATATCGATGGGTTTCCTTTCATGCGCAAAGTTGTTGTTGTCGACGGTACATTTCTCCATGGTAGTTACAAAGGGACGCTTCTAACAGCCCTAGCTCAGGATGGTAATTTCATATTTTTCCGTTAGCTTTCGGTGTAGTTGCACTAAAAATGATGAATCTTGGCGTTGTTTTTTACTCAACTCAAAGTTGTTATGCCTGACGCAATGGATCTGGCGATAATCTCGGACAGACATAGTCAATAAGGAAAGCAATTGGTGAAGTGTATCTGTTGGCTTCTCGTGGAATTTGCACTTACCATTTGTATAAGAAAATTTTGGTAAAATTCAAAGGAAAACAAATGTTCACTCTCGTGAAAAAAGCGGCAAGGTGTTTTAGGCTGCCTGATTTTAGTGACGCGTTCAACGAGATTGAAGAGCGTGATCCTGACCTACATGGAGACCTCTAAAGAGCGGGTGTTGAAATGTGAGCACGTGTTCATTCCCCCGGTGAAAGGTACAATTTAATAACTACAAATATAGCGGAATCAATGAACAAAGCACTGTCAAAAGCCAGAAATCTTCCCATAGTTCGACTGTTAGAAGCGATACGGACTATGATGACAAGATGGTTTGCTGAACAGAGAGAGGATGCGAGCACGCATCAAACTCAGCTCACGCGTGGTGTTGAAAAACCGTTACAGGTAACTCAGCTGTAACTGTGTACATAAGTCAGTCGTAGGATGCCCATAAACCAGACATTATGGGCATAACTCAGCCATAACATATCTGTTTTTTTATTCTTTTCTCTAATATGCCCGTGTCACCGCTTCAAGACTTATGGATGTACAAACGATTGATGCTTTCCGCATACAAGTAGCTTATGGAACATCTTTGCATGTTGTACATGTGGATGCAAAATAATGCACATGCCATCGTTTCGACAAAGAGAAATTACCATGAATACATGCAATCACAGCTGCAGAGCATATGGCTTTTACTCTATCAAGCCTTATGGTTTCCTCCACATCTTCATCAGACTCAGGTAGCATGCGATTGTCTTCAACTAGTAACTGGTCTGTAATATCAAATATAGAATCATCATGATCTACCTTCCCACCGTCAATCTTGTCAGTTTTTTCCTTGACTTTCTCAACTCTATTGGGGACAGAAGCAACATCTTCTATCTTCACATTAGTATCAGGTGTTAACATTCTTAGTCTCACCTTTGTGAGTGGAGCAGGAGGAAGCGCCGCTGCCTTTCTTCCTCTTTTCTTTTTGGCGGCTGGCTCTTTGACGGTTGGCTCATTTACGGTTTTCTCTTTAACGACAGCTTTCTTTCTTTGAATCTGCCTTCGCTTTAGAATTTCTCCTCGCCAACGTCGAAGTGCGTAAAGTCCGGGCACCAGGAGACTTCTCAATGAAATCAATATCAGCTTGGTTTACATCAGTGGTCTTAACAAATTCGCCATCAAGATTCCTACTGACCCCACATCCTTCTCTACCACCAAATCTACAACTTCCTTTGACTGCATAAACGTAAAGATAACTCAAGCATAAAATAACGATAACTAAGTCATATGTATAATGATAACTCAGTTGTAACTAAATAAGATAATAATAACTCAGCCGAAAGTAAGTAAGATAAAGACAACTCAGCCGTATAACATAACGATAACTCAACCATAAGTAAATAAAAAGTTCTAACTCAGCCAAAAGTAAACAAGGTAAAGACAACCCAGCCGTATAACATAATTATAACTCGGTCGTAACTTAATAACATAACGATAACTCAGCCATAACATAATTATAACTCAATCGTAAGTAAATAGCGTATTGATAACTCATCGGTTAGCTTACCTGAGGAGGACTAGTAACAGATTAGTTATTTGGAGGTTTTCGTGGACCTTTTGGTGTTTATTGATTTTGGGTTCGAATCATTTCTTGCTCCTCAGCTATTAAAAACATATCTCTAATTTTCACTCTAGAGAATAATTATGAGTCAGCTTTACCACTTTGGCCAGAAGGCCTACCCCAATGGCCTTCAGATGCTCTTTCATCTATTTGACCTCATTCTCAATAGATCCAAACTTGCTTTCAAACTTTGCATCAATCATCGCTTATACTTGATCTCCAATCACCTCCAGACTGGAGGACATTTCTTTGATGCTTGTATCAACAATGTCAAACTTTGAGTTTAAGGGAGAGATTAATTTAGACACCACATCCACGAAGGAAACATCTTCCCGAACATCCTCCTCGTCCTCGTCCTCATCAGATTCACCATCTACTTTTTTCTTCTTCTTCTTCTTCTTTTGTGCATCTCCTCCACCAGATTGAACATCCTCACCGTGAGAGACTTTCTGCTTCTTTGCGGGAGATTCAGACACAGCCGCTGCTTTATCTTTTAAGTTTTTTTTCTTCTTCTCATTCCTCTTCACATCCCAATAACCTTTAACAAACTTATCCCCATGTATGTCTTCGATCAAGTGATCAAGTGCTGGGTATTCTAGCTACTTCATCTGACCAAGTATGAAACAGCTCGCTTACATCTACAACACAAGAGATTATAAAACTCATCAGTATGTTTAAAGTCAGTTATCAATAAGTATAACTCAGCCATCGCTCAACAATAATTCAACCATCACTAAACCACAACTAAGTCATTGCTAAACTATAACTTAGCAATTAATAAACAATAACCCAACAATAAAAAAACAATAACTCAGCCATCAAAAAACAATAACTCAGCTACCAATAAACAATAACTCAACCATCACAGAACATAACTCAGCCGTCACAGAACATAACCCAGCCATCACAGAACATATCTCAGCCATCACTGAACATAACTCAGTCAATAACTATCATAACAGAGCCAAAACCTTACCTCAGCACCATACGCTGTGATATCTTCAGTAATGGCCGATTCTATTGTTGCACGGGTACGGTTGCCACCCTATGTAAGCAACAGAATCTCATCCTCTTTGACTACGTTCCCAAATCGCTGTCCAATGGTGTTGATTGAATCATACGCCCAAGCCTGTAACACGAAAGTCGTATCCCTGATGGTGTACGACTTGCCAATAGGCCTCAACATCTTTATAGAAACAACAAGGGCTTAAAATGCTGACTGACCCCATGGATAAATCTTCATGGCTTCGTCATCAAAAATCTTTTGGTACTATCAAATGGTATTCTAGAGTTAGGATGCAAGCCATAAAGTTCATTGGCTAGAAGAGTCAATAACCCAAACCATCTACGCTTTTCAGGAGGCCATGCTCTGCACACTACTAAGCCTCGCCTAAGTTCATCTAACTTAGGACCTTCACCGGTAGGCACACCCAATTCCCTGAAGAACGTTTTGTAGTCCGCTTCAAGCTCAAACTGTTCTGTAGACAGTGGATCTGTGTTTAACTCCTTCTTCAGTATTCTTAACTGTCTACATAGTAGATAATGTACAGTCTTACCAGACCAAACAAAATGGCTATCAACTAGCTAAGCAATTAATCCAAGAGGTGTCTCTTTCATTTGATCCCATGTATCTTGTCCTATTGATTCTGATCAGAGGGAAATCTCCCATCTTGATGTTGTGATTAATGGCTTTAGCCTCCAGATAGAATCTTCCTCTTGGTAAAGTCTTGGAGGGTAATCTCTTGCTTGGTCTTCAGACATCTGATAAAGCATAAATCAGCCGTAAGCATATATTAACTCAGCCACAACATAAAACAAACTCAGCCACATATAACATAACTCAGCAAAACATAAACCAAACTCAGCATAACAAAAACTCAGCCAATACATAAAACATACTCAGCCACAGATAACATAACTCAGCCAACACATAAACCAAACTCAGCCATAACATAACAAAAACTTAGCCAAAACATAAAACAACCTCAACCACATCATAACAAAAACTCAGCAATGGATGTAAGGTTAAACCACAACTCAAACAAAACGTAAAACAAACTCAGTAACATATGCATTGATAAACCATAACTCAACCACATCATATAACAAACTCAGACACAGATGCATTGATAAATCATAAATTAGTCAGCAAACAAACAGTAACTCAGCCATCGAATCAATTAGATCTAACAAATCATACACCATATGTCAATAACCGGCGCCGAAAACCAGGCGGAATAAACATCGTTAAAAACCATCAATAACATCGCGATAGTTTTCGGAAAACGGTTTCAGTGACGGAAATCACTTGCTATTGAATTTAGATGTCGGATTCTTGTCGGAAAATTCGAAATAAAGTTAGGATATAGACTTACCGCAACTTAGACAAGTTCAGTTCAAATGCGACTTGATAGGTAAGTGACTTTACTAAACTAGAAATGCGACTTTGCCGTAAGAATTTCGGACAGCACAGACGAGAGAAAGAGAAAACGACAACGAAATTAGGGTTCAGGAATCGTTCCCGTCGAGAGAGAGAGAGAGAGCGACAGTTTTTTTTTCCGTTGATGAACAGTAATGTTCAGGGGAAAACCGAAAGGTTTTTGCGGGTTTAGATGACGTGGATTATCTGAGTAATGACGTGGATTGATGACGTGGATAATCAAATTTTTTTATTTATTTTTAATTAAAACGAATTAAATAATAATATTTAATAAAAATGAATTAATATTTAATATTTAATAATATTTACACAAGTGCTAAAAACATATGAGTAATAAAAAAAGATGTATGATATTTTAGGAATAAACATACAATTCTATGCTATCTGAGTAATTAATTATAAATATTTTCCAATATTTCTTCTCCTTGATATCTTTTTAAAAATTGATTTTAAGAAATAAAGTTGTGACTGAAAATTTCAAATGATGAAATATTCCTAAATACTAACAATCTTGAAGAATTCATCCCAAATTCGTATCAGAACCGAATATTTTTCCCCTGTACTCCAAGCCATTTATGACCTATTTTATGAGCCTATAAATACTTTAAACCTTAACGTCTTCTATAATCATCAAACACACCAAAGTCACGAAGAAGAAAAAACTATAGATGAAGATACAATAGTTTGCGGAGTTAGAAATTGTGTCTCTAGTGAAGATAGATGTCAATGGGAGAGATTGTTGCAATAGTTTGTAATAGAGCTTCTAAGATGTTGTGTACGGGAACGGTTGTGACGGCGACGGTGAGATGTTGGTGCAACGGTGGGTAATGGAGCTTCTCAGCTGTGTGGATCACTCGAGGGAACTGTGTGACAGTTGCGCTGAGATATGGGTTGTGACGAAGGATACAACAAAATGCGCTTGCTTTTGTTGGTGATTGGTGAGAGAATGGTCGGAGAGAAATATTTTTAGAGGGTGTTGTGGATATGGCCAAATGTGCTTGCTTGTGTCGTAGGTTAGACAAATGAGTGAAGAAATAATCTATACTATTAAGAGAGAATGAGGGGCAGACAAATCATAAGCCATTTAAGCCACTTTTAAATATCACGTTACAATAAAAACTCAAACAAAAAAAAGTAAGGGTTCCTTGCATCATCAAAGCCGACCTGAACCGTGATTAAAACCGACCCAAGTAAAGATATGCGGATCCTGCAAAATGAAAAATGGGCTATTCACTTGTTTTGGTAATCTAATTAATTCTACGTAATGGACTTCACGGGTCAAGGCATAAGAGATGTTCTCGAAAATATGGGTGTTTAATGTTGAAATTAATAACAAAGCCGAATTAGATTCAATCACCTAAAAGATATTTCTATAATAAATCTTCTGAATAGTAGTAAATAAAGATAAATTTTCTATAACAAACAAAATCATTTTTCCGTATATTTTGATAAGTGAATAAGGANAAAAAAAAAAAAATACGAAATCATTTAATAGAAGATACCAAACATAACAGAATCTATAAATTCGAATATTAACTACTCAAGCAAATATAGTATTGACGCAAACAACGATACGGATTCAGTTATTATATTTACCAAATATAACAATAACTATATATTCAAATCCTAACGAATCGAGCATATACCTTAATTATTTATTTGAAATCCCGATTTGCAAATATATTAAAAAGATTTTAAGTTTAACCCTAAAAATCTTTAGTCGACCTTCTTTTCCTATAAATATGCAAGTCTACTAACAAATTTAATACTCACTAAGCTCTCAAAGTCTCTCTCTAATCGTTTGCTACTTTGTTTTTCATTTCTAACAATGGTTTGAAATCTTGGTATAACCAAATTTTGCTGACATTACTAGATTAGATATTAGACTAGATTAACACTCTCCTTTTTTTTTCTTGGGCAAAAGATTAACACTCTCCCTATTATAAATGTTTATATATTTGTCACGTATGATGATGTATGTCTCTATTGTCATTCCTCTAAACAAACATTCAAGATGATTCAATAAGACAATTTACCTTTGTTGAAGATACTTCTCAGTTCTCAAAATCAGTTGCTCATACCAACATTCTTCCGTAGATGTCTCTCTTAACATTGTGATGGTTTCTGTATATTCAAAAAAAAAACTTGAAACAGTGCTTATGTGATTTTACAAAAATGAACAATCAAATCTTTAGTATACGTCTTCAACTTTGAAAAAAACTAAGCAATATTCATTTCTACTCATTATTTACTTTTTCTTCAACCATAAGAGAGTGCATTGATCAAGAGATGTTTTTCTATTCATAATCGTAGCACTAAGACTTAGAAGTTAGACAAGTTTATTATCAATTTTAATCGTAAAGTCCCATTGCAAAATCAATTTTAATGGATAGCTAGAGAATGCAATTGGAAAGAGATTTTCAAAACTATGAATGTCATCATCAATATCAAATAGAGGAGGAGCATATCGTCATTCTCTCGAAACCAAATTCGAAACAGCAACACAAATTTGTGGAATGTGTCGAGAAATATTTCTCTGATAAACCTTGAAACACTTGCAAATAGTAAGATTAACTGGTAAACTTAAGTATGTGATGATAACTTCGTTAGTTGACATTCATAACCATATCAATATATGAATCGATGAGCCATCAATATAATTTACAGATTATGAATCTTGCATAAACTGAAGAAAATCAAACTCGAGACAGATATTAGTTGAAAACGCTGGATAAAAAATCAAAATCGTAATTGCTTACTTCGGCCCGGAATCTGGATATCGAAGCATGCAATGTATCAATTCGAAGTCAGCAACCGATTCAAACAAATCAAAGCATGCAAAGTACAAAACCAATGCAAAGTGAAAATAATATGATGCAAATTCAATTGACAATAATTACCCATAGAGAAGATCAAGCTTCTTGAAAACACTATTCAAAAAAAAAAAAATCACATATTGGGATTTCATGAGCAAGGTTACCTTTTTATAAACGGACACGGTATAGAAAATCTACATGAGATTATCCAATTATACTAAAGTCGAGCGATGCTCTTAAATTTGTTCGGTGTATGTTTTTTTAAGATAAGACAACAATGGTTCTACAATGAAAAGAATGTCCAAAAAATAAAAAATATATACTTTGTTAATATTCAATGAAACAGAAATATAAATGGGTTAAGGATAATGTATATTTGCGTCATTATTAACCTCTAATTTGGCCCAAAACAATTCAGTCACCAACACTAATGGGCCGGTGAATAACATTTATTTGCAAAACCATGTTTTCAATATCCAAATATTAATTTATAAAGAATATATTATGTTGCATTACCAAATATTTAATTTACAATTCTCTTTATTAAATTCCATACTATTTTAAGTTATAACTTTTACACACCTAACTTCTCCAACATATCAAATTATTTGTTATGCACCAAACTACATATTTTAATAAACACATAAAAATTATTTTTGGCTTACGCTAAATTATTTTTAAACTATAAATTCAATTCTTAATTTATAACTAATTAAACATAAAATACAAAATTATGTACCAAAGTATGTTTTAGGCACAAAACATAATTTCTCAAATATTATGATATATACACTATTATATAATTCAGTAATACAACAAAATAATATATTAATACATTTTTATGCAAACAAAAACGTATATAAACATACCACCCATACAACCAGGTATCAATTTATTTAATTACTAATATCATGGTATAAATTCTATTCTCTAATTCCCAAAACAAAAACAGAAAAATGATTTCTTAAATACTTCTTAAAATTTAAAACTTGAATATATATTTTATACAATACATATTTTAAAATATAAAATCTCGCACGTATATGCGGGTTGCCAAACCACATGTTAGTTTTGACATGTTTTCAATCAATAAATGCACATTTTAAAAACATATACTTAAATAGTACAATCAATAAATCTAACATTTTAACCGTTTGCTATAGCACTTAACAACACACATATATTATAATATATTGATATTAAAAATTTGACAAAACCATAATATTAACAAACAAAAAAAATTTACTCGATAATATAATTAAAATTTCATGGTACAATATCTTTCAAAAATCCAAAGTTTTGTATTTATTTATCAAAACTTAACATCCAGGCGAAGCACGGGTTATCAATCTAGTATTAAATATTTTGATTGGTTTGGCGAATTATGTTAGGACCTATTTTCTTTATATGGGTTTGGGTAATTCTAATATCAATAAGTTGGAGTATTAAAAATTATGAAATTCTTAAAACTAAAATTAAAATATACACATATTTATACAAACTCATTATAAATTTATAATAAAAACCATACATTTATATATATATCAATATATATGTGTAAAATGTAAGATATTCAAAACTAAAGTTTTTCTTACATATAGGTCGGCATATATACGGTTTTATTTTCTTTGCACAAATAATAAATAAACAAACAATTACAAAGCCATATAACTTTTATTTTCATTTATAAAATTAAAAAAGAACTATTAAAATTAATTTAAATTTATATCTTTTGAATAAAAGTATTATTAAAAAAACAATACCAAAATAATGTTTAAATTCACAGGGCGGGTTTAGGTCAATATGAAAAGAAAACGGTATACCACCGGTGAAATCATAAAGTAACAATTAAAATAAATGATATAATCTAAAACAATAAACTAAACGAATATTTTTTACACAACCTATATTAATTAAAATTTAAACTTTTTAGTTACAAAAATCGATTCACGGTGTACTATAGGGTCAAATCTAGGGATTGTACACCAAATAATATATAAAAACTTAGGATTGTATATTTATAAAATACAAAAAAAATAGGTTATGTATATAGATTATCTTTTAAACAAATTACATATTCAAAAAAAAAAATAACAATAGCCCCGCGGTGTACTGCGGGTCAAAATCTAGTATATACTGAAAGAGGAGAAAAAACTGAAAAACTAGAGAGGTAAAGAACACATTCAGTATCGGTAGTGGAGAAGTTCTGACGCCGGTGAGGAAAAGCTTCACCAACATCGGAGAACGTGGCTGGATTAAAGTTTTCAATAATAGCGTATGGGAGCGTTTCTCATGTATGTCTAATTCTAATCTCCTAATCTTCTAACTAATCTTCTTAATTATGCAATTGATATCCATATGACTTTACAATCATCAAGGTATCAAGCATCCTTTAAACTTCAAAACATTTCTTTTCAACAATTTGATGCAACACTCGTCTCTTTTGATTTAATAGAAGACTCTTCAAATAAAACTTGTTTCTAAAAAATCACCCAATCTGGTTTTGTGATACCAGATTATATCGAATATCTTAGTTATAAATAGATACAACGATCTTATAGTTCTTGTGATTTCAACATCATCCCTTGCGAATATCTTGGACTATACAACATCATCATGTGCACTTGCAGTAGTCGTGTTATCTTTTGAGGTAAAATACCAAAGCGAAATAAAACATGCATCACTGTTAGTAATACTGGTAGCCAACGTTGTAAATGTTGTTTGAAGAATCATAGGGATGAGAGCCACATCGCGAAGTTCCTAAGATGATCGTCTGCAGCGTGTTGTTCCAATCTGGAGTAGTATGCATTCAAAGAAGAGGAGTGCATAGATCTGACCAAATGTAGAATGTATACGGACAAGCAAAGAAAATGTGGTCTCTAGTCTCATCACGTTCACCACAAAATGATTGCTCTTGTCCCCAACGTCACATTCACTGACCTGTAGAGAGCCTATCTTTAATGGCCAGCCAAATGACTGCTCTTGTCCCCAACGTCGCATTTGCTGACCTGTAGAGAGCCTATCTATAATAGCCAGCCAAGCTATATAAATGACACTTTAGGGGAAGAGGTACGTATGATGTCCCAAGTGCATTTTGAGGAGAAAAGTGGCTGAAACTCTCCTTCTTTATGCTTCCAAAGAATTTTATCTTGTCAAGCCAACTGACATGGAAGGAAAATGGCATTGATTCTATCGATAACTACTCTGTAAATTTGCCCCCGAGCTCGACGTAGATGCCATCTTTCATTTTGTACATCATCTGCAACATATGCTTGCTTGTCAATACCAAGATGAAGTGGTCCCCAGTCACCTGTTGTATCAATAAAACGCACTGCACCAGTCCAATTATCCCACCAAAGCATTGTTGATTTCCCATTGTTTAAGTCTACTTGCATAAGTGAAGCTGCTAGTTGCCTCATCTTAAGGAGTTTCCGCCATATCCACGATCCCACACTACTCTCCCAAACACTCTAATACACATTTTGACGACACCATGCTACCCAAAGTGATACAGATAGTGTGAAAAGTCTCTAGATGAGACTGAGCGCAAAAACACAAGACGAGTCTTGCATCCTTTGGTTTACACACTTCCTCCCAAGTAACTTTCGTTTTTGTGTCATCGGTTGTGTGACCATAAGAAAACATTGCACAAACTACCAATGATTTCAAAGCAACGCTTCGGGTAACCGAAAAATAGAACACCAAATTTTTATAATGCTCATGATGAGGGATTATGATATAACCCTATTATTAATGTTTTTGGCTATGTTTTAGATACAAGTTTTAGAGTCTTTTTGTTATTTCTAGTCCTTTTAGAGTCTTTTCAAGTATTCTATGTATTGAGACAAGAATGGAGATAAGGAGATATTTTGGAGCAAAAACTGAAGAAACCAAGTCAAAGGACGAATTCACTTTCAGATCAAGTCGAGAGTGTCGATCGAGACACTCTTGCTATCGATTGACACTAGTTGCGGTCAGAAAAGTCCAAGATGGTTTAGAGTTTGAAGAAAAGGAAATTTGCCCCAGATTATTAGTCCCTTCACGTTTTTAGGTCATATATATATATTTAAAGTCATTGTTTAGACCTAAAAAAAAAAAAAA
>Ga0041059_1001030_pt1 | contig 22165 bp, 10 predicted proteins | sample AraColnosormetaG_FD_56232 | JGI IMG/M metagenome (GOLD analysis project Ga0041059, IMG submission 56232) | Arabidopsis roots microbial communities from North Carolina, USA - Col MF nosort | ecosystem: Host-associated > Plants > Roots > Unclassified | place: USA: North Carolina | collected... | reverse complement strand
CTCTCTCTCTCTCTCTCTCTCTCTCTCTCTCTCTCTCTCTCTCTCTCTCTCTCTCTCTCTCTCTCTCTCTCTCTCTCTCCTCGGGATCAAGAAAAGTGAAGAAGAATGAGAATGACAAGAGATGGAAAAGAACATGAATACAAGAAAGGTTTATGGACAGTGGAAGAAGACAAGATCCTCATGGATTATGTCCGAACTCATGGCCAGGGCCACTGGAACCGCATCGCCAAGAAAACTGGTATTTATACTCTCTCTTTCTATTATAGTACTCTCTTATTTCTTCTGGTATACTTGCTCTTACTTCTCTCTTTCTTGTCCTAAGAAATAAAAATTAGTACTAAAGATTGAAACTTTTGATGATAATTAGGGCTCAAGAGATGTGGGAAAAGCTGTAGGTTGAGATGGATGAACTACTTAAGCCCTAATGTTAACAGAGGCAATTTTACTGACCAAGAAGAAGATCTCATCATCAGACTCCACAAGCTCCTCGGCAACAGGTTCTTTTTTTTCTCCATATATTCAAAGATATATATTTGCTTAATTTTCTTTTATACAATTCTAATAGTATTATATATGTTAGATCATGTGTTTTGTTGTTCGGTGCTGCATTCACGTGAATCTTTAAATTGTTTATATGTGTACAGCTTGCTAGCTATATATCACATATATCTAATCCATAATTTATATATTTATAATATATGTTTTGTTGTTCGATCCTTAGTTCACGGTAATCTCTAAATTGTTTATTATTATTTATTTATTTTTGGTTGAAACATCTCTAAATTGTTTAGTTGTGATATAGATTACTTATATTTAACTGATATATTATATTCATTTATTCATAAAATAAGTGTATTTTATTAAGCTACTATTTACAAACGTCCACAAAGCAAATAATGGTTATTCAAAAATAGTAGTAAGAAACGGATCGTAAATTTGAATCAAAAATCTTAGATCTGTCCTTTGTTTTTTCGGCCATTAATTTGTATAGCTAGGTTTCTATTCAAAAAATATGCTTTCTCGAACCTAACAATGATTCATAATTGTACTCATTTATGGATCATCTGTATATATATACACATGTCTCATATAAACATCTACAACATACATAATCTGGCTACATGTATTACGCACATGCTCTATATAGGTCCATGCATAAGCATTAACTCCGTTTTACAAGATTTCTTGTTTCAAAAGTTTGCCACATATTTATAGCACATTCGAAAATCCATATAGTGTATAATACAATATTTATTTATTATAATTGAAGATTAAGAGACCACAAATAAAAATATTAATCTAACATCGTAAATTCTTTTAATATTTAGATGGTCGTTGATAGCGAAAAGAGTTCCGGGAAGAACAGACAACCAAGTAAAGAATTACTGGAACACACATCTCAGCAAGAAACTTGGTCTCGGAGATCATTCAACTGCCGTCAAAGCCGCATGCGGTGTAGAGTCTCCACCGTCTATGGCCCTTATAACCACAACGTCCTCCTCTCATCAAGAGATCTCCGGTGGAAAAAATTCAACTCTAAGGTTCGACACTTTAGTTGACGAATCCAAACTCAAACCAAAATCCAAACTAGTCCACGCAACACCAACTGACGTAGAAGTTGCAGCTACGGTTCCAAATCTGTTCGATACCTTTTGGGTTCTTGAAGACGACTTCGAGCTTAGTTCACTCACTATGATGGATTTTACTAATGGGTATTGCCTTTGAATATCTTTGATGATTAGCTTCTAAAAAGTAATTAATTATCGAATAATAGATTATAATGAACAATAATAATAATATGAATACAATTAAATTTTTTTCCGAATATTTGCTTGTAGCTTTTGTACTTTCTTTTGTAAAAGTAAGGATGATCAGTTGATAAAAAAATCTTATACTAGAAAGTTATTTGGTTATGTCCCTAATGTAACCAACTTAAATATCCTATTAGTTTACAAGTTAAGTGTTTATACTTCTACTTCATTCGTACATTGGCGTTCACATAAGATTTTCCGTATTTTGTACAGAAAAGAACAACTTAATCAAATTAAAGTGATAACTAGTGCATTTTCAGCTGTGAAAACTAACTCTTGGTTTCTATATCTAATTCTGGATTCTCCAAAAAAAAGGTCAATCCTAACTTTTAGTGTAGTGGAAAATACAGACTACCAATATCTAATTTATACTGTATCATTTAGTTTGGCATCTTTCTAATAATGATTTATACTCGAACATTTATAAATAAATGGTATAGTTTTAATATGTGAGAAAATCTAAAATGATAAAAGGAGAGTAAAATATAATCTTCGCTTGCATAAGGTCGGAAATTTTTTCATTTTAAGTCAACAAATATGGTCAACCGAGATAATCCAGCTGTTACAAGCCTTGATTCTACGTATCACCCGCTTGTAAGATTTTTATAAAATGAATGAGGTCTTGTCAGGTTAGGCTCTTTGTGTCTCTTAATTATACATTAATTACATTGACTAATGTTAGAGTTCTGAAATCAATGACGATTAATCTATCATACATATTCATACTTTAGATAAGACCAGACCTCGTACGTTGGAATTTGAAAGTTAGTTGAAGAAGCCAAGACTGTTAGAGATTATTTTTTCTGGTTGACTTAAATAAATTGTTCCAACAAAAAAGTAAACCAAATCATTAAAACGTATTTATGTCTTAAAATTAAAACCAATCACGTTAACGTGACTTGGTAGATTTCGTGACAGCAATGGATATCTTGAATTCTCATCTTTTATTTATGAATTGAGGAGCAATATAATCATCTCACATTTATTTTGTAAGAATTTATCATTTTATGTCATTTATTTACTAAATAATTTTATATTTTATTCATATTTAGGCATTTTAATTGTTTCATAATTTTATTATTATCATAGATGTGATAAACTAAAAAATAGTAGATATATTGTCCCGTTATTTTTTCTTATGTATGTATTTTACTGCACATAAATTAATCTTCTGAATTTTTTATTTTTTATTTTTTTTTAATTTTGGTAAAAGGTGAAATTTTATACCATTTTTGTTTTTGACAGAATTACAAGGAAAAGTAGAAGCAGAACAAAACAATTTACAGAAAATTAAAGAACAACATTACAACTCTAATTGCAAAGGATCGCCGATGAGTGATCAAGGCCAAGTTAGGAGGAGAAACACCGATTCCGAGTCCGCGAAGCTCGGAAATTTGCGTTGTTGCCGCAGTACCGAAGTATTGGAATCCTCATCCTAGTTGCCACGAGCATGATTATTCAAGGTCCGTCCACAAAACCTCAAAGATAGAAGTCTACAGCTTCTCCGAGAACTAACGCAAAAACGAACAAGCAAACATGAACAAGCAAACATGATTAAGCCTAATGTTCTGAATTTGATAATTGAATTTGAAATTGGCCAAATATCTTAATTAACTCTTATACATTATCTGGATACATTTTTTGTGATCAATCAAATGGTTGAATTTGTTCATTGTCTTAGAACATTTATGTTGTTGGATCACTAATTAGCATTACGTAAATGATTCAGTCTCGACGAGACTCCCTTTCTAATAAAAATCTCCAACCTCCCTCTTTGTATGGCTTCATCAAACATTCAATACTCGTCGAAAGGATTTTGAAAATTTTGTTTGTAATATAATAAAATTAGTGGGCTTTCAAGAGAGTGATAAACCAAAAGCCCACTAATGGGTTTAGTATCAAAGTTGGTAAACTTTAAAAAAGTCTACACAAAAACATAGAACATCGATCTAATTCTGTCTACCCTACGACAAGATCATAGTATCACCAAGACATTAACCTCTCAAAATACTTTTGTTATGTTTTGCAGAAACCATAAATATCCTAAAACCTGTCCTGAAAGTTCTCAACCAACAAAATAAAAACATAAAATCATAATCCTAAGAAGATCTCATCTCTATCACTTTCTCCAACAAATTTACCATCTCACCTTCAAGTTTCACTTTCACTTCTTCAGTCATTCCTCCTTCGCATCCATCAAGTAACAATTTCATCTCATCCAGCTTTTTCTTCAGATATTCCACCTCCATTGTCGTCTCTGCAACTTCAGCTTCAGTTTTCTTCTCCTCTGTTCTCTCATTTGGATACTTGAGTCTGAATTTCACCGTCGAATTAGAAGTAAACGGACATTTCTCTAGTGAGGATTCAAAGGCTTTTTCTCCATCAGCTACATCCAAGAAAGCCACATGGGCAGAGAAGTTGTTGTCGACCGTATCAGTTCTCTCTTTGTCCAAAGCTCCAAATTTTTCATATATTTCAATCAGATCTTCCTTTTTAGGCAAACTTGAACCAGGACCAAATGTAACATATAGCTCAGCTCCTGAAAATTCCGTCTCAGTTTCTTTCTTTTTAGACTTTCCCTCTCTCTTCTTTTTCTTCTTCTTCTCGGGTTTCTCAGTCTCATTCGGGACTTCTTCTTCGTCGTGTTTAGGCTTCTTCCGTTTTCTCTCTTTCTTGGTTGATTCAACAGACTCTTTCCGGGTTTCTTCTTCTTCAACTGCTTCTGCCTTCTTCTTTGATTCAGGATTCTTACGTTTTCTCTCTTTTTTAGTTGACTCACTTGGCTCTTTCTGAGTTTCTTCTTCTCCATCTGATTGCTTCTTTGATTCAGACTTCTTACGTTTTCTCTCTTTCTTTGTTGACTCATTAGCCTCTTTCTGGGTTTCTTCTCCTTCACCCCCTTCCTTCTTTGATTCAGACTTCTTACGTTTTCGCTCTTTCTTCATTTTCCCATGCTTGTCTGTCTCATTCTCTTCTTTACCAGTTACCTCTATCTCCTCTGCTTTCTGCTTTGCTTTACCCTTCTTATCTTTCTTCTCTTTCCCCTTAGTTACAGGCTTACCCATCTCACTCAGTTCTTCCTTTTCTTTATCCGAACTATCATAGCTCCCTAAGAACTTGTGATTGGCTCCATCATGATATGTGAAGCTTCTATAGATGGTCATGAATTCTCTTACCATGTCTCTTGAGCTACTGTCTTTTGGATATTGTGTGCCAAGAGCAGCTACACGAATTAGATCCTGCATTTCCTTTGGTGTAGCTCCCAACCTCAGAAAGTCGACGGCATTACTAAGTTCCCTAGACAGTTCTTCTTGACCTAATCCATTATCAGATGATGGTTCACAAGGTTTATCCAACGTATCTTCTTCCACTTCCATGAGGCTATCACTAGCATCAGTCACTCGCTCGTCTACTTGGCTCTGACTTGAAACTTTCGAAGATTCAGATTCGATTGTACTCTTTTTTCTTCCTTTCCGTGAAAAATCTGACAAGAAATCAGGCGAGAGATACTTGCTCTTCTTCCTCTCTCTCTTTGATGTTTGTGTAGCGGTCTCGCCATTTTCAGTACTCCTTTCAACGACTGAATCATCAAACCTTACCTTTTTCCGCAGCGAAGCTAATGAAGTTGAATCGATATTTATTTCCAGATCTGAAATCTCTTTTTCCTCAGACTCTTCTTTGTCTCCACTCCCATCATCATCGCCATCATCCACATCCATTTTCTTCTTCTTCCTCGAAGTTTTGCCTTTGCTACTTTCTACCACTTGCTTGTTACCACCGTCTTCAATTGTAGCTACTTCACTCTTTCTTCTCCTCCACAGTGCAGTAGTAGTTACATTTTCAAGATCACCATTAACTTCATCATGGCGTTTTGTTTTCTTCCTACCCGACTTAACATTTGACTTTACATCTCCATCCGCAGGTTCTGTCTCAAACCTAACCTTAGCAGCTGACTCCTTCTCAATTATTTCAGTAATGCTTTTCTCCTTCCTTCTGTGGGGAAGCCTATGATCAGGAAAACCAGAACACTTCTCTAACGATCTCTGAAGAGACGACGACTCTTCATGATCCAAAGCTGCTACTTCTTCTACTCTAGACCGTTTAGCACGCCATTGTAACCCATCATTAACATTCTTTTCTTCATCATCATCATCATCATCATTGTTCTTGTCTTCAAGTCCTGGAACTGATTGAGGTTCATGATACTCAGTCAAACCATATCCTCTATTAGACCGATAAAACGCAGATACCTTCCTTTTCAATATCTCCAGCTCAAGCAAGCCACTAAAACTAACAGTCTCTGCAAAACTCTTAACATCTTTAAGAATCTCTCCATGTTTACCAATCAACAACGACGAAATCATTTCCCGTCTCACATCACGCACCAAAACACCTTCTTTAATCCCAGCATTGTTAACTAAAGGACTATCAAACTCATGCTTCTTCTCCTCAGCACAATCACATACCAATACACGCTCAATATGTCTACCAATTTCTTCAACCGCCTCTTCCACTGCACCTAGAAAACTCCGCGAATTACTCACTTTCGAACACTCTTTGAAACTCTCTGCAAACGGTTTCAACTGCGACGCACCGCACCAAGCAAATGTCCCGTCTCCGAAACACGCCACAAGCAATTTCCCTTTTTGCTTTATCTTCAAAGCCAAATCTGAAGCATCTGATGGATCATAAATCTGACCTGGCCACCATGGATGATTCTTAATTTTTCCCCACACAAAATCTCCTACACAGTATCCATGCTCTTCTTCTTCTTCTTCTTCTTCTTCTTCTTCTTCTTCTTCTTCATCTTCGCCATCTTCTTCTTCCTCTTCTTCTTCTTCTTCTTCTTCTTCTTCTTCTTCCACATCTTCCTTCAATTTGAGCAAGGAAGAAACTCCATTCATAACACAATCTTCAATAACTCCAGATTCGTTCAAATTCTTCTCATTTTTCTCGTCAACATCAACAACAACATCAGACTTTTTCTCACCGTTGTCGGAAACCCTAACACCGTTCTCTTGAACAACACCATCATCTTTTAGGGTTTTCTCAGCTGATTCAATCTCTGCAGAACAAGGCTTAGGTCCCGCATCTTCTCCGATTCCCAAAACAACTTCAATTTCCATTTTTCTTCCCGACTGTAGAAAAAAAAAATCACAAAACGACAAACAAATCAGAAAAAAAAATCAACCTAACTATTTACACACAAACCCAACAATATCTCCCAAAAAAACAAATTTTGAAATTAGGTTAACTCTTACGAAAAACCTAGAAAAACGAAAATATAAAGTAACAAATTTTTTACCTGATTTTGAGCTCCGAGAGAAACGAAACAACAACTTTTCGAACAGCGACCGAAGAATCTTCAAGAAAAAACACTTCTTTGTAAGAAGAACAAAGACACTCTCAGAATCTCATGAGAAAAATCCTCTCTTTTTTTTCTCTCTGGATTTTGATTTGAGAGAAGATGAAACGCGGCGCAAAAATTTCCTTTCGGAGAAATTTAAGGGTACTTTCGTAATTAATGAGTTTTTTTTTTTGCTTACTTATCTGCTTTTTTTTGCCCCAGGAATAAGACAACGTTTTTAATTTATTTCCCTAAATCAGCCGTGTCGCTATCACAATAAACTGACTAGCTACGAGAGTGTAAAATACAGCTTACTCGCTATGTGTATAAGAACATCAGTGTCTAGATTCTTACGTGGCGGAAATCGGATAGAGAGTAGATAACACGTGTATATGAACGCGAGTGGGATGAAATAAGAGAGACGCGTCACATGCTTTCGATGATTGACAGCTGTAATATGCTTAGACGGCTAATAAGCAGAGTAATAAAAGAATGGAGATTTTGAATTTGGTATTTGAAACGACACAAATATTTGCCGTTTCTCGGCCCAGTCCTTTTCTTTTTTTGCTCGGCCCAAACTTATTATTACACAACACCAGTATCTTAAATTTAGTGCTTGTTGATTAAAGTCTTTTATTAAAACCTCAATCCTAAAGAGTAGGAATCTACCAAGTAAAAGGAAAATCAAAGATCTTTTCTTTTTCATTATTCAACTGACCAACGGTATTTTGATTTTAGACACTGATTATTTTTTCTTTTTCATTCACTGCATTACTTAAGTGGAGTGGTAACGAAAATCTTGGTTATATATATTGAATTGAAAAATATTTGAGTTGAACCCTTATATTCACTTTTTTTATTTTATTCAATTAAAATTTGACATTTAATAATAATAAAAAAATTAATTTACTTATAAAATCTAATTTGTTACTAAAACAAAATTATTTATCGGTTTGAGTTTTATTAAAAAAAGATAAATGTTTAGATTTTATGATTAAACTAGATTTAGTCATTGAATCAATCTTCACACTAATTCATATTCAATCTTTTTGGTCAACTTATGTTACACCATATAAGAAAATCGCTTAAATACATCTTTTGACCCAGTTTAAATGTTTTAATTTTTTTCGTTGAGACTATATAACATGTGAAATCTGTTAGGATAACATTTGATACATCTAAACGTAATTTTCTTGTTGTGTTAATTTTACACGAACAACACGTTCTCATGACATGATTATATGTAGTATCGACGGCGAACCAATATGAATCAACTGTATAATCTGTATTAGAACTGTAATACCAAGTAATAGTGATATATGAATCATATATTTCCCACTACTTAATCATAGTTTGAAAGAAAGCTCAATGACCTTGAACCCAACTTGTGTAAATATTAGTCCATCTCCAAAGCCCAAGGCCCAAGGCAACGTAACAGACGGATCATTACAGTGCCAAGGGAATTCAGACACGTTTAAAATAATTCCGAATTGTAAGTTGTGAACGACCCACCATGTTATCTTTTCATTTATGATTCACATGGGGAATTCACAATTCTCACACGAAAAACATGTGGGCAAAACTAAAAAGACATGCAACCTAATTCAACAAAATGTAATGGTTCATATTTGTACTTGCATAGAATGCATATATAATATGATTTGAGGATGGGTCAAAACTCCAAACGAAATGATTTGAGCATATGTTCTAGAGATTCAGTCAGAATATGAATGCTATACAATCTAAACACTATAAAGCAACCTGGTCATGAGGTGATCTACGTACTCTCTTTGGACGTGAAAAATTATATCAACGGTTTGTCTACTTTATAACTTTTTTATTTATCAGTAAATATGGAAACATTGATTAATTAAGATCCAAGTCTCTTGATGTGATGAGAACATATGATAGCTAAACCAATGCCTCTACTTTTTCTATCTATCCAAATCTAGATTGTGCACCTTAATCTTTTCTACAATATTTATACGCATATCATAAAAATGATCTTAATCTACATGATTAGAAATAAAGGCAAAAACATATATAGATGCAATAGCGAACTTGATTGTTCATATTTAATTAAGTCTCAACTAAGATGATGATCTCTACCACTATCACTATCACATATGTGAAATTACTTGTGTATATGCAAGGACAACATTTGATATGTATTGATTTAGTTTGATATATACATATATTTGATTATATATTTTTACAAGTGTGCCTCTTGGCTCTTGAGAAAAAGCTTCCTTGGCTAAAGCAAAAAGTTTGGTAATCCTTAAATACATATGCCGTCTTACTGTAGTGAACTCACTCCCTTGCCAAACTTTTTGTCGTCCACGAATAATATCCTTGTCGGTCCGATTATTCTTCTTTATTATTTTTAGTAATCAGATGATTTTTGGATCAAAAATTAACCATCAAATTTTATTTCTTCATGCGAATTGCTAAAGCTCAAGTTAATCTAGACGTTATAGCATTCTGATGTTTTGATATATATTAACCAATACTTTATAGACCAACATAATTTAATTTAGCACAATAACTACACTTATTCACACCAATGTTCCCTCTTGTTTTTTTCTGAAAATTTTAATTTATGCTATTATTTTCTTTAGATCGAGTATATAAATTGTTGTTTCATTCATGTTGTCTTTTTTTCATCCTCTAATATAATGGAAATTTCTTAGAAAGATTTAAGGTTTTGATAGTTCAGCTCAAAGAGTTAGGCTAACGTCGGGTTCCACATGTTGCATTGTCATGCACAAAATTGGATACATTGGGAATAAAGGTAACAATAAGTGTGGAAATTTTATAAACCTAGATGACACATGTTCTATGACTATAGGCTAATAGATTAACATGTTATGTATGTTTATGAATGTTATACAGCATGTGACATGTGCATTTCATTGATCCACATGTACATGTATTTCCACACCCGAAAGAGACTTCTATATGATTTTTGGAAACTTCAGGAAAAATAATTACAAAATATGGATTAACTCTTTTGATATCCATACCATAGACCACTTTTCTACAGAATTGATGTCAAAATATTCCTAAAATTACTCTATAGACATGACGTGAGCTACATATCAGAAATAGATGACCAGTTCAGGTTGTTTCTTTAGTAAGGATAAAAGTTGAGTTAAAATCAACTTGTTATAAGATATAAATTTGTTGAATTTGGCTTTAAAAGTTAGGCTAACGTTGGGTTCCACATGTTGCAATGTCATGCACAAAATATATTGTTCTATAATTTGCACGAATTCTGATTTTCATATATAATTTTCAAATTCAATAATTAAAAAAAAACAAAAAATAGATTAACCATGATAGTGTATGTATCTTACTGGTTAGAGCTACTATCATTCATATTAGATTTCAAATTCGGGATGTTGTCTCCATCACTTTATCTAGTTTTCACTTTCACCATGTGCATGTAAAAAAGGAAACACACACCTAAAAACATAATATGATGACAAAAAGCAGAACATATGATATTCTTGTACATACATCAAACGGCCATTCTTTAACAGTAGAGCACTAACTATTTTAAGATATGGAAGAAATATGGTTCATTCCTTTGTTTTATTTATGTAAAACGTCGACTTGGTGCTATAACAATAGGAAATGGGTGCTATCTAGTAAATACGAGTTATTTATTAATACATCTAAGATCTCCAACCTTATATTAAGTACCTACCTCTAAACAATGAGGCAATCCCATACAGTACTCTGTTTATATAGAACCCTCTTTGGACCGTAAATATATATAAGTTTTAACGAACTTATTTATTAATTACCATTATATATATTCATGGGCCAAAGATCATCGACGCTCCAATAGTTTTGTTCGGATTGATCAACAGATAATGGCATCATGATCGAACCGGATTCAGGCACATAATTACCATAATTAAGCTGCTGATTAATATTGCTGGCATGTTGATACGACGTCGTTGGAGAATACATATCCATGGTTTCTTGAGTATCATTCATGACATGGCTCGTTGTCGCATGATGGTTTATAAACTCGGAGCTTTGTGATCCAACGGTCGTCGTTTCTCCGCTCTTGATGATGTATTTCTGGATCTTAGTCCTCCAAAAATTCTTTATCTCATTGTCGGTTCTTCCTGGTAAATGCTTTGCAATTTTTGACCACCTAATCATAATGAAGGATAATCATCACGAGTTGATAAACTATATCACTTTTTGTTTGAAAAAAAATATATTATGTTTTTGAAGGTTCGATCTAGTTGTTGATGCAATGAAACAGCTACATCTACGTCGAGCAATAAAAAAAGGTTTGCATTGAGACTTTGTAAGCTTTGGTTGTAGAACAACATTTGCCAAATGCTTCGATTTTGTAATTAGTTAGAATCCCTTTCGAATTCCATAAAGAAGTTAACATTCATATTAAAAAAAAGAAGCTATTATTAAATACATGTGTGGTTTAAAAAAATTTAAGAGCCAAGACCCGAAAGATCCGTAAATAAATCAAATAATATTCAACTTCAATCCAAATTTCAGTTACACCACCATATGGAATATCTAACTTTCGGTATCTATCACTTTTATGCGTATACATTTGTGTTGACAAAAAACAGATGTATATTTTGGTACTTGTCTTTGTATATGGTCGTGTAAAAGAATTACAATCATGCACAAGTTGTGGTAGAATCGGCACGAGGTTTTTTAATGTTAGTGGTGAGGGAATTTCGAAACGTGTTTAAAACTCAAACAAATGGCTGAAAAGAGTTGAAAAGCTTTGTTATACCCACCAATATGTTTGGCTTCATTACCTAATGTCTTGCTTTGATGTCTTTTCAAAGATCAATTCTATCTTTAGCCTCAAGAATATATATATAACCGATGCATAGTTTGAAAACTTAGCTTTGCTTCTCTTGTTAAACATATAACCTGACTATCTTAAAATTTTATGTGTATTTAGGTAATCACTAACCTATTTCCCCATTTTGCATGAAGTTCCATGATGGTGAGCTGTTCTTCTGGTGTGATATTTCCCCGTCGCACATCAGGTCGGAGGTAGTTCAGCCACCGGAGCCGGCAACTTTTCCCGGTGCGTTTTAGTCCTATATTACACATATAATAATATATAATTACAATTACAATCGATAATGAAGAAACAAAATATCAATTGTGTACATGTCTATTAACAAAATAAATAAAAAAATGTGTACACGTCGATAACAATAAAGAAAAAAACATTTATGTGTGCATGCATGTATTATTTATTGGTGAAAGAAATAATTTTTTTTTTTCATTTTCTATTATTGTGTTTTTAGCTATTAATTAAAAACCTAAAATCAGTTTTTAGTGGATTGCCGTAACAATTCTAACCAGAGAGTATTAAGTGTTTTACATTGAATAGTTCACCGGATAAACTTGTTTATGTTAGATCGAGAGTAAGCTTTTTAAAACCCTAGCGATTGCTGTCAGTATATATTACTAATTGCTTGTGGGTATTCTGATGAACAAGACCTTTTGTAAGCTATATGTTCCAATCAATCAAACAATCAATTAAGGTCCGGGCATTAAAAAATAAATTCTTATCGGTTTACCTTATATATGTGTAAGAATTTGGAGATAGTCTTGCTTCCATTGTTTTTCTTGTTTTTCATATGAAATTAAAATTCCTAACTCATATTTAGATCGCTTGTGTAACAAAAAGCTCAAAATAGAGAGTTTCTATCAAACCCATAAAAGATTAATATATATAAAAAAAAAAACTGGAAACATATAGTGATTAAAATATAATATCTTCGCATGTGAAGAACAAACCCTAGTTCATCAACACATACACACATATAAGCATAACAAATATTGGAGATCAATTATAACTTTTTGATATATATATATAAGAGTTTGACCTGCAGATTTGGCGAGAGAGTTCCAAACACCTTCACCATGATTGGCGATATAATTGATGAGAATCAAATCTTCTTCCATCGTCCATGGCCCTTTTCTCACCTCTGCATCTCCTGATCCAGACCCACCACTACTTTCTCTTTTCTCCATTTTTATGAAATGAATCTAAATAAGTACTCTATATAATTGATAGATGATGATATTTTTCTAGAGAGAGAAATAGAAAGGGAGAGTTGTGAAAGTGAGAGAGAGAGTTGATATTTTGAGGTGGTGGGCAGGTAGCTACTGCTTTTATAGAGAAGGTTTTTCAAGAGTTTAAGGCATTGTTAATAACCTTTAATCCAAAATCTTAAATGTCTTTTAGATACTAATTAGCGACACATATTGTCGTTTTTACTTTATTTTATAAATTTTCATAACACATGGGGAGCTAGTGCAGCTTCAAGACCTAACTATGATCATATTATATATATAGTTCTATTTTCTTTCTACATGCATATAATTTAACATGTATGTGTAAGATTGTATAATCATTCTTGGATTGCAATTTGATTCGATCTGAACCAAAATACTTATTCCAAGCCATATTTTAATATATAGTTCAAATGGATGTGTGCAGATTTTTTAAAGATCTAATAGATAACGCTTCATAATGCTTAATATAGGGGAAAGTATATGGTTTAGTGTGAGGTTTTATCCTCAATCAGCCAACTTGCACGTTTCTCTTATTATCCGATAACCGGATAAATCAACTGAAATGAAGAAAAATTACTGAGAAAACTAATTAAAGACGAGTTATCTAAAGGGGAAGAGAAAACATAACAAAGCTGTGTAAGAGAATCGACCTTAATATATCCTCCTGTGTCTTCCACGTGACTTTGGCATCAACAGACTTGAGACTTGAGAATAAACCCTATATATCTATGATCTCTATCCGAAAGGCTTCGAGACACTCCTACTTAATCGGATCGGAGTCTCCTTCACACTAAGCACATAAACCTTCAAATCTCCAATTACATCGTTATCAAACTTGTCCTATATATTTCCCCTAGCTAGTGCTCTAGTTGTCTTTAAATATGAGCATCCCAATGCTCTTTTTTTTTTTTTAAAATGGAGTTGGGCTTATAAGTTATTCTATATGAGAAGGAGAAACGGTTCTGAAATGAGAAACGTTTATCACACTCGTCATTTAGCTATTAGAATATAAAAATAAAAAAATAATTATATAATCAAACGTTTTTTCTTTTTTCTTTGAGAAACTCTTATAAAATGGAAGTGCTCTAAGAGATTATGTGATATCTAACACAATTCATATATATATATTTGGTACGCGCCAAAAAAAAATCTCTCAATATAGTTAGAAAATTCTTACTCTAATAACTTTGGCATGCATGGCTTTAGTTGTGATTATCTTTTTAAGGGTTTAATTACAAAAATAACTCATAAAATGTAAAGGCCAGTTTTTTTTTTTTCATGTCTAAAATATCATTTTTACTTTGCTTCTTTTTCCAGACTGCTCTGTTTCTTAGCAAAGCTCTTATCTTATCTCTTTTTTCGAAGATATCATTTGCTTATTCTATATCTGTGGTTTATTTGATCTCAAAAAAATGAGATTATGACAGTAGATGTAGTTATTAAAACAATGCTCGTTCGCACCACGAAACATTTTGCTAATGTACATGGTAACGCATCAAGTGTAAGAGATATAAAAGAGAAGGGTTCTTTTATAGTCAGGGAAATTATAATGACATTCCATATATTTTTAATTCACAACAGCCAAACTCATCGCAAATACCAAGATCTTACACATAAAATATACACAACAATCACCTGTCACACCATACACTTTTACGAGACACGGAAACACTCAGGAATTGGGTAAAAGCTCTAACCATAGAGTAATCATTATCTATCACGTGATCTACGCCTTACACATGTCAATTTTCTACTTTAGGGTTTCGGTTCAATATGCATCATGCCTACTTTGAATCTTGAACGTTATTGTTATGTTTTCACACAATAATCTCACTGAGTTTTTGACTTAGTGTTGATGGATCTTTTTTTTTGTTTTGATGGATTTTAGTGGATAAAGGGGGAACAATTTGGCCAATGGGTGTAAATAACTCTCTCCCCACGGGCTAGCAGGATTGGTGCGTTACTGTGACTTATTATTTGGAAGAGGAGCACATTGACTAACCTTTCTTGCTGAGAACAGAAAAAGCTCTCAAGAATAGTGTGCATTTTGATTGACGGGGATGCGAGTGTGGACGTGGACTGGAAACAGTAGTAAGTGAAGAAATTTTTGAAAGGAGAAATGAGGATTAGTCTTGTAGACTCTCCAACACTGATCATGCATATGGTCATATAGCTAGAAATTTTGGGGAGAAAAATATGGTAAAATTTTAGAAAGGGTCAGGATTAAACTGCTTATTAGTGCGCTTAGTAGATAGCTAGAATTTCGGATTAGTTTTGTTGGAACAAACAAGAGTTTTTTTTAAGAGGCATTTACTATAAATTTGCAGAATGACTTTGCATAGAGGTGAACATAATAGAAAGAGAGAGAGAACCTTTAATATGATCAGGTTTAGATCTTTTAAGTATCATAGATGTGTGTGTGGGTGTGAGAGTGGGACTTAAGTCCACCAACTCATCCTCTTTTACTAGATATATATGAATTGAATTGGTATTCAGAGAGAATACATGTTCGTAGACCCCATTGTCGAATAGCTGAGGCCATCGGCTGCATAGTGCTTTTGACAGATGGAACATAACACTGATATTCATGGTATGACAAGTTAGCTTCTTTGACACATAACATTCACCGAAATAAGCATGTATGGCAATGGCATGATCAAACAACAAAAAGGTTTCTCCGTCCAATTTTGCTTAATATAGTTTCCACTCTCTTGAGAGCCTGATATGTATTCATGTGTCATGCATGGTTTGATGAGCAGTTAGAAAATTTTCCTAAATTAAAATAATATATTGTATGTATTGATTTACAAAACTTATACCAAACCCAAGCATACTATAAACTTTAGGTATATAAAAAGGTACTCAATTGTAGTACCATTTGAGTAACTTAAAATAATACTAATACAAATTTTAACCTAACTGTTCATGAAAATTTTGAAATAAAAATCTAAAATATGAAAGATTTAAAATTGTTATTTTGTATATAAAATATATCTCACAAAATTAATCGACTATTTTAATTAAAGATATATAGTAGTTTAAATAACATAAAACAACGACAATAGGAGGGTTATAAATAAATGTTCTAAAATGATGTCTAGGAAGTCGTTTAGTCTCCGCCTAGAATAGACAGTGGAAGTTACCTTACACACATTGGGATTATGTATTTTTTTTTAATAAATGGATTTAAGTTGTTTCAAGAGATCTTAAGCTCTCTTAGGTGGTCTTAGGCGGTTTTACAATTTAACGGTTTTAGTTTATTTTCCAATATTTAAGTACAATAATTTAAATTTATAATTTTTAACTCCATATACATGATTATAAACGTTCATATGTTATTTGATATGAATTAAATAAACTAATTTTTGTTTATGATTTACTATTTTTATTTTTAATAGATTTTTGTATATTGTGTATCTAAAATATCATATTTATAATATTGTATGTTGGAAATGCTTAAACCACCTAAAATTGCATATGTTTTGATTAGACGTTATATGTTTTAAGTATTGTGTCAGTGCTTGCTTCGTGCCTAACGCTTTCTTAAACACAAACAAGTCAATATTTTATACTACACAAACTCATTAATAGATATTAGTGCTAAACTTAATAAAGCATATATAACTATTCAAGTCCACAAAATCTTTTACCAAAATAAACTTTTAAAATATAAACTTTTTTACATGTCTAGCACGTATCCGAACATTTCCAAAAAGATACTCCATCTTTTGAAATAGTTGTCGTTTAACGTTTTTGCACATAAATTAAGAAAACAATTAAATTTATAGTTGTCGTTTAAACGTTTTTGCACATAAATTAAGAAAACAATTAAATTTATCCTTAAAAGACATTGTTGCTAATATTCATAAAGAATATCTAATTGTTTGAGTCCAAAAAAGATTTACCCAAAAAAACCTTTGACCATTAAAAACTTGCTTACATGTCTAATACGTGTCTTAAAAGTTTTCATATCAAAGCTCAAAATTCCTAAATTTCAAGATTCTTAACTTTTGTTTTATTTACAAGTAATGATGATACTACTTTAAAATCCTAATTTGTAAGAGACAATATATTGTGTTTAATTAAATATTTTCTTATTGCAAATGTTTTCTTATTTATATAAGGAGTTGTTGAAGAACATCTACAATAAAATCTCCTTCTAAACTCTCACTTATTTCGTACTGATAAACAAAAAGAGCATCTTAAATCTCTTGATCGGTTTTCGAAGATGTATCACCAAAATCTGATTTCATCGACCCCAAACCAAAATTCTAATCCTCACGATTGGGATATTCAAAATCCTTTATTTTCCATACATCCTTCAGCTGAAATACCCTCAAAATATCCCTTTATGGGTATCACTTCTTGCCCAAACACCAATGTTTTTGAGGAATTTCAATATAAAATAACCAACGATCAAAACTTTCCAACGACCTATAACACCCCATTCCCTGTAATATCTGAAGGTATATCATACAATATGCATGATGTTCAAGAGAATACTATGTGTGGTTATACTGCTCACAATCAAGGGCTTATCATTGGTTGTCACGAGCCAGTTCTTGTTCATGCCGTGGTTGAGTCTCAGCAATTTAATGTCCCACAGTCAGAGGATATCAATTTAGTATCTCAGAGTGAGAGGGTCACAGAAGATAAGGTAATGTTCAAAACCGATCATAAGAAGAAAGACATTATTGGCAAAGGGCAATGGACTCCTACTGAAGACGAGTAAGTTTTATTTTTATTTTATTTAATGAAAACTATTAATAATTCATATGTTGACAAAAAAATAATGACTCCATTATAAATATTCTTATAAATATTTTATTTTTGTTATTTGATATAATTATTCTTATTATTGTGGATCTTGTATTATTAAAATGTTTGGGGACATATAAATATTCGTAGGTTGTTGGTGAGAATGGTGAAAAGTAAAGGAACGAAAAACTGGACATCAATCGCAAAAATGTTCCAAGGACGAGTAGGAAAACAATGTCGAGAGAGGTGGCATAACCATCTTCGACCAAACATCAAGGTAGATTTGTTTTAATCTTTCGATTTAAGTATATATGTGACATGTGAGAAATATTTACTAAATGCATCTAGCTATATATAAAATGAATGTGTGTTTTCAGAAAAATGATTGGAGTGAAGAAGAAGATCAAATACTTATTGAAGTCCACAAGATAGTTGGCAACAAATGGACCGAAATTGCTAAAAGACTTCCTGGACGAAGTGAAAATATTGTTAAAAATCATTGGAATGCTACAAAACGTCGACTACACTCCGTAAGGACTAAGAGAAGTGATGCTTTTTCCCCTCGCAACAATGCCCTTGAAAATTACATAAGGTCTATCACAATCAACAACAATGCCCTTATGAACAGAGAAGTTGATTCTATAACTGCAAACTCGGAAATTGATAGTACCAGATGTGAGAATATTGTTGACGAGGTGATGAATCTGAATCTGCACGCTACAACGTCCGTTTATGTTCCGGAGCAAGCAGTGTTGACATGGGGTTATGATTTTACAAAATGTTATGAACCCATGGATGATACATGGATGCTCATGAATGGTTGGAATTAATTTCTGGTGTAGGAGATTGCTTTGCTAAAGATGTTTTCTCATTTTCTCATTTTCATTTTAGGTGATATACTCACCTTAAGTTTAATTCTATCTATCTATCTATCATATATCTATCAATCTATCTATCTATCAATCTATCTATCTATCAATCTATCTATCTATCAATCTATATATCTATCTATCTTGTTACATGGAAAACCATTTGTGTTTCAAGTGGCTTTGTGTTTTGATAACTTGATAACTATCTATCTATTATATTTGTGTTTAGTTATTGTGCTTAAATATTATATTGGTTTTTATGCACACAAAAAAAACTCGAAGTCCGCTATTTTTGCTAAATCTTCTTAAGGAACTTTTTTAATCTTGTCACATTGAAGGTTCTTCCCACACCCCCACAAATTTGTTTTTTCGAAATCCTTCCAAAAGGCTTTATACTAATTGAAGTTGGACTTGACTTATATATGTATTAGGCTGTTTGTTTGTCTCCAAACAGTTCCTTGTAGAATATGAAGATATATCACAGAATAAGCACGATTCTCAAGGGAATATTATGTGTGATTATATTGCTCACAATCAACGATTTTTTCAAATTGTGATGATCAGAATTTCAGTAAAAAATAAACTCTATATGTTTTTCATTCAAAATGGAAAGCTTTATCATTCAAAAAAGAAACTATAATTGACTTGTGGAAGATAAAACCGATTTGACTTCGACACAACCACAATTTGAAACATTTCAGACTGTTGCTAAACTTACGACAAAACAAGTTCTTATTACTGACTCAGGCCTTTAAATTCCTGATGTTACAGTTACAAATAGATGTGCTCTTAGGCTCTTATCTCTCGGCTTATATGCATTGCAAACGCAACACAAAAATTGTGTAAGAACAATTGATTATAATAGTATTCGGTTATTTTTCTTCACTAATCTATTCTATGGTCCTCAAAATGTCCCGATTCTTGATTGTAGCAATATTCAATCTTCTATCTACGACCTATGTGCACTCTTCAATTGATTTTGCCTGAGAGCCTAAGACTCGAGTTTCTTCTATTTACCCCAAAATGTTACCAAAAGCATAGCCAGAAGATAATAACATCATGTATCAGAAGTTCAAATCCGACTTCGACATAACCATAATCTTAAAAACATTACAGAATATTTCTTCAACTTGACAACGAAACAAGTTCACATTTATGACTCAAACCTCTTTATTCTTGATAGAAGCAATCACATATGGATGTGCTCTTAAGCAGAAGTTGTTGCAGTCTTTCCTGCGATCGCTCCAGCTTCAGTTAACAGCGGAACCAACTTCCCATCTTTATGCAAGTTTGATGTTGCTACAACACATTGAAAATCACAAACTTTTGTTTAGAATAACAGATTACAAGTCCTCACTCCGCTAACAAACAAACAAACAAACAAAAGTTTTGAAGGGAATTGCTCTAATCATCTTACCATCACAGCCACCGATGTGATTTCCTCCTATAAACACATTAGGCACGGTACGTTGTCCTGTCCATTCTGCGAGACCTGATTGAATTTGGCTACCATCACCTGTATTAAACAACACCATTTAATTATTCAAAAATAGCAGAACAATGCTTGAGTCTGGATTTTATCTACAACTCTGAATAAATGCAAAAACTCATATACTTGGATCAATAACTGCTTAGGGTAATGATCATATGCTTTCTGAAACTTTTTGACTTGTGGAAGATAAAACCACATGATCATGAGGCCCTATAGAAAACAAAGAAATTTTCAACTATGTGTTGACAAACAAATCCTACGCTTGGACCAAAAAAATCTACACATGGAACTCCAGCGAACTTTCTACAAAACGAAACCTTTACTTGGATCAATAAACAAAATCCAAACCTCGATACACAAGTAAGAGAACAATTCAAAGTTTCCAAAAACATCAAAAACAGAGAAATTTTCGATGATGGGTTCCAGAACAAAACACTATCCTTGGATCAAACAAAATCCTAAACTCGAATCACCGTAAACAAGCAATAGAACAACAAGTATACCATTCCAAAAACGTTATCAACACAGCAAATGAAACGAATTCATGATGAAAAAATCGGCGAAATTTACTTTCGGTGTCGAGCTCAACGGCCTTGAACTTAGCTCCCAATTGTTGCAAAAGCTCCTTCACTCTCACGCAATATGGACAATAAGTCTTGCTGCAAATTCCAGAAAAATTACCAATTAAATAACTCAAAATCATCCATTGGTACACAAAAGCGTCTAGATACATCCATGAATCGTTCATCGTATAAAATTTCCATGATGAAACACACATAATCGAATCCATATAAAGAAGCCAAAAACACAGATTCGAAGATTCACAAACAAACAGTAATCGAGAGAATCGCGGGAAATTTTGTGCGAATAGAGAGAAGAGAGGAACCTGAAAACAACGACTGATTCGCTGTTAACGATCTCCTTAGCTTTCTGCATCGCCATCTTCGTCGAGATTAGAGAACCCTAGTTTCGCTTGTTGGTTATCGATCTGATATTTTGAGGAGAAAGAAATGAAATTGAAGTAGTAAGAGAAGCGAATCAGTCGGCTTTATAAAAACGCTAAATGGATGATATTTGTAAACCGAGTCAAAAGTCAAAAAGTCATCAAGGTTCAAAATAAAACAAACGTTAGATTTGTTTAATGGGCTTTATTGGGCCTTGTTTCTATCATTTTTCGATCGTCAGGTTGGTGAATGTCTGGCACGTTTAAATTGGAAATCTTTGCTAATTCAAGAACAGCTGATTTTTGTAAGCGGGATTTATAAAAATACTTTTTTCAATTTTTTCACGAATTTAATGATTAAATTATCTTTTATTTAATGAAAACATGTAATTAGAAACTAAAATTACAAAAATTTATTTTCACCCAAAAAAATAGTTTCCGTCAAAATTTTTCTCTCCACCAAATTACTAGGATAGAATGGACCATTCTCTTTAAGGCAACGAGATCCTTCTAAAAATACTCTGCTTCAAGTAAATATGTATTGTCTCTGTTTCTCGCGAAATCTCTGGTGTTCGTACAGCTCTTACCTCAATCATATGCTTGGGCACTCAACCGGTGATTATGAAATCTGATTGTCAAATATCAATCAAGGCCATCAATTTACGATCACCCAATGTAGAGATCCATATATGGTATTTTATCTGATATTTTCTTACTTGCTAGTTCTCTAAACTTTTGTAATTGTACGTTTGTCCCATATCTCCAAACTGCATAGCTGATTTTCTGGCAAAAACTATTCTCTAAACATTGTTTAAATGATATAAGATATGGATTGACAAAAAATAAGTATAAAAA
>Ga0041059_1001029_pt1 | contig 22180 bp, 13 predicted proteins | sample AraColnosormetaG_FD_56232 | JGI IMG/M metagenome (GOLD analysis project Ga0041059, IMG submission 56232) | Arabidopsis roots microbial communities from North Carolina, USA - Col MF nosort | ecosystem: Host-associated > Plants > Roots > Unclassified | place: USA: North Carolina | collected... | reverse complement strand
GAAAATAGCCATATAATTTGTTTTGTATGCGATTATTTTCTTTTTTTTTTTTGAAAAAAAGAGAGAAAAAATTACTGTCAGAATTGACACGTTACTGAATTCACTGCCCTTGATTCTTGATTTCAAATTTTCTTGCATGGCCGATTTATTTGCTGGGAATTTATGACTGGCATATAACACTCTCACGGTTTTAAAGCACGTCAATTAGCTATGGATAAAAAGAAAAAATACATGATGTATAATTAAGATGTCCTTTTCACTTTCTCTATTTTTGGAATATATGACTATGCGAGGTTGTGATTTTTTCTTCTTCTTATAATTCACATCATCATGGTTCAAACTTGAAGTTAAAGCCATTATGGATAAATCTGGTTGGACGTTGTTGATAAAATTCGAATTATTATACCGAACTCGCCATAACAATTAATGTCTTCATCCTCGTTACACATCACTTATCTGATCTGCTTTATAATTGAATCATATGAAATCAATAAAAGTCATGTTTTGGACTTAATTTGATGCTAACAAAAATTCTTCGTTTGGTCTCACATTTATTAAAGAACTCACTTTAACTTTCGTAGGTCAGGTCGGTCGTCCATGAACCGGTGGTGGTTAGAAGTGGTCGAGTTTATTAGTCTAAGTTTATAACTACCAACAAACTATGAACACGTGGCTAAATATTATTGGCTGTTCACTACATGTATAATTGAGATGTCGAGGCGCGAGAGTTCGGTGGCCTCTTAAATTGCTGCAATTAAAAGGTTTGTCGAGTTAGTTGTTTCACAATTTAATGCTCAGAATCCGGATCCGTATTTCCGACCCGGTTCTTACTCGCCCGTTAGATCTCGATCGACGAAGTTCGGTCCATTAAACTGTTGCTTATTTTACAAATTTTTTATAATACGGCCCGTATCGGCCCGTTAAAGTCCAAACCAAAACTTTCGAAAGTGTTGTAACGGGCACCGATTTACGCATGCATTCTCTTTGAAACGCAATCGCAGAAAACGAAAACGGAAAAACACGTTCTTCGTAGCCTCTTACATTGACATTCTTTTGGGTTGACGGATCGGTCAATAGGAAATTTGAAGTTTTCAATTCATATAAAGAATACAGCGTTTGCGTTTATCTATCGAGGAAAAATATAATCTAAACAAAAACAAGCATTTTGCTATCAAGAACGCAGAAACTAGCGTTTCAAGGCTGTTTCACTGTGTTTATTCTTTTCCCACCTACTCTGTTTTCGCCTCTGTTTCGTTCTCTTTCACAGTCACGAGGTCAATGATTTTCTCTTCACGAACGGCCACTTCGTTCTTCACCTTCTGATCATCAACCATAGCTTTTGTCTCTGTTGCAGGAGGTTTTGCCTCCTCCTCCAAAACTGTTTTCAGATCTTCAGTAACCGGCATCATTTCCGGTGTTATCTTCTTGTCAGCCGGAGCTCTTTTCTCTGTTACCGAATACTTTGTCTCTGTTGCCGGAGATTTTGCCTCTTTGGTCGGAGTATTTTCCTCCTCCAAAGCTGTTTTCAGATCATCAGTAACCGGTATCTTTTCCGGTGTGATCTTCTCGTCTTCTTTCGTTATCTTATCTGCCTTGTCCTATTAACCAAAAGAAAACACAAATGAGACACAAAGAATAACATAACTTAATATAACATCATAATTTCTTGTGCTTGTTTTTAATTTTATAGTGACTTACTTGAAGGAACAAGTTGCTAAGAGATTTTGCAGCGTCCATCTTATGGTATTCAAGAAGTGAATCCTTGAGCTCCTCCGGCGCCGGAGCTCCGGTTTCTGACAGAACTTTTGGCTTTAGTGCACAATTCCCCATATAGCCTTCTCTATTTATAAGTTCTCTTACTGTTTCTTGTTCGAGTTATAACTTACAAGAACATTAGCTATTATATAGGCATGAACACACACACACACGTCTTGTATGTATATAGTTGTGCCCGTCCATCTCGTTACGCGGTTAACTAGATAAGGAGGTGGTGGGGATACAAAGAGACACAAAGGCGAAAGTAAATCGATTATTTTTTTAGCATCAGACTTTTACTCTCCACTTAATAGAAATGACGTTCAAATGACTAATTAATGCCACAAGTAAGAGATTATGGAGCAAATTCTTAGTTTGGTTCCGACTATTTGTAACGGAAGGCTGAGTCATGTATCTTTGTATAAGAAATCCAACTTATACAGTATTTTTTTTCTAAATATTATTCATAGGTAATGAAATTTTGACTAGCAATTTAGTGTTTATAAGTAAATTTAACGGAAATTGTATTATATTTTTTCTTCATCTTTAACTTTTTTTTGTCCCTTTGGTAATTTAAGCTAAAGGCTGGCGAGATTGGCGTTGGACGAATTGTCTGGTGAATGTGGGGCTCTCGAATATGTTTGGTAGTATATTGTTTCAAAAATATCAATATTATATAGTTACTTACTTATATACATAGTTGGTGACCAAGAATGAGTTTATGAGTACACTGCAAGAAAATTTGGATTCACAATTATTAGTTGGTCGGGTTTTAAGTTCGTTAGAATGACTAATTCTTATGTAATTCGCTAGAATACTTAAAAAATGATGCTAAACTCCCTTCCATGCTCAAAAAAGATCTAAAGTCTAAACGATAACATAAAATTGGGAAACAACCTGATCCTAAACCGGAGAAAACCGGTCTAAGAAGCTGGCAACGTCACAAGTAGTCTTAAACAGTACAATATCAAGTATCAACCCATGGACGCTTCAAGACCAAGACCAAAGCTAATGATGGTGTCACCGAGGAACTCCCAGTTCTAAAGAGATGAGAGAAATGGGAAGAGGATCAGTGAACAAGATTCAGAAATTGAAAAATGCAGAGGTTCCTCGTTACAATGTGCATGAACAAAAGAAAGCAAATGCTGACTTTAGTGAAGGAAAAAGGCCCCAAAATGTGTGGATCCAAATATCGAATAGATAGATTGCAAGAAGTTTGAAACAACAAGTCCTTGTGAACCACACAACAATACATTGACGATAGAGTTCGAACTAGAAAAAAAAACACTATTCTTGTTCATTCATTGTAATATATTGATTATTTCCGCCTTATATCGATCCAGCAGACCGGGGTCACAAAGGCGTTGCAAGTCCTATCGCATTAAGTAGAAGAACCACAAGTCAGAGAAAGAAGCAAAGTTTTAGAAAAATCAGAAGGAGCAACTAAATAATCTAAGACCAACTAGACATATATCTCAACAAGACATGATTGTATAAGAGAAGTAACAGTTCCTTTCTTCAAAGTTTTGATCTTTATCAGGCTTTGTCCCAGTCGAAACTATATCTAGTGAAGCCACAATCTTTTGTACACTTAAAAAACATATCTTTCACAGATATCATCCAGTTTCACATCTAATCAGTATTGTTTGAGCTAAAAAAAAAAACTTTGAATCCAACGAGTGTAGACTAATGAAAAATCTCTTGCCACAATTATGCTGCTATTCAAGAATATCATCTAATACTTGCTATCTTTTTAAGAGTTGTGATCCCATTTCATAAGAGAGATTCAAGCTTACTAAGAAATTGATCTCCTGTTTCAATCTTATTCTCAAAAACTTTCCAAATGCACAACAGATAAAGCAGAAAACAGAATCAACCCACCAAAAAGACAACAAATTTAAGGATAATTTGCAAGAAAACAGCAAAAAAATAGAGGAAAAAAGATACCCTGAGAAAGCAAGCTCCAACAAGAGGAATCAGCAGCGATGCTTGACCGGAGACGAGCTGAAGCAACGGCACTGTGAAGTGGAATCATCGTTTCAACACTTCCCAAAGCAGAGAGAACCCTTCACATAAAATGTTTCTGATTAAAACGAGCTGAATATTTTCTCTAAATTTCCTTTTTCCAAAGTTGAGCATAAGAGAAAATGAGTTAAACTTCTTGAATCAGCTGAAAGGTGAAGTAGTTACCTCGAAGCGCGAGGGATGGATTGAGACATTGAAGCGAAAGGAGATGAAGTAGTTGTGGGTTTAAGATTGAGGGACTTTTGAGTTACGGTTCTGGATCTTGATACTAAGTTTCTGGAACCTGCCATTAACGCTGATCTGCAAAACGATGCCATCTTTGATCTTAAGATTTCGCACAACCGAAAGTTTCGTTTTTCTTTTCTTACACAGCGAAATGGAACAAGTGAACAGAGCACGGATGCACTAAACCCTACAACCCAAACGGCATCGTTTAAGTTTTGCAGAAGTAGCACAAATTTGCCCTCTAACTTTTAATTTATGCATTATACACCCTCCCTAGTTTTTATTTTTGTGCGTTAAAAATAAACATAAGAAAATATTATCATGTCATCCTTTTTTTATTTTTGTCAACTATAAAATATTACCATCCCTGTAAATCAGTTTTAGATAAAATCTATATATTCGTAACAGTACAATTTGTTAACTAAATCTTTTTTTTTTCGTCATATATCGTTTGTAAATTAAATCTTTTTAATACAAATTAGTTTTTTCCACTTTCCAAGGGATACGAGTTTTAATTTTTGTGCATATATACTGTATTTGTGGCAGTGGATTTAGGATTATTATTAGAGATCGAGAGGAAGCGAAAACGTACGTACGAAGCTTTCGTTCACGTATCCCACAATTATGTTAATGTCGAAGGAAGATGAGTCACAGATGACGTTTTCGATGCTTCCTGATGATTTGGTATTAAACTGTTTAGCCCGTGTTTCCAAAGTGTATTACCCTAGCCTTTCCTTCGTTTCCAAGAAATTCCGGTCTCTCATTGCCTCAACGGAGCTTCAAGAGCTTAGATCATTCTTAGGTTGTACTAGCAGTGGTCTTTACGTGTGTTTACGGTTCCGTACGAATACTGATTACAGACAAATTTGTTTCACCCTCCGCCAAAAAATAAGTAGCAGCGCCAAAATTTTGGTCCCAATATCATCTCTTGATTCTCCTTTTGACTACAGATCAGGTGTTGTAGCGGTTGGTTCTGATATCTATGCTATTGGTGGACGAAACTTAAATAATAGTGCATCGTCTAAGGTCATGGTCATGGACTGCCGTTCTCATACATGGCGTGAGGCTCCAAGCATGCGCGTGGCACGTGATGACTTTCCATCTACTTGCGTCCTTAATGGGAAAATATATGTAATAGGAGGCTGCAAGAATCTCGATTCAACAAATTGGATTGAAGTTTTCGATACGAAGACCCAAACATGGGAGTTTTTGCAGATTCCTAACGAAGAGGTATGCAGAGGTTTTAATTACAAAATCGTAGGGTATAAAGAAGCTATCCACGTAAGTTCATTAGAAAATAATCGTGCAACTTTCATGACTTACGAGATACACAAAGGTAGATGGAGAGAGCCACACTTATCGTTAAGTCATGGATTTCATTTCTCTAATTGTGTGATAGAGAACGTGTTCTACCGTTATAGTTACGAGATGCTCCAATGGTATGACTCATGTAGAAAAATATGGAAAAATTTGAAAGGATTCGTGCGCAGGTCGATTATGAATCCTCGTGGTGAAGGTGTTAAAATGGTGAATTATGGAGGAAACATAGTTCTTTTGTGGGAGGAGTGCGTGACTATTAAGAAGAAACTAATCTGGTGTGAAGAAGTTGTTATTGAAAAAAAACATCAAGGAGAGATTTGGGGGTTGCTTAAGTGGTCTGACGTTGTCTTTATAACCGATGAGAAAAATCAATTAGTGCGTGCTCTTGCTCCTGATGTTTGATGCAATGGCTTATCAGACATGTGTTTAATTAGTTGATCATTCACTGATATGTGCAAGAAGGACTATTATTTGGTTTTATTTGTTCATTAACTCGTTTGGAGTTTGCTTTCCTCCCATAACTTACATATTTTACTATAGTGAAAAAATTTTTAGCTTTCATTTTTCTTTTAAAAGTATTTGGGTCTATGTTGCAATTTCAAAAGTAATTGGAGACTATTAAAAACGCACTCTAAAGTCAAACCCTTAAAAACCAATTTAATGCAAATACTATTCTGCGGCGTTACTCACTCTCTGTTTTTGACCGGAGGAGATAGAAGAGTAGGGCAAAGCTCTTTCGATTAAAAAAAAAAAAAAACACTTCAAGAGATTACTTATGGCGGAAGAGGCGATACTAGGGTTCCTTCAGAACAATGAACAGATCACTGATTCGGGTCAATTCTCTGCCGAGTTCAACATCGACCACAACGAACTCGTCAATGTCATCAAAAGTCTCCATGGTTTTCGTTACATCGATGTTCAGGTACTCGTGCTGGAATTTCGATAAAAGGGTTTGGATTATTGGTCTAGGGTGTTAGAGTAAGACGTTTTGATATCTGGTTGAAAGTTTTGTACTTTTCCATGAATGCCACTGATGAATCTCACAGTTTGCCATAAGTCTCTATCATTAACAAGGTTTAGTGGACTAGATTTGCATTGTCAGTCACATGGGTTGACTATTCTCTGCAGGACATTAAAAAGGAGACATGGATTCTGACTGATGAAGGGAAGAAATATGCGGCAGAAGGGTCACCAGAGGTTCAACTTTTCTTAGCTGTTCCTGAAGAAGGCAGCATATCAAAAGATGAGCTCCAGGTTATTGATTGCAATGGATATGTAGATGTATATAGTGTGGGATTTGTTTAGTCATATGCTAAAACAACTACTGTAAAATTCGTGCTATTTCAGAAAAAGTTAGCTCCTGCAGTCTTCAAGATCGGCTGTTCTCAAGCTGGAAAAAACAAGTGGGTGGAAATGGGAAAGCAAGTCTCGAGGAAGGTAACGCTAGATTGTTTTTACTTTCTGTTTGCTACCTCCGTTTTTGGATGATGTTTGGTAGTGTATGAATCATTTCAATTGTTTAGTCTGCATCAATCTGAACCATTTTTTTGTAGGTTAAAGATGTAGAAGATAAAGTGAAAGGCCAGCTTTTACAAATACAACAAGGGAAGGTTTGTGCTATGTTATTTCAGTAGAGAGTTCCTCTGTTGTATTTACCTTAATGATTCATATTAATTTGGAGCATCACTCTCTCTTCCCCTTCAGGAATTTGACAAAGAAAGTATCAATTCTCTTAAAGCCAGAAAACTCATAGTACCACAGTAATTGATTCTACTTTTCTTTTATGTTTCGTTCCTATTGAGAGACATCATTATCAATAGCTGATATCTTTACTACTTCTCAGGATATGGAAGGGGTATTCCGTAAAGAAAGGTCCTAATTATGCTCCCGAGAGAAAGAAAGTGGCTACCGATTTGACTCGAGAAAATCTTCAAAAGTTTGTCCTATTCCTTGCATTTTTTTTCAACTTCTTAATGCTATTGTAGGTTGAATATGCAATTAAGAGAGGAATTTGGTATATTTGCAGCTGGAAAGAGTTAGAGTTTAAGGAGTATAACTTCAAAGCTAAAGGAGCGCCTGTTGACGCTGGGCATCTTCACGCTCTTCTCAAGGTAACATGACACAAAAAATGAACTTGTCGTATCCCTTTAGTGTAAGCTTGTTGTTTCTTTATCAAACCTCTATAGTTTTTATTTATATTACTTTTCTTGTACCTTAGGTGCGGAAGCAGTTTAAAGACATATTTGTTCAGATGGGGTGAGAGAAACTCTTCACATATATTGTAATTCCCCATTTTTCTGTTGATTGCTAAAATTAATGGTGAGCCTTATGTGGTCATAGGTTTGAGGAGATGCCAACAAACAACTATGTGGAGAGCAGGTATCCTCTAGTTATTAAGAATCTTGGTTTTCAGCTTTCCATGGAGGCTTTAAGGATATCTAATTATACATCCTTTTCTTGCTATTTGTTGGCTGATCTTAATCTGATTCATATACGCTACAGCTTCTGGAATTTTGATGCTTTGTTCCAGCCTCAGCAGCACCCTGCTCGTGATTCTCATGACACCTTCTTTCTAAAAGGTTCAAATCTTGAATCCTTTGTCACTAAATTTGTTGTTTAGGACAGCTATTTCTAGGTTGCTTGTTGACATCTCAAAGAATAGATAACTCTTACATTTAAGACGTAAATCTTTGAATGTAGTTCCCTCTACTACAAGAACACTTCCGGAAGATTATGTTGAGAGGGTGAAACGTGTTCATGAGTCTGGTGGTTATGGATCAAGAGGGTAATTGACTTGTATCTTCTTACCACCTTGAATAAATAATAATTAATTTGCAATCACTCTGACATGGCCTTTTGCAATAAAGGTATAATTATGATTGGAAAAGAGAAGAAGCAAACAAGAATCTTCTTCGTACCCACACAACGGCTGTCTCATCTAGGATGCTTTATGCACTAGCACAGGTTCAACTAGACTTTAGCTTACAGGTTTTGAGACGTTGGTTTCCAAAATTCAGTAGTATAATTAGATTTATATCTTACTGTAGAAACCTTTTGTGCCCAAGAAGTACTTTTCGATTGACCGTGTCTTCAGAAACGAGGCTGTTGATCGGACCCACCTTGCAGAGTTCCATCAAATTGAAGGTATAGTTCTAATGGTCAGAGTTGTCACTGTGGGGAGTTATATTAAAGTTAGCATAATCTTCTGTCAAACTTTATTCATAATCGGTTAAATGATCTCATGTTTGGATCAGGTTTGATATGTGATCGGGGCCTTACACTTGGAGACCTGATTGGTGTATTAGAAGACTTCTTCTCACGCTTAGGTAAACTCTTCGCTATTGAATCTTAACTTTGGTTCGCTTAGGCTCAAGAGAGAAATACTAACTCTTTACGGGATCATACTTTTCAGGGATGTCGAAATTGCGTTTCAAGCCAGCTTACAACCCTTACACAGAGCCAAGCATGGAGATTTTCAGGTAATTGGTAAAAAAATATAGTCATCTAAATTGCGTAAGAATAGAGAGAAAAAGTTAAACTTTGCCTGTTCCTGGATGTCAGCTACCATGAAGGTTTAGGGAAGTGGGTGGAGATTGGAAACTCTGGGATGTTCAGACCCGAAATGCTTCTACCGATGGGTCTCCCCGAGGATGTTAGAGTCATCGCTTGGGGTCTCTCTCTTGAAAGGTACGAGTTTTTAATTCCCTTCAACATCTCAGGGTCGTTGCTGATTCTTTCTTGCTTTTTGTTCGTTAAACAGACCAACAATGATATTATACGGTATCGACAACATCCGAGATTTGTTTGGACACAAGGTAAGCACAAAGATATTAATTTATTCTGATATCTTTCTATAAACATTTCCTTGTTCTGTTGATGTATATACTCAATCAATGTGTCATTATTCTGTCCCAGGTGGATCTCGATCTTATTAAACGGAATCCGATCTGCCGAATTGGAATCTAAGTGATATATTTTGATTGTCTTTTTGATTCAAGATACTCTATTTGGTTATCTCTTGGTATTTTCAATTCTACCTTTGGTTACTGGACTTTACAATTCCATCTTAAACGTGTGTACACTCTTAATTGCAATCTGGCTTGTCGAATTTTAATATTCATTTAGCATTTGGTTTTGTACGGTATAAAGTTTGTACTTGTACTAATGGCATACATATTTAGGATGCATAGTCTATACTTGTGCCAATGGCATATATTTTTAGAATCAATCGCAACAGCACCTAACATGTGGGAGAAAACGTATGTTTGGAATGGGCCAATGTGGCCCAATAGAATCTAGTGTAGCTAATGTCCATTGGTACCAATCTATTGTCACATACATAAGTATTGAGATACGGTCCAAGCAGCTCTCAACATCAAATTTCCTTAAACATTAACAACGTTGTAACTGCTGGATATTTGCGGTGAACTCATCATTGTGCACGACGACATTGGCGTAATTGTTTTTGCTTTATATGATTTACTTGAGATTTTTTTAAATATATTTTTTTTATTTTTTTCTATATTTATATTTTTTTTCTCAATTAATTTGGTGTTACGTGATGTTTTGGTTTTTGTAATTATTGAATCTAGATAACACAGATTATGTAACAAAGCTATATATATAATAATAATAATAATAATTAAGATGCAGTACATATAATAATTAGGTAATATTCCCTCCGTCCAACGAAAATAGATTTTTCAAATTTTATATCAAGTCCGATCGGAATTAAATGTTAAGAAAGACGTATTTTTTGTTGCTTTACGGAATTGCTGGTTTTAGTGGTTTTCGTTAGAAAAGAAATTTGGTGACTCTGAAAATATGTATGTACTGTGACCGGTGGTCCCACTTTCTGACTTCAAACAACATATGTGAGTAACGGCTCAACTATCGATGCAATCAATTGTGGAACACATTCCAAGCCATTTATTATCCCAACTATGTGAGAAACCATCTCCGTTCGACGGTTCTAGAAGCCCACAAACTATCTTCGGCCGTGGGTATAATACAAGGTAAAATTTATGTATTGAGTGTTCATCTTAGATCGTGGGTTGTTCAGGTATACAACATCAAGTACTCGGATTCACTCTAGGAGATTTTCAATATTGCTTTCGACGAGAGGCTAGAAAAAACATACGGTCTTTCTTTGTATATACAAGGTATGCACAAAATCTTCACTTATCAAGAAAACTTTGTGTAAACATTTCTTTGTTCTATTGGAAATATATATATTCAATCCATGTGTCATTATTTTGTCGCAGGTGGATCTCGATCTTATTAAACGGAATCCGATCTGCCGAGTTGGAATATGAGTGATATTTTGATTTATCTTTTTGATTCAAGATACTTTATTTGATTATCTCTTGGTATTTACAATTCTACCTTTGGTTATTGGACTTGACAATTCCATCTTAAACATGTGTATACTCTTAATTGCAATCTGGCTTGTCAAATTTAATTTTCACTTAGCATTTGGTTTTGTATGGTATAAAGTTTGTGAGGTGGTATTTACGATGTAAGGAATAAGAACTTAGATCAAATAAATAAGTAACTGGGCCAAGAGGCCCATTAAGTGCAAAGATGCAACGTGGTTAGATAACAGCAGCCCATTTATTAGCCTCATTCACACATCATTACAGAAACTTTTCGTTTTTTATATAATTGCCCCAAAGTATAAAACATTTCGATTCCCACCCCATACAAAACGAATTGCTAGTTTGCTACCCGAGAATATCAAAACTCAAAAGACTGGTCTGGTTTGATCATCGAAAAATATTATAAATTAACGGGAATTTTTTATCAACAAGAGATCAAATCATAACCACACATAAAAAATAATTAAAAATTGACGTCAAAAAATAAATATTGATCGTGTGTGTGTGTGTCTTTCTTTCTATACATCTTTCATACTCCGTCGACTCGACGCGCCACGGCTACTTCCTCTCGCTGACGATCCAGTCGCTAAACCCTCCGCCTGAGACAGAAGGCTACTTGTTCCCGCTGCGACAGGATCAGACACGCTCTGTCTCCAACTACCAAATATTCGACCGCTACTCGAAGATCCTCTCGAAGATCCAGTCGTACGGAATCTCTCAGATTCGCTGCTGTCTTCTCTCACAACTCTCAGTGGATTCTCCAAGGCTTGTACTATGTGTCTCATAAGCGGCCGTCTCGTTGGTTTTGGGTTAAGACAAGATCTAGCGACGATTGCCATTGCCCAGACTTCTTCTAAGAGGTCTTCGTCGACCAGAAGAGATTGGTCTAGAATGTTCATTACGGGTTCTTTCTCTTGCGATGAAATGTAAGGCATGATCTCGGTTAGGATTTTTTTGAATTGGGTTTCTTTACATGAGCTGATTCCGAGTTTCCCTGTGATAAGCTCCAGAAGTATCTTGCCGAAGCAGTACACATCGTAGGCACATGTTGCTGTAGCTGCAGACCCTGGGAATTTTAGGGATTGTTAGAATAGTTAAGAAATTAGCAAGCTTGTTTTATGCATTTGAAGATAAACTCACCAGGAACACTTTCTTGAGAAGACCTGAAGAGGGAAACAGTAGCAAGCTTGTTTGTTAGATGTTTAAATCAAAATTGGTTATATGATGAATCAGAGGCACTTACTGGGATAGTCTGAGCAATCGGGCTATTTTCCGTGGACGGCCATTGTTTTCTTGATGACAAGCTTTGCTAAAGCTTCCAAGCCTAACTTCAAACTTATCATCCAAGAGAATGCTACTTGCTTGAATATCCCTTATTGAACATTGGAAGACTCAAGATCAGTAATGAACTAATGGTGGCTTGAAAGTAAAAAAAGAGTAAAAGGAATGGTTTTTCATACCTGTGGACGACGGATGGTGAGCAATCATGGTGCAGGTAAGCAAGTCCCTCTGCTACTCCCAATGCTATTTTCAGTCTGGTGATCCAATCGAGAGATCTCAATCCGTTGTCAACTAGGGAATTGGATTTATAGAACAATGAGCTTGGTAAATCCCTATTCAGCATGTACTTGTATACCAAGAACTTATGAGTTGCGCTCTCTAAGCTCTTCCCTACGAATGGGATTATTCTCGGATGCGCAAACCGGCTGAAGAAATCCAACTCGGTTAGATAAGCTTCGTTGTTCTTTGTAGATTCCAAGCTGATTCTTTTCACAACGATCTGAACTCCGTTTTCTAGAACTCCCTTGAAAAGATCCCCAGATTGTCCTTTCTTGATCAGGTTTGAATCACTGAACTCCTTGGTGGCATTGAGCAACTGCTGATAGGTAAATGATGATCCAAGACTCCCAAAGTTTATAGAGACTCCTCCTCTTGAGGGAAGTGTTTCATCAGGAGGTAATGGGCCAACACCGTTGTGTCTTCCTCTAGGATGATTACTTGTTGATGATCTGTTTCTTCGACGGACACAGAAACTCACTGTTATTGGTAACACTATGAGAATGAGCATAAGCAATATAGACCCTCCAACTGCAGCAAGTATAACTATTTTCGTGTGGCTTAACCAGGAAGTTTTAGAACTCTTCTTCTCTTCATGTTGTCCGAAATTGTTGAAAGTTAAGCCCTTTTTTGAATAAAACAAAGTGCAATCCGACAACTTCCGCTGCTTCTCTGGGCCCTGAAGACAATTGTTGCTCAATGAAGCTCTGGTTGGCACAAAGTCAGGAATTTTACCTTCAAAATAGTTTTCTGACAGGTCAACAACTTGGAACCTTGTCAGTAAAAGTGTGAGATTGCCGTAAAACATGTTCCCGGATATGTTAAGCATGGAGACAGTAGAATCAAAACTGACAGTGGTATTAGGCAGCATGTCAGAGAAGTGATTTCCAGAAATATCTAGAAACTTGAGCTCCGGTAACGACCATAACCTGGACGGTAAAGCGCCTATGAAACCACTGCCTCTGAAGTCAATGATCTGAAGTTTACTCAGCAAACTAAACAGATCAGGAGGTAGGGATCCTGAAAGGCGATTTCCCGCAATTACCAATGTCTGCAAGTTCCTTAGCCCTTTCAAATCTGATGGAACCGAACCTGACATTCCGTTGAAGCTGAGATCAAGGTCAATTAAAACAGAGAGGTCTCCGAGTGATGGAGGTATTGAAGAAGTCAAGGTGTTACGCGAAAGATTCAGACGCTGGAGCTTTGAGAGTGCCCCAATATTAGCAGGAATCGAACCAAACACCGAGTTTGAGGAAAGATCAAGGATTGATAGATTCTGAAGAGAGGTAAGAGACAGAGGAATATCCCCATTGATCGCATTCTTTGAAAGATCAAGAACTTTGAGATGTGATAACCGAGTCAAACTTTCAGGGATGGTTCCTGTGATTGAACAGGAGCTAAGGTCCAACACCTCTAAAGTCAACAGACTCGATCCAAACAAAGCCGGGATTGGACCTGGAAGATAGAACCTTGAGGCGTTGAAGGAAGCTAGACGGGTGAGATTGACGAGAGAACCAACTGAGAATTCCGGGTTTTGATTCCCAATCCTTGTCCTTCTGAACCCTGAAATGTTGATCTTAGTTACTCTACCATTCTGATCACATTTGATGCCGTTCCAGTTCAGACAAGGATTGCCTTTTACAGGCCAATCTCTGCTTCGTAACCCAAGAGAAGACCTTAACAGCAGAAGCGCCGATTTCTCATTCAGAGAACTTGTCTGTTGCTCAAACGTTGACTCTAACAACAAGAGGAGGAATAAGAAGAAGACCAACAAGGATGTCTTCCTCAGAACCACCATGGTTTCTCTAAACCCTGGTGACGACTAGTACTTCGAAAAACTTAAAGCCATTCATTGCCTAAGATTCAATTGGAAAAAAGCTTCGCGATTTATGGAAATAATCAAATCTCTTTTTTTTTTGGGTTTCCTTCGAATCCGATCAATAAAGGAAACTTTCTTTTTGTGATTATTCAACAAAGATATATACTAAAAAAGGTTCTTCACTCTGTTACCTCTGCGACTTTCTCTGGCAATTACTTTTCTCTGTGCACTTCAGAATCAAAAACGATTCATTGTTGTTTACCAATCATTTTCTGCTGCCTCTCTCTCTCTCTAACTCTTCCATGTTTTTTTTTGTCCTAGATTTAGAGAGAGAAAGATGGAAAGTCTGATATAATACGAAACAGATATTTTTATATAATATTTGATAAAAACTTCTTCTTACAGAACTGTTCTGGACAGAGAAAGCTTCAGACTGGTCAAGAACAGCGGCCGTTCGAAGAAAAGAGAAGAAAGTATAAGAAAATAAAAAAAGTGAGAGAAGGTGGATCTTTCGTTGTATACGTGCACGTTCCCAAGATTTATGGTTCGATCTCGTGACCGAGACGCAGATACAGTAATTGAAAGTGAAGTTCTGAATACGGCGTCGTTTGAGGAGTTTGACTCTCAACGATCCCGCCCAAGACAGCTTAACGAACTCTTAAATTAATATCATTTCAAAAATACTTAAAGTTTCTGCTGACGTTTAATATGATAACCACCATTTTAGTAGTTTTGCAAATAAATAATTGAATTCCTAGGAGCTACGATGCTACTCCATTTCTGTAAATTTTGTATGACAATTATTTTTCCTCGTATTAAAACGACCAAAATATACTAATAATAATTGTGGCTTTATTATGAGCAAAATGATTTAGTTGTCACTCTTATAAAAAGTCGACGATACTTTTTCATATTACCTGCGATATATTAATAATCAGATTTCTTAAAAAAATCTTAGCCAGGTTATTTCTTGTTGAAAAAGCTCTTCTACACGCTTTAGTCAGCATTTTCAGCACAAAAATCGAAATCAAGATACTGAACCATTTGTAATTGACTTTGTATAACTACTACATCTTCATTCTTCATCCGTCTAATTTTGGTATACAAAATAATTAATCCTGTAAAAAAATAATATTCAGACAGTCAAAATATTTCAAGTACAGAGCGAGTGTATCCAAATATTCAATGATTGAAAATTGAATTCCATTGAAAGATTTATATGTTCACATATCTGCACATCTAGCTTTCATTTGAATATCACTTAACATACCAAAATATTTGTACAACAAAAAACGTCTATGCTAAAGTTTGGATATTACAGACTGTAACATGTCCACGATGCTATTGCGATAAGAATCTTTTCATATGAATTTATTGCATGTCATAATTAATGACAAAACAAATATGTAAATCCATAGCACATTATCGTCATAGTCTTTGCATATTATTTCATTTTATTGTTTTACTAATTTCGCCGTCAGATTCATTGGGCCGGAAGTTATAATCTTTCCAATTAAATTAGATAGGCCCAATAAACGAAACTCAGACCCAACTATTGTATGACATAATGACGACGAGACGAAGGACAAAATTGTCATTTAAGGAATAAAAGATATTCTTACAAAGATATTTTTTGCTCGAAACGAGGAGAAAAAATCATTAGTTATCGAAAATGCTCACATGATGTGGGCCTAACCACTAACCCAATTAACCACACATCTTAATCAGAGTAAGTTGAAACAAATCTTTCAGCAAACCCTAGAAAACATGTTTAACCCTAGTTATTACGTCACACCTGTTCTATAAATTAAGGCTGCGTCTTATCACCTCAAATCACATAAGTCTCTCTCTTACATTTTGAAACCCTAATTTCTCTTCTTTTCCCCAAAAAAAAATGTCTGAAGTTGAGTACCGGTGCTTTGTCGGCGGCCTTGCCTGGGCCACCAATGATGAAGATCTTCAAAGGACGTTCTCACAGTTCGGCGACGTTATCGATTCTAAGGTCTGTTACACGAGAGATCGGTCTCCCGGATCGAGCCGATTCCGATGATTCTGATCCTCGACGGATCTGATTCCGATCTGTTTCTCTGTTACTTGATTCGATTACTGTTACTATGTTCTCTCTCGTTCTTTGTTACTGTTACTTAATTTGTCCCATCGGTACGTTCATCTTCCTGCTTCTATGAGCTCGGAGATCGATCGATTTTTGCTTTATATTCATCGCTTTGTTTTATATTCCTTCCACGATTGTTTTTGCTGATGTGTATGATTTTGTTTGTTTACAGATCATTAACGACCGCGAGAGTGGAAGATCAAGGGGATTCGGATTCGTCACCTTCAAGGACGAGAAAGCCATGAGGGATGCGATTGAAGAGATGAACGGTAAAGAGCTCGATGGACGTGTCATCACCGTGAACGAGGCTCAGTCGAGAGGTAGCGGCGGTGGCGGAGGAGGCCGTGGTGGAAGCGGTGGTGGTTACCGCAGCGGAGGCGGTGGTGGATACTCAGGAGGCGGTGGCGGCGGATACTCAGGAGGAGGCGGTGGTGGTTACGAGAGACGTAGCGGAGGTTACGGATCTGGTGGAGGCGGTGGTGGCCGAGGATACGGTGGTGGTGGACGCCGTGAGGGAGGTGGCTACGGAGGCGGTGATGGTGGAAGTTACGGAGGCGGTGGTGGCGGCTGGTAATCAAAGATAGAGTTGTTTGCGTGCTGCTGCTCTGTTTTTGGTTTAGATTTGGTTTTGTGTCACCACTTCTGGTTTGGTTATCGTTCGTTTGGTTTACTTTTTTGATGAAACAGTTTCGTTTAAGTCTTCTTTGTCTGGAACGAAATGTTAATTCGCGTGTTGTTTACTAAATTTATAACGTTTCCTTTTAACCAGATTCGAGATTTTCCCTCAAATAATTTATCTTGTTAGACACATGTATTTAATCGAACAGCAGCTAAAGGATTCAAATGATTTTCTTATCAATAATTACTATAGTTTGAAATTGATTAGTTCTTTAACTTTTGACCTACCAATAATTAGTGCTATTTTATCGAAAATGATCGTCACTCAGTTTTGCGCCGATCCAATGTGGACATTGGGTATTTAATACTAGTATCTTCTGTTTAAATTTTTGACTGAGAATATATAGACAACAAGATATTCATCGAATATTCCCCTTCCGTTACTTTTCTTTTTGTCGGCATCTTTTTATCGTGAAAGGATATCATCGTCAACGTAGCCCAATGAGCTCAAACCAAAAATGTAAATCCTAATCCATAAAATGACTATTAAACAAACAATAAAATCACATAGATGAGACTTTGGATATGCTACAATATGTGTACTTTTGTCTCTTGTAAAATGTGTAGGCTTGTTGAGCAATGCTCTGTTTACTCACTCTCCAAGTGACAACAACAGTCTGCACCGCTTGGAAGAAAAAAACAAACTTAGCATTTGTTAACAAAGTTATTATGAACTACTATAGCAACCCCATAGAAATAAGCATCTTCATTGAGCTACAACAGCTAAGTCTACAAAGGAACTTAAGATTACATCAGGATTTAGTTCCTCAAGTTGCAAAAGGAGCTACCACTAGTTGAGGAATATAATGCTTACCCTTTCCTTTCTTTTCCCCACATATTCTTGTAAAGCTACAGTGGCAATTTACACCAATCATCACCAGCTAAGCAACGTGTTTCATAAAATGGCCGGTACCTTCACTATAGGAAATGCAACTTGAAGATGGAGATATGGAATCAAATCCACCAAATCTTACCCTATGTAACTTTTCATGTCACAAAAGTAAAGATGCAGCGAATCCATATTGCATAACAACCAATTCTGATGTTTCTGACATAAACTATTATCTCACAGCTCAAGAGATTACAAGACGCTGAAAGTGAAATGTATATTTTTTACCATTTTAACACCTAGGTAAGAAGGAAACAATGATGAGAATATATATCGTGAAATGCCTACTTGTAGAATCCCGTAGCAACTAGCAACTATACCTCTAGAATATATTGAGCCATCAGTCTCATGATTAAGATTCTTTTGTCTTGTTTGAACTTTTCTTTCTTGTAAAGTAGTTTATCCCAAAACCATGGCAGTCTCTTGAGTTCTCAGAACATCAATATCTTAAAACCTAAAACTTGTACCACAATTCCACAAATGGAAATATCTCGCAAGGCCACAAATTGGTGCACATCCACAAGATAGACTAAATCTCGTAAGCATGTTAAAGAATTAATGCGCATGAATCATACCATGTTAGTTATTGAAGTAAGTAGTGACCATTTATTTAGTATGACATCTAAGACCAAAATGCAAATAATAATATAGATGACCAAGAAAAGCAACGTTGCCAAACTTCAAAGAGACTTCTGTATCTTGATATGATGTTCAAGACAGAGTATCCCTGAGGTCCAATCAACAATAAAGTTTGATCTCCAACTTTCCTGCAAGGACTTTAGTTAAAGAGAAGCTATATGGCTCATGGTGAACCCTTGAAAAGTTCCACCTAGTTAATATCAGAAACAATGATAGTCAATGAGATCCAATGTATTTGCAAATTTTTACTGTTGTAGTCAATGTATATCAGAGATAACGTTAGGCCAGAGTTTCCCAAAGTAGATGAAGACTTAAATCTAGAATTGAATGAGAAAACCTGCTCTGACGGTAACACGTCTCTAACTCAATCAAGAAGACATGAAAGTAATCACAGCAGTAAAAAACACAGAAGAAATATTTCTGCCAAGTATCATATACTGATCTCCACAATACTTGCTGATATTCTCTTTTTGCTCATTAGTCGATTACTATGGAGACAATGACTTAAAATTCTCTTCGTTTTTGCAAGATATTTGCTACATCTGGCACCACCGAAACTCACCTTATAAATAGGAAGCATTCTGCAACATCTATGCACATATCATCCTCTTGACTCGTAATCTCCCCATACTTAAATAATCTCTTTCTAACCAGTTATATTAGTCTATAACTCAACATGGCATCAAGCTCAATGTCTTCTCAGAGCTCTGGCTCGTGGACTGCTAAGCAGAACAAAGCCTTTGAGCAGGCTCTAGCAACCTATGACCAGGACACTCCTAACCGTTGGCAAAATGTTGCCAAAGTCGTGGGTGGAAAAACAACAGAGGAGGTAAAGAGACACTACGAACTCTTAGTGCAAGACATCAACAGCATAGAGAACGGTCATGTTCCATTCCCAAACTACAGGACTAGTGGAGGCTGCACTAATGGCAGGCTTAGTCAGGAGGAAAAAAGGTATGTATTGTCCTAAAAAAGACACATTCTGCTATAATTAAGAATACAAAACAATCCAAGCCAAAGACACCAATCTGATTCATAATTTGTTTATGCAGGATGAGAAACATGAGGCTGCAGTAAATCAAAACCATCGAGAATAAAAGAGGATTCACCGGTCGATTTTTCTCGTAACCCTGTCAATTGCGAATTATTGTTTATATCTATATTCCTACTTCCAATGTTTCTCCCATAATCTTTGAGGACTCCATATCTTTCGATTCTCCAGTTTTAACAAATGAATCTGTATTAAGGTTATTTGTAATGAAAACTCCAACGTCATCACGAATCATTGTCTTAGAAAATGAATAACTAAAGCAAAAACATAGCTGGAAAAAAGCTACCTCGAAAAATCTGCCATTAGTAATCGCGAGCTTTGATTCCATTAGGAAACACCATCAGGGTTTATGAATTGGGGATTTTAAAAACGAAAAACTTGTTCCAATAAAGTGAGACGCAGACATGGCGGGAAATTTGATGCTTGCGAAAAAGATAAAACTTATAAAATCGCACATTGAGGCCTTTATCTAAATATGGGCCTAAGCCCATTTGGGTGATTAAAGATAATAAAAGCGGGAAACTGAGAAAGTATAAAAGATACCTTATAAAAAGTACACATTAATAGAGAAATATGGGCCTAAGCCCATCAGGGTGACTAAATTTTAATTTAAAATATAAATATAAATTTAAAAACATAATTGGGCTTTACTTCGATAAAAGTACTCAACCCATTTGTATGTCTGCGAGAAGACATGATGATCGGTTTTGTTCATTTGCAACTTTTGACTAAAAAAAGCAGCTCATAGCAGCGGTTATGCCTTTTTCCGCCGCGAGTTCGAGCTCCGTAAGCTCAATCGCTGAAGAACCGCCGCCAAAGAAACAGCATGATCCATCGCCGTCCTGTTCATCGTATCTGTTACTACTTCCAGACGAAATCATTCTGAATTGCTTAGCACGCTTGCCGAAATGTTACTACCCGGTGATTTCACTCGTCTCCAAGACCTTTAGGCGTCTCATAGCTTCACCGGAGATCTACGTTGAAAGGTCATTACTTCGCCGCACCGAGCGTGTCCTTTATGTTGTGCTTAGATCTCACGCTACAGAAACTCCCCGATGGTACACTCTCAATTTCAAACCCTTTGGAAATGATTCAAATAACCATAGATTGGTTCCGATTCCGTCGTTTCCTTCGATTCCTTGCTGGGGAATGTCAATTGTCGCTATTGATTCTGAAATTTACGTCCTTGGTGGATGCATTGATAATGAATTGGTCTCCACTGGGTTTGTCGTCGAATGTCCATCTCACACGTGTCGTCTCCTCCCTAGCATGAAGCAGGCACGTGGCTGCGCCGCCGTGGGATTTTTTGATGGGAAATTGTATGTAATCGGAGGTTGTAACCCTCTGTCTGTGAATTGGGTAGAGGCTTTTGATCTAAAGACTCAAACTTGGGAGTCTGGTTTGGGTGTTAATAATGTGGAAATGCATGACTTAACCATCAGAAGTTTTGCGATAGATGATAAGATTTACATTATGGATCGAAAGAATAGCTTTGTTTATGATCCTAAAGAAGGTACGTTGGAGACTGATGAGTTGTTGGACACACAATGGAGTGTTGGTTCTTGCGTCATTGATGGAAAGATTTACACTTTTGGTAGCAAGAATAGAATATGGGTGTTTGATCCAATTGCCATGGTTTGGGATCGCTTGAAGGGTCTCGACGATCTTCCTGACAAGCGTGATGGCTCGAGAATGTCGAATCTCGGGGGAAATCTTGCGATTATGTTTAACCTTGAGAAGGGTTCAACCAAAATCTGTTGCACGGAGATCAGATTGGAAAGGAGGGAAGGAGGAAAGATTTGGGGGACGGTCCTGTGGTCTAATATTGTCATTACCTTGAAAGAACCTTCCACCATTGTACGATGTCTAACTGTAACAGTTTGATAAAGGTATGCTCCCGACTCCAATGACATTGGCTTTGTGATGAATTCATAATATTAATTTTGGATTGATACTTGTTCTGGTATGTCTTGTAACAATGGCATTCAGATATTATCCTGCTTAGATTAAGTGTGATGGTATATTTTTGTTGAGATGGGCATTCATAAGTCATGTTCTTGTATGTTGCAGCTTCAAGCTTGAAAATCATATCTGTAAACGTGTACCGGAGCAGCTTGTTCTGTTCAAGATGAAACAAACAACATACGAGGCTTTATTGGATATTGGTATCCAGAACCTAATATAGATATCTTTTGGAACTTTGGGCTAAGTTATGCAATATATTTCTCTTGTTTCTTTGTTGTACGACTCTTATGTATGCAAGTATATTGTATGATTAATAGAAACTATGTTACCAGCTGTTTGTTTAACAAAGATCAAACCAATAACATTTGAAATGTTTGAATTCAAATCTGGTCTCTAGGTCGGAAAAGTTGATTTACAAAGAAACTTATATGTGATGTTAAACAAGAGAAACGACATCAAACGCAGAAGGAAAGAAGCTAGTCTTTACTCCGAGACTGTCGTCTGAAGAGGCAATTGACTCTCGACTCCCTTTGCCTCCACAGCTTGCTTCTCTGCGACCGCCTTTGACAATCCAAACATCTGAAATCAACATACATAAGCTTAAGTTTAGGAGACAGATGATCACCAAATGGAGCTGTAAAGAGCAAATTGATTGACGCCAGAAATCACAATTTGTAGCAAGTGTATTCAACAATCTCCTATGAGTGAGTACATGGGGTCTGAAACATTGAATACCAGCTAAGAGAGTTTATTCGAGGACTAAATC
>Ga0041059_1001028_pt1 | contig 22189 bp, 15 predicted proteins | sample AraColnosormetaG_FD_56232 | JGI IMG/M metagenome (GOLD analysis project Ga0041059, IMG submission 56232) | Arabidopsis roots microbial communities from North Carolina, USA - Col MF nosort | ecosystem: Host-associated > Plants > Roots > Unclassified | place: USA: North Carolina | collected... | reverse complement strand
TAAAGGGGAGTTTGTTGGGATAAGCATGAAGTCAATAAATTAGGGAATAAAAGTTATGTTTTAAAATAGGATTAAGATAAATCTTTAGGAGTAATCTAAAGATATGTTAGGAGTTATCTACATCTTATTCTATTGTGTTTGTTATCATCCCTCTCCTATATAAGAGTTGCCAAAGTTGTGGTAAACCTTAAGAGATTTGAGAGAGAGATTGAAAGCTTTGTTTTGAGTTATTTTCAAAGCTAATAAAAGGAGTGCTTTTATATTTGATCTAAGTATTCAAATCTTTAAAGTTGTGGCTAAACTTCAGTTTGTGTTTGCTTTTGTTTATCAAGATTGTTCTTAGACTTTTTCGAGTTAAAAAACTTGTGTGTTGGAGTCATCATCGTGATCAATGGAAAATAAAGTTGAGAAGGAGATTACTTGGGTGATTAAAAATTTCTCTTCTCTGCAATCTGCAACAATATATTCTGATATATTCGTTGTTGGTGGCTGCAGATGGTAAGAAGATAAATTGTTTTCTAATATTTTTCGTCTAATCTACGGTTTACAGATAATATTCTTTGATTGCTTTCTTTTGTTTTTGCTTGCAGGCGTTGTCAGGCCTTCCCCAAGGGATATAATAAGGCTGATTATCTTTCTCTGTATCTCGACGTTCCTGATAAAGAATCTTTACCTATTGGATGAAGAAGCCACACAAAATTTTCTTTTACTTTAGTAAATAAAATTTCGGAAAAACTCTCCAAACTTAAAGGTTATTGGTCTCTATGCTTGCTAAGAGTATACCTCATGTCATATTTTCTGGTTTTGTTCAGAGATAAAATATGTTTTGTGATTCTGCAGAGACTCAGCAGTGGTTTGATAAGAATGCTCCTGACTGGGGGTTTACAGAAATGATCAGCCTCACTGAACTTCATGCGGAAGAGGGACTTCTGAGGAACGGAGAACTCACCGTTGTTGCCAAGGTAGAGGTTCTTGAAGTTGTAGGAAAATTAGATGTATCAGAGGAATCTTCACCAGTAATTGAAACCATAGATGTCAATGGATTTCAAGTTCTTCCTTCACAGGTAAAAAAAAATATATTTAAGGAAAACACTTTTTTATTGTTTTACATTTTGCGTTTTGAAACAAGAATAAGAAAACAAAATCATAATTTAAGAGTTTCTCATTTTTTGCTCAGTTTCTTTATATATGTACAAGATTTAATTATGCAATGGTTTAATTTTTATGTCTCCTTTCCACTGGCAGGTAGAATATGCGAAGTCTTTATTTGAAAGACATCTAGATATTGCATCAAAATTCCGTCCAAAGAATCCATACCTAAAGACGGCGTACATGAATGTCCTCTTGAGTTTAACCCAAACGATATGTCAATCTCCTCAAGAACTCTCCAATGATGATCTCTCTGATGCAGGCGCTGCATTGGCATATTTGAGAGAAGCAGGGTTTGAGTTGGATTGGTTGGAGAAGAAACTTAATGAAGTAAAGGAAAAGAAAAAGAAAGAAGAGGCTTGTTTGGCCGAGATACAAGACATGGACGAACATGTTAAGCCATTGAAGAAGAAGTACTTAGACCTGGAAGCTCAGATAGATAAGAAGAAGGCAGAGTTGCTAGCTGCAAGAGCTCCTCTCTCCTTGAACGATGACAATGTTGTCTGATTATTTTTGAGTTCTTGGGCACTTGGATTTATGTTTTGCTTGTGTTTTAATGTTTTATCTCTCGTGATGTGACAATGTCTTGATTTAGGATTTTTCTATAATATTGCGGTGCAGAACTATCATTACTCTCCTTCTCCTTTAATAAATTGTGGATTAGTGAAAAATTGTTATAGAGAATGAAAAAAGAATGAAACGTTATGTTTGATGTTTCAATATTATGTCATATAAATATTTTTAGGTTTTCTATGTAATATTAATTGATTATTATTGATTAATATCAGACTTCAAGATAAATAATTAAATATCATTGGTTTAAAATTATAAAAAAAATGTAAAGTACAAAAAGTAATCAATTTATAATCAATTTATAATATGTTTTCTTAATATATGTGTTTTTCTAGAAAATCAAGTATTAAGGAACAGAGGGAATATTATATAATGATTAGGGTCATTTTTATTATTTTGTGAAGGTCATTGTCTTAAAAATAATTTAGGGAAAGTCCAATGCTTTTCTTGCAAATTTTCTTATAGACTTTTATGTCAAATCTTATTAACCCTAGTCTTCCTATTCCTAATCTAAACTTGAAAGCTTAAAAGTTGTGGCTGCACTGTTTCAGTACTTCGTCCCTGTCTGTCTTTCGACCAAAACTCTGAGAAGTAAATACTAAAATAATTTTTAATCGTTCTACAAGTTTTTTTTTCCTTGACTATGTTTAGTTTCTCAGACGTAGTAACGTGTAAAGAGAGAAATAAATTCTGTGTTCCATAGCGAAATATTAATCTTTGTTTTTGTTTTGTTTCTCGAGATTGTTCTTTAACTTTTCGATGTACAAAATTTGTGTGTAGGAGTCATCATTGAGATCAATGGAGACAACAGTTGATACGACGATTACTTGGGTGATTAAAAATTTCTCTTCTTTGCAATCTGCACCAATTTATTCCGACATATTCGTTGTTGGTGGCTGCAAGTGGCAAGTAGATAGACTGTTTTTATTTGTTTTAACCAACGGGTTGTTGGCCCAGTAGTAAATCTCCGAGTTTAAGGTGCTGAGTTTCAGACACGTTGGAATAGATCTCTTCTTCAAAAAAGATGAATTTAACCTACAGGATAATCTTTTATGATTGTTTTTTTTTTGTTTGCAGGCGTATTATGGCCTACCCCAAGGGAATTAACAAAGCTCATGATAGTTTTTCTCTGTTTCTAAACGTTCCTGATAACGAATCTTTACCTACTGGATGGCGAAGACACGCTAAAGTTTCTTTTAGTTTAGTAAATCAAGGTTCAGAAAAACTCTCTCAACGAAAAGGTTATTATTTTCTATACTTGCTAGCTACTTTATGGTTCATGTTAGTTTTATGTTTCTGTGTCAATTTGTAAACATTGATATTAACAATATGTTTTGTGATTTTGCAGTGACTCAGCACTGGTTTGTTCAAAAGGCTTTTACCTGGGGGTTTCCAGTAATGATTACCCACACCGAACTTAACGCCAAAATGGGATTTCTGGTAAATGGAGAACTCAAAGTTGTTGCTAAGATAGAGGTTCTTGAAGTTGTAGGGAAATTAGATGTATCAAAGGAATCTTCACCAATAATGAAAACCATAGATGTCAATGGGTTTCAAGTTCTTCCTTCACAGGTAAGAAACTAAGGAAACATACAACAGTTTTTGTTGGTTTGTAGAAAATTCAACCACAAGATGTGATATACAGTTTTGAACAACTTGATAGTTTCTCATTGTGTTATTCAGTTTCTTTATATATTGTGGTTTTACTTTATATATCGTTTTCACACGCAGGTAGATTCTGTGAAGCGTTTGTTTGAAAAAAACCTAGATATTGTATCAAAATTTCGTCTTAAAAATCCATATTTGAAGACTGCGTGCATGAATCTCCTCCTGAGTTTAACCGAAACGCTGTGTCAATCGCCTCAAGAACTCTCCAATGATGGTCTCTCTGATGCAGGTGTTGCACTGGCATATTTGATAGAAACAGGGCTTAAGTTGGATTGGTTGGAGAAGAAACTTGATGAATTAAAGGAAAAGAAGAAGAAAGAAGAGTCTTGTTTGGTCCGGCTGAGAGAAATGGACGAACAGCTTCAGCCATTTAAGAAGAGGTGCTTAGACATTGAAGATCAGATAAGTAAGGAGAAAGAAGAGTTGTTAGCAGCTAGAGAACCTCTCTCTTTGTACGATGACATTGACAATAATGTCTGATGACTTGAGAGTTCTTGGGCACTTAGATTTAGGTTTTGGTATGTGTTCTTTGCTTGCTTTTTGATGTTTTATCTCTCTTTTGATGTGGAAACGTTTTGATATAGGATGTTTCTATATTTTTTCTTTAAAATTTTGGTGCTGACCTATCAACACATTCTTCTCCTTTGATAAATTGAGGATTAATGAAAAACACTTGTTGAGAGTGAAGAAACAATGAAACGTTATGTTTCAATATTAGGTCAAATAAACGTCCTTCAATAACGACTAGGTTATGGGTCATTTTTGTTATTTTGGGAATGCCAATGTTTTAAAAATAATTTAGGAAAAGTCAAATACTTTTCTTGCAAAATTTCGTTGAGACTTACTCTAGGTCAAATCTTACTCTATATACTAAAAGGTTATTGTTATCTATATATGCTTTACTCACGACAAGAATTCTACATCATGAATGGTAGGATTTTTTGTAGGAAATAAGCGTTTCATACCAATTTTTTACGAAAAATATTAGTATGGAATGTCCTGTATTAAACAGTTTTTGGTAAACAATTCGTAAAGAATGTTCTACGAAATAATTCTCGTAGAAACCACATAGGAAATCTCGTAGGAAAGTGGTAAGACCCCATTATCATTTACTTATCAATATTTCTCTCCAATTTTCTACCATTTTGTTTTACCAATTTTCTAAAAAAGATTGATTATAACAAATACTACAATGAACAAAGGGCTGACATTTTACTAATGTGAGGCATTTTACTAATGCGAGACACTATTGTTATTCATTACATGTTTATAAAGGATTAGAGTACGTGAGTAGAGTTGGGATCCAACGAGAAGAAGTAAAATGCCTCACATTAGTAAAATACCGCACATTAGTTAATAATTCTCGTAGAAAATCTCGTAGGAAAGTGGTGGGATCCCCTTACCATTTATTTACCAATATTTCTCTTCAATTTTCTACCATTTTTTTTTTTACCAATTTCCTACGAATTCTAACTCGTTATGAAATATCATTCTTTCTATTCTCCTACCAAATATTCTGAAATTTTTATATATTTACCAAATATCATTTTTGCCAAATTATTTTAGTTGAAGCTTAGATTTATTCCTAATCTAAGCTTGGACGCCTTTAAAGTTGTGGCTTAATTCTTTCAGTATATCGTCCCTGTCTCTTTCTTTCGACCTCACTGAGGTAAAGTTGTGGCTTAATTGATTCTTTACATCGTTCAACTTTTTTTATTTCCTTGACTATGTTCAGTTTCTCAAACGTGGTACATGGTCATTAATTTGTAAAGAAAATACGGTTTAGAATGATGTTCCATAGTGGAATCTTAATCTTTATTTGGTTTTGTTTATTAATTAACGAATTTATTTTGGTAACTTGTAATGAAAACATTGTATGTAGAAGTCATAATTGAGGTCAATTAATGGAGACAAAAGTTGATACGACGATTACGTGGGTGATAAGAGATTCGTTTTCTTTGCAAGCCGCATCGATTTATTCAGATAAATTCGTCGTAGATGGCTGCAAATGGGTAAGAACATAAATTAGGATATAATAAGGCTAATAGTTGGTCTCTGTTTCTACTTGTTCCGGATATTGAATCTTTGTCTATTGGATTGTCTATTGGATGGAGAAGACACGCTAAATTTTCTCTAACTTTAGTAAAACAATTTTTTCTGAATAACTCTCTATACTACAAGGTTATTGTTATCTATATGTTATCTATATATGCTTTACTCACGACAAGAATCCTACAGCATAAATGGTAGGATTTTCATAGGAAATAAGCGTTTCCTACCAATTTTCTACGAAAGATGTTAGTAGGAAATGTCCCGTATTAAACATTTTTTTGTAGGAAATTCGATAAGGAATGTCCTACGAAATAATTCTCGTAGAAACCACGTAGGAAATTTCGTAGGTAAGTGGTAAGACCCCCTTACCATTTACCTACCAATATTTCTCTCCAATTTCCTACCATTTTTTTTTTTACCACTTTCCTACTAATTCTAACTTGTTACGAAATATCATTCTTTCTATTCTCCTACCAAATATTCTGAATTTTTTTTTAGTTTTATTGCAATAAATAATTTATATCTATAAGAACACTTACTGAAACCTGTTATATCTCACAAATTATTCTTACAAAGCAAACAAAGTTACAAATCCTTATTCATGAATTCGTTTTACAAGCCACATAAAAAGTAGAGATTGAAAGCGATTTACTCTTGAGTCTCGTCGTCGTCATCATCGCCATCTACACTTGTGTTCCTATTGTTCGTAGTCTCTTTCTTAATTGTCGGATAATCCGGTGGTTGAATTTATGAAAAATGTTGAAGAAAAAGCTTGTTGCATTCCATAAGATATTTTATTTGAAGGTCCTTCTCAAGTTCACGCTTCTTGATTGTTTGAAGCTCTTGAAGTAATGCAATCGTTTGGCCTGGAGCTGTGAAAGATGAGAAGGATCCGCCAGCAAACAATCTACCAAACCCATAGCGTCTTACTTTGACTATGGGAACTTCCTGAAAATGTAAAGCAAAGCATAGTTAGTATTGAAGCATCTAGTTTAAAAACAACTTGACTGAAGTGAAATTATAACTACTTGTCAAAATTTTGAAATAAATATTATTTCATCTACTAAAACGAAATATGTTTTTTTCCTACTTAATTATCCTCCACCTACTTGTCAAAATTTTGTTTCACATTTTTAAAAAATCTCTACGATTTTCCTACAAACATTTTGGTAGGAAAGGCTCTTACTTTTTTCCTTACGGCTCTAACAAAAATATTTTCGTGGGAAACTAGGAGGAACAGTTCATCGCTTATCCTACGAATCTCCTTTAAAAATATTATCGTAGGAAATTGGAAGGTAATGCTTCCGACCACTTTCCTACGACTATATTTCCTTTGGTTTTCCTGCCATTTTCCTATGAGATTTCCTACGATATCATATGTCGTAAGAAAATCGATAGAAAATTCCTTCGAAAACCTGACGAATATTTTTGACGAGAAATTCCTTCGAATTGTTTACGAAATATATATTTTGTAGGAAATTGGAAGCATTTTGGTAAGTGTTTTTTCCTTCAAAATTTTGGTAATTTTGGTAGGAAATTTGGTCGGAAAATACTATGTTTTCTTGTTAATAAGTAAGGAGATCTCCCGACGGACTTCCTAATTCGTTAAAAAAAGTTTTCCTTTCACATAAAGAAAAATTATGAAAAGAATGGAAAATTATAAGATTCAAACTCTGAAAAATTGGAAGTATAGTTTATCTTTTAACCGCCTGAATATTGTATAAATAGAAGAGTTTGTCCTCTATTCAAGGATCCACAATTTAATATAAGAAACCTAATTTTCTACATTGTTCTTGATCAGAACCCTAACTTTGTCTCAAAGCAATCTTATTATTCATTGCAATTGAGCCCTTGATTAATCTATTAACAAAAGAGTTGATTTAATTTATTTTCCCTTTAATCAATTTCATTGTGTGATTTCTTGAATCAACACCTACAAGCATTTCTAAGTATATAGACTAAGAATTTGATACTCTGGTCGATAAAGGATGAAGCATGTGAAGGTTTATGTGAAAAAGAAGCTTGTACAGTCTACTCCAAAAATTCGTTTTATGGTCTTTCCCTGAAAAAATTGATGAATAAGGCGAAATTAACACTAAATTAGGTTGTCATTGTCAGGACATGAAAAATCACAAACTTTTATGCAGCTCACATGAAAAGTCACAAACTTCTAGGCAGCTGCAAGATCGGGAACAAGAAAAATAATCGTATATTGTAGAATAGGGTTTTTAATTATGTAAAGACCGTAAATCGCTGCCATCATTTTTGGTAAATCTTCAAAGATCCAACCCAAAAAATAGCAAGACGGTGAAGATAGAACAAATGGACTAAACGATACTCCCTTTATTCATAGTTTGATGTTTCGCAAAGACTGATATTTTGTAATAATATCATTATTATTTTTATTTATGACCAATAGAAAGAGAAAAAAGTGAGATTAATATTATTAAACTAGTAATAAATAAATAAATAAATAGAAAAGTTATTTATTTTTTAGTTTGTGTGTAAAATTTAAATCATTTTTTTAGAAATAGAAAGAACATATTTTAATAATAAAAAAAAAAATCGTGCTTTTTAGTTTTAGGGCCTTTTGCTAGTGCTATTTCCATACTTAACTTTTCGGTCACCGACTTCTCCAATTTTTGTTCAATAGACTAGAGAGATACTAGAAGCCCCCTTGGCCCAATGGTTGACCCAGGGTTCATTAATGCTTCTACACCAAGAGGTATAGGGTTCGAGTCCCAGCTAATTCAATTTATTAGCAGATTTGTAGATTAATGGAGGCAAGTGTGCAGAAGATCTACAATGATGTACAATTATGGCCGTTCGCCAGGATTCTACGCAGAGAAGATATTGAAAGTTTCCATCAAGCGCGTAGAAAATAAGAAGGAAGTGTCGTCTGTCGTGGATCTAATAAGGGTTGAAAGGAATTGTCCGTGATAAAATCGTTTATATAACAGTTCTCATAATTTGTAATAAATAATAAATCTAAGATGGTAAAAAGAAAAAGACTAGAGAGATAAAGGAGAATGGAAAACAACAGAAATGTGTTGAAGATATAATACTTGCTCGGCAAGTAAAGTAGAAAATAAACATTTTTTCAGTTTGAAACTATAAAAGTATCCTAATGCAATAGTGACTAGTCAATAGAATAACATGCCGTTGTAAAAGTGATATTTTTTTTTAATATAATTTAACATTAGATTTTAAAAAAGAGAAATAGATCATCGTTTTATCAGAACTAGTGAAGAAAAAAAGCCAAAATCTAAGGAACAAAAGAAAAGATAGACAAAAAGATATTCAGAAATCTAACGACACTTGTTCTTGGGAATGAAGAAACAATAACGTTATGTTTCATTATTTGGCAATAAACGTTCTAAATGACTACTTACCAGCTAGGGTCTTTTTTGTTATTTTGTTAAGGTCACTGTCTTAAAAATAATTTAGGAACAACTAAATGTTCTTCTTGCAAAATTAGTTTTAGACTAAACTAGTTAGTATATAAACCCTATGCGATATGAGGAGACGAAGCGTTTCACATTCCTCTACATCATCTCTGTCTCTTCCTCTCTTCTCTTTCTCTCTACCTCACTCAGGGAGGTAAGTAGTTAAACTACTTCGATAGTTCTACCCTTTTTTTTATTCTCTTGACTATGTTCGTATATTCACAGTGGAATCTTAATACTTATATTGGTTTGGTTTCTCTATATTGTTATTTGATTTTTGTTTTTTTTCTTCTGAAAGTCTTGGTGAGTAGGAGTCATTATCAAAATCAATGGGGAAGCAAGTTGATAGTAAGACTATTACTTGGGTGATTGAAAATTTCTCCTCTTTGCAATCCGCATCAATTCACTCTGATCAATTCGTGGTTGGTGATTGCAAATGGTAAGAAAATAAATTGTTATCTAATGTTATCCCTAGAATATGGGTTTAGCTGATTATTTTACTTTGGTTTTTGCTTGCAGGCGTCTTAAGGCCTATCCCAAGGGAAATGAAAAGGCGACTTATTTGGCTTATAGGGCTAATAATTTGGCTCTGTATTTAAACGTTGCTAATAGTAAATCTTTCCCTATTGGATGGACAAGACACACTAAATTTTCTCTTACTTTAGTAAATCAAAAATCAGAAAAACTCTCCAAACTAACAGGTTATTGTTCTCTATGCTTGCTCTATTTTATGGTTTATGTTATGTTGTAAACATTTATCTTAAAAGTTTTCTCTAACTTTAGTAAATCAATTTTCGGACCAACTCTCCCAACTAAACTGTTATTGTTTTTGCTTCCTACTTAATAGTTTAACTTAGTTTCATGCTTCTGTGTATGAACGTTAATATTAACTCCATGGGAGGGCACCTTTATGTCTTACTGATGAAATGACTACTTTTTTGTGATTTTGCAGAATCACAACACTGGTTTGATCATAAGTCTACTAGCCGGGGGTTTCCAGCTATGATTCCTCTCACTAATCTGCATACTAATGAGGGATTTCTGGTGAATGGAGAACTCACCCTTGTTGCCAAGGTAGAGGTTCTTGAAGTTGTAGGAAAATTAGATGTATCAAAGAAATCTTCACCAGTAATGGAAACCATAGATGTCAATGGGTTTCAAGTTCTTCCTCAAGTAAGAAATTATATAAATAATTATACCACACTTGTTGTTATGTAGTGGAAATTCTAGGTATTCTGTTTTGAAACAAGTATAAGAAAAATACTTTTAAATATAAAGAATATGAAGAAAACAAATCGTTAGTCTATTAGTATATAGTCCAGTTTCTTCAAATATATACTAGGTTTAGATATGATGTGGTTTTACTTTATGCATCCTTTCCACTCGCAGATAGAATCGGTGAATCGTTTGTTTGCAAAACACCTAGATATTGCATCCAAATTTCGTCCAAAGAAACCATATATGAAGACGGCGTACATGAATGTTCTCCTAAGCTTAACCAAGACGCTGTGCCAATCGCCTCAAGATCTCTCCAATGATGATATATCTGGTGCAGGCGCTGCACTGACATATTTGAGAGAAGCAGGGTTTAAGTTGGATTGGTTGGAGAAGAAACATGGTGAGATAAAGGAAAAGAAGAAGAAGGAAGAGGCTTCTTTGAAACGGCTGCAAGAAATGGAGAAACAGATCTTTAACGAAGCTCAGATATATAAGGAGAAGGTGTTGGCAGCTAGAGCTCCTCTCTCTTTGAACGAAGACAATGTTTTCTGATGACTTACGAGTTCTAGGGCACTTGGATTTAGGTTCTGTTAGTTTTTCTTCTTTGTCAGCTTGCGTCTTGTTTTCTAAATGAGAACTCTCTTTATTTGGAAACGTTTTGTAGTTGAGCGCTCTCTATGTAGCTTAACTTTGAGGCTATGCCTATTTCATTGGTCGTATCATTTTTTTCGTAAGCTGCCACTATTTCACCGTTTCTTTAATTGCACTATATATGTTCCTTGACGACAAAGTAATGTGTTTTGTGTCTAAACAAACAAGCTGTGACACATGAAGAGTCACGGTAATATAGTGTCGACGTTGAAACCAATAATATTATTGCAATCTCACCAAATGCTTTCATTCAATCTACTAAGTATCTACAACCCATCTCTATTTTTATCTATATATTTTATTTGTACCTCTATTTCATTCCAACTCATCGAGAGACAACCATTAGAGATAGTCTTATTTCTTGAGGCCTCTTAAGATATCCAACTCAGCATTCTCAAAAATACTCTCCCTAATGGACACGTCATCCACTAGTTTCTCAGAATAAAACGATGCCAAGATAAGCATTAAAAATACACCTTAACAGTTATAATGGACCAACTACTAATAAAACCCCTTGGCCCAAAAGAAGTATAGATCGAAGAGCTATTGGAGAGAGAGGAGCATGACCAATCTTTAGATTTTGGTGGCCCTAAAGCATAGTTAAATAATGTGAACTTTTATAAAAACATAAGCCTAAAAAATTGTCATTACATATTGTACCTTCAATTCAGTTTTGTTTGGAAGAGTGAAAAATATTGTAATACCTATGTTTTGGCTGCCTTATCAGCGGGCTGGAGAGAGGAGCCACGAGTCTTTGTATCTGTAAGTGTATGTGAAAGAAAAGAAAAATGAAGTTGAAGATAAGAAGAAGATTTCACGTAAATAATTAGTTTTAGAAAGTTGGATATGAGGAAGTAATCTTATTTACTATTTAGTTTTAGGAATTAATTTAAGTTTCCTTTTATTATTTAAAGAGATTAGGAATTGCTTTTCTCAATTATGTTAAACTATGTAATCTCTCTAAAGAGCTAACAAATCAATGTGGAGGTTAGATCGAAGCTTTGGTCGTGACAATGTCGAAGATATCAGAGAGTAAATCAACACTTTCTCATCATGGTACTGCATATGATGAGGATTTGGACAATGATGAAATCGTGAACATAAAAGGCTTTTGGATTTTCCGATCAAAGGTAAGTAATATATCAATCAATTCTGATTATATGTAATCTCTAATGAAAATAATATATGGTTTCGATTACTTTTGTTTATAGTTAGGTCTAGCGAAACGAGTCTTTGAGAAACATCCAGAGACGACAACAAAATTTTGTCTAAAGAGTGAATTTGCCAAGGAAACTTACTTGACTGCCCTACTAGACCTCATTGACATGATAAACATGTTACCTCAGCAATCTCTCTTCGAAGCCGAACTAAAAGAAGCAGAAAACACAATTTTGGACCTTGAAGCTGCCGGTTTCAAGTTGGATTGGTTGAAAAGGAAGCTTGAGGAGATTCGTGTTACTAAGAAGAAAGCGAAGAACCGCACGACTCGGATGAGAGAACTAGACCGAAAGATTCAGAAGCATTTGGAGGAGTTGTCGGTCCTTCAAGAAGAAATGAAGAAGGAGCAGTTTGAGGCTATGTGTGACAAACCTGAATATTATTTAGACTCACTTTGTTTGAATGAAGTCACATGTGACTCTAGTGAACCAATTACCAAATAAATTTGTACACACAAAGGCAAAGAGTTTATTGCTTTTACGCCTCACTTGTTTCAGAAGATTCCATTAGGTTAAAAGGGTTTTTGTATTTCTCTCGGCTTCTATAAAGAGAGGGCTTACATATATACAAGTATCAAAGAAGTTTCTGAAATCCAGTTGTATTGTCTTAGCTTTATATAAATTTTCTTTTTCTATTGTCGATCTTGTATCTTGATAAAAGAGGTAAAAGACTTACAAATTTTTGATTACTTTGGCGATGAGGCGCAATTTCTCTGAATAGAAAACTACTAGGACCGTGGAATAACTTTGGCGATGAGGTGCAATTTTTCTGTTTAGTGAATTTTTATTTGCATTGGGTTTGATTGTCACCCGTGGAATGACGTTATATATCGTGAACAAATGAATTTTGTTAATAAAAGCCTTTTTTTGCTGCATAATGCATAATTGCAAGATTTGCGTTTTTGCTTAAAATGTAGAAGTAAATAATTTATCAACCAAATAAGTGGGGTTTTAAATTTTATAAGAAATAATTATACATAGGTACTAATGAAAAAATAAAGATATTAGTTTCTGACGATGCAAGATATAGTTATGTCATTTTTAACTCTGAATACACTATGTTATAACTTTCTAAAATCATATATATGAAAGTTGGTCAACTCTCTTCAAATGATTGACACATCATCACACAAGAATATGACATGTGTCATTCTACTTTAATTAAATAAAAAAAATTAACATAATTAATTGAGAAAAAATCAAAAGTCTTTTGTTGTGTTAAATATTTCATTAATCTCACTTTTAAATAAATTTTCTAAAGATTTTAATATGTATTAAGCACTACTTTCATTGTATTCTATTTATTTTATTAAATTCTTTTTATCAATAGTCATTACTCCATACTGGCTAATAATTTACTTGTGGTATAGATTTACATGATGTGTTGTAGTTTAGATGTTTTCTACCTGACCTCATATTAATTTAATAATTTTACTTGGATATTTTCTTATTAATATGTTTTGTGAATATGATTTATCATACGATATTCTTTCTTTTCATTTTTATGCGTTCTGATAACTTGATAACATTGATCTACAATTTTTTCACGTAATGGTCCTTCGGGACGTTAAACATACCAAAAAAAAGAAGAAAAAACATGAAACTCTATATGGCTATAGGCGGAGGAAGATATCTAAAGTGTTGACTTAAATTATTAGCATATTAGGATTTGATTGGTGTACTAGATGACGAAAGAATATATAAAATAAAGAATTATTTGTTACAATTAAGTTAGGCAAATTTCAAACAACATAAGTAACATAACTACATACATTGTATCAATATATCATATACTGTTGTATGTGTTTATGATAGTGAAAAATTAGGATAATAGGTATATAAATATTTATATTATAGTAAAATTGATATTTCAAATTATAGATGAATTTAATCATAAAAATTATAATTATATAAAATAGATATGAATTTATTAATTACACAATAATAAACATAAAATGAATAAAAACCATAATCATATTTTTCGATAATTTTAAAAACAAAAACTCATGCGTAGCATGGGTGTTCATCTAATCATATATATGAAAGTTGGCCAACTCTCTGCATATGAGTGACACATCATCACACCAGTGAACGCTACATGTCATTCTAAATTAATATTATTAAAAAAGAATAAAAGCTAATGATAAAAAATTAAAAGTTTCACATTGCATTGAATCATCCATTAATAATCCCACTCTTAACTAAATATCTTCATTTAAAAGAAAAAATACAAAAAATCATTTTAATGTATGAAACACTACTTTCATTTTATTTTTCTTATTTTGCTATTTTTAATAGTCATTTGATAACGACTAAAAATTTTCGTGTATTGCAACTTAACTGTTTGCTACTTAACATTTAAAAACAAAACAAAACCACAATTAAAACTTATGGCATATTTCTTTATAAATAGTAAGCCAAAGTCTTAATTAAAAATTATATTCTACCTCTCACATATATATATATATATATATATATATATAGATATAAAAGATATTTTTTTATACTTTAAATGACTTGTAAGTTTGAAACAAATAGTTGGAGGTGGTGCTTGAACAGGAAGAAGTGTTGTGGTTTCAGAAATCTAGAAAAACGTGGATAGCTTTGGGGGATAGAAACACAACTTATTTTCACACTTCTACTATTATTAGAAGACGAAAAAACCGCATTGAAGCTTTGAAGGATCATGAGGGTAGATGGGTGGTGAGTTCTCATGAATTGGAAAAGCTAGATTTGGATTACTATAAGAGGCTATACTCAATGCAGGATGTGGAACTTGTTGTGGAATGCTTACCACCTGACGGGTTTGCGCTGTTGACGGGAGAAGAGTTGTGAGATCTGTGTAAGCCTTTTTCGAATGCTGAAGTGGAAATGGCTATAAGAAGCATGGGTAAGTTTAAAGCACCTTGTCCTGACGGTTTCCAACCCGTCTTTTACCAACAAAATTGGGATGTTGTGGGAACATCAGTGAATCGTTTTGTTTTGGATTTCTTCACGACGGGTATCTTGCCAAAAGAAACAAATGATTCTCTGTTGGTGTTAATTGCTAAGGTGGAAAAACCAGAGCTTATTACACAATTCCGTCCGATAAGCCTTTGTAATGTCTTGTTTAAGATTATTTCAAAGTCGATGGTAATGCGTATGAAGAAAGTGATACCAAAACTGATTGGTCCGGCTCAGTCCAGCTTTATTCCGGGTCATTTGAGTACAGTACCTGCCCGAGCGTCGTATCTTTTGTCTCGGTTATAAACATGTCTTTGATGGCTAACCAAACAATTAAAGAGTATTCCAGGACACCTTGAGGAAACCAAATTAAACTTGACCATGATACCTTCGATGAGATCATGGATGATATCCCAAGTGCACTTAGAAGAGAATGATAATCGAGAATATATATGTAACATATACGAATGATATAACAAGAATAAAATTCTCTCTCTTACCCGATCGAACCCTCCAAAGCTTCATTTGCTTTCGATGAGTCTCACAATAATAGGAAAGGAAATAAAACCCTAACCAAGTAAATAGTTTCCAAAATCAATAATATAAAAAAAGAAATGATCCTAATAGAAGAATATATCCTTCTGCCTTCATGTCAAAATATTCGTGATGTGTATTTGATGTGTACTCCGTGATCTAAATTAGTTGCTTGGAGATATGGTTCTACTCATATCATAGTCTCTAGCCATATTTAACAAGCACTATCCTTGATTGTCTGAATGCTTTATCAGGTTTACCTTTGTATGCGTTTTCTTTTCTTTTTTCTTTTTTTTTGTTAGCACCGTTTAATTTGTGTTAATTGTAAAAATCTATATGTTAAATAGACCATGCAACCTGTATCGTAGATCATAATACTTTAGCATCGTTTGGACGATATTTTACGTGCATCCAATATCTAGAGTTTGGCTGAATTGTCAGCCATATACTAGTTGCAATCTCAACATTTCACCATAATTTTTTTTGTTTCTTAAATAACTACAAAAAAAAGAAAAATCTCGATAAAATTATATATATTTTTAGATTTGTTTTTAAAATTACATCTCCATGAACCGATTAGTTAACCGATAATATGAAAAACATTCATTTGACGTTTTATAGTGAATTAGTTAAAAAATATATATGGTTTTATATATTACGAGTGTGATCGATACGTAAGAAACAATTCCTAGTAATATATATCTTTTTTTTGTCGGTTCCTAATAATATATATCAGAGACTAATACTGGAGAATTTCCTAGAAACCTTACAACTTTTTTTCTTGTAGATAATTGCGAAATGATGATAATTTAGCTTTTTGACATGGACAGGTACGTGTCATATCTCTCTCAAATCACATCAAAATAAAAGTTCGTTCCATATTTCGTTAATTCGTTCCATTTAATTTTTAAGGAAACATGATTTTTTAATGGAACATGTTATTCTAACGTGGTTATGTGAACTTCTAAATTCTAGGTTATGACATCCATTTATGTAAAAAATTAGTATATTATATTTTTAAAAGAATAAATATGTTACAAAAAATAAGATTGCAATTTTCATAACATTTAAATGTATGCCAAAATTATCCTAAAACTAGGTCACAACATTTCTTTTTTACTTTTACTCCAAAATTTTGTCATCCCACCTAATTATTTATTATTTAGATGGTAGTACAACCTTCTAGATAATCTTTACTCTTTACAATCAACGTGAAAGGAAACGACAAAAAAAATGACTCTTGTGTCAAAGAGAAAAGGAAGTAACCTTCCTTGGCCACGTCTGAAAATGCGGAAAAAGGACTTTGGGTCGTGACAGTGAAACTTAGAGATCTTGTCGACAACCAGATCGCTTCACTTGATTAGTGATACTTTATCATCACTATTTTAGTATTTTTCGTGTAATTTTAAATTTCATGCTCTCTCTTGGACTTGGTCCGCTAATGATTCCGATTTTTATACAGCTTATCAATCACTGTAGGAGTATCATTAAAATTTATGTATTTTTGATAATTACGAAGTTATCATATACCCATTTGGACTCTAGCCTCTCTATATCATAAAATCAGTTATGTGAATTGTAGTGGCTAGTAGAATATGAGTTAGTATAAGTGTATTTGTTTGTTTTATTAGTCACAAGTCGTTTGTCTTATTCTCAAATAGTAATTTGTATAGATATATAGATAGATACAATAAAGTATCAAACTAGTAGAAAATCGGTACCCAATCTAATTCATTAGTAATCAATTCATATCTAACAATATTTTATGTGTTAATATATTGGCAACAACTTCATCAAATATGTGGCAACGATTACATCAACGTCGTAAAAAACGTGGCATCCACGTCAGTAGCCATGAGAAAAGATATATGGTTTCACACGATTCAATAAATTTAGATATAAAGTTTAAATTATTGAAATATTGGATATATATTAGCATAGAAATGTTTGTAGTTAGAATTAAATACAGATACTTTACTTTACTATGAAATGACCGAACTTTGTTCAAATTTGCCAAAGGCAAACGCTAAGAAATTCACTTTTGAGTAAAATGCAAGTAGAAAGATGGTACCTACAAGACTACACTCAGTGACTTGGATACTGATTAAATAAATTGCATGGATAGATATTTCGATCGCGGTCGGCATGAATTAAGTATCTATAGCCAAGCAATTTGTCAGTCAAAAGCTCCATTAGAAATTTAATTAGAATATTTGTATTCACGATAGCCAAGCAAAAGTTTTGCACGCTCTAAAATGAAAGTCCTATAGTAGTTTCTACGCATAACGCATTGCTCTTTTTATGCTATACTTACTATTGTTCAGTGCATATAGATTTGTCTCTATATATCCCTCTGTCGGCAGAGATTTCAAAAAAGATCCTTAACAAGTATCATTAGTGCACGCCTTAACTATCCAAATAGTAACAAACTTAAACAATAGAAAAACTTGAAAAAATGTATCAATTTTCAAATTTGATACGAAAAAACTTGAACTTTTAAAATATTATTTAAATCATAAAGTTTTCTTTGATATTTTTTGTAAAATAGTCAAATTTTGTTGAATTCACCATTTCGAACATATCGCTAAATTTTCATAAATAAAATTAACTTTCGATTAAGAGAATAAAACAACGTCGTTTTATCAACTACAAAACATAGTCGTTTTGTTAAAAAAGCGTAGTGGACTGGAGTTGCCATTCACGTTTATTCATATCTAGTTACAATGAATCCAACAACGGACCATAAGGGGCCCGACGCAACACGTATAATACTCTGATACTTATCTTCTTAATTACTACTTAATTTGTTTCTACTGTGATAAATTTCCTTTAACTTTACTTTTGATAAAATATTGTCTTCTTTTTATTCTACTACGGAGTAGTTTTTTGACTTTTCTCATTTCCTATTCTGTTCGTTTCTATAAATAGAGGGCATGCAACGTAACATATTACTCATCACTTACTTAACATACTAAGAGAGTTATTAGAACTTGCAAAAAATGGCTTCCAAGGCTTTGATTCTGTTAGGTCTCTTCTCAGTTCTTCTCGTCGTCTCCGAAGTGTCTGCCGCAAGGCAATCGGGTACGTAAAATATTATACATTTCAGCCTGCTTACAAAAAACGAAGATATGTTCGTGAGGCTAGCTATTCAAACTTGAACTAACGTACCATTTGATAAATTTATACAACTATTTCGCCAGTTCCATTTTATGGACTTACAATATAGTAAAGTCAGAACACACTTCACTTGAGTGATGTGGAATCCTAGGAAGTTTTGTGTAAATTATGTTTCGAACGTATATTTAAAAACTATAGTTTCGAGTTTATATATGTACTTTAAAAAAAAAATTGAGGTGGAAAACTAAATTGAAGTCAGGAAGAGGGCTTCACATTTTCACGTGCTTAAGAATGTCTTTGAAATAACGTGTTTTTTGGGCAGGCATGGTGAAGCCAGAGAGTGAGGAAACTGTGCAACCTGAAGGTTATGGCGGTGGCCACGGAGGACATGGTGGTCACGGAGGGGGAGGAGGCCACGGACATGGAGGACACAACGGAGGAGGGGGCCACGGACTTGACGGATACGGAGGAGGTGGAGGACACTATGGAGGAGGTGGAGGACACTACGGAGGAGGTGGAGGACACTACGGAGGAGGTGGAGGACACTACGGAGGAGGTGGAGGACACTACGGAGGAGGTGGTGGAGGACACGGAGGTGGAGGACACTACGGAGGTGGTGGAGGAGGATACGGAGGTGGAGGAGGACACCACGGAGGAGGAGGCCACGGGCTAAACGAACCTGTTCAGACTAAGCCGGGTGTTTAAAACTATATAATATCTTCACTACCATGCATGATTGCATATATATATATACGCTTATGTATTATCTATATGCCTATAAATAAACCATGGTGAGTTTGTAACGCAGTGCCTTCAGAAATGTTCGGAATAAATTTCCATAATATTAGTATAATGTCTCTCTGTTTGAATTATAAACTGCGCTGTTTGCATAATAAAATCTCTTGTAGCTAGGTCATGTTACTCTCTTTCAGTTTTTCTTTGTAACAGTATTATATCCTTATTCATATTGTTAGGGAATATTTTTCTTAAAAGATTACCAAAAGCCTGCAGGAATAAAAAAAAATGATTACTAAAAACCTAGAGACTATCGAGGTTTTGCATACACCAACACTTACGAAGTTCATTAAATATATGAAACCGATACGAGAGATGGGATCATCAGAGAAGGGAGATAAAGACAGTAGAAGCTTCTTAATTGTCGCAGTTATGTTCTGATCTTTTCCTTATAGAATTAGACTTTTAATATTTTCGTTTTTAGTTTTAACTTACGTCGGTTGTAAGAGATCTATATATAATCATCTTCCAAACATTACCCTTATTTTCAAGGCTTTGCTTCTGTTGGGTCTCTTCGCAGTTCTTCTCGTCATCTCCGAAGTGTCTGCGGCAAGTAAAATTATTGTATGCATTTCAATCTACTTTAAAGAAACAAGATATATGATAAAAATATTTTATACATTTCAATCATCCAACACTAAAGTACCATTTGATAAATTTACATCACTTAAGTGAAGTGTGGAATTCTAGTACCATTTTAGAAGTTGTGTGCATATTATGTTTAGAACGTATATTTAATTTTGTAAACCTTTTTTGAAAAAAGCATTAATATACTTTCAAATCTTTATTGAACGCACATTTAACATTTTGCAAGTACATGCTTAACAATATCTTTGAAATAATGTTTTATTTTTAGGTAGGCATGGTGACACCAGAGAGTGATGAAACTGTGTAACCTGAAGGTTATGGCGGTGGCCACGGAGGACAAGGTGGTCACGACCATGGAGGACACAACGGAGGAGGGGGCCACAGACAGACCCGGTCCATAAGGGCCATTGAAGCAATAGATTTAGGCCTCAATATTTAATGGCTTTTTACTTTAAATTTATTTTGAGTCCTTTACCATAAATATATTTTTAGAGCCTTTTAAGATTTTGTTTAGGCATTTAGATACAAACTAATTAGTATCTCTAATAGTGAAATTTGATTTATTGTGAAATGTTTTTTCAAAATTGGACTTTTCAACATTTTTTGGGATTTATTTTGTTGTTTAAGTGTATTTTTGAAATTTGTTTTGTTGTTAAAGTGTATTTTTAGAGGTTTAATGTATATTTTATTATTATTTATGATTTTTCATAATGTATAAAAAGGACTGTTTTTAAGCTTTGCTTAAGGTATCAAGATATGTTTGATCAGCACTGGCCACAGACTTGACGCATATGGAGGAGTGGAGGACGTGGACCATGTGGTGGTCACGGTGGTGGAGGTGGCTACGGAGGAGGATACGGAGTTGGAGGACACATGATTAACGAACCAGTTCGGACTAAACCGGGTGTTTAAAACTATATAATATATTCAGCACCATCCATGATTGCATCAATATATGCAATTATTTATTATTTTTATGCATATAAATAACCATGGTGAGTTTGTAATGCAGTGCTTTCAAAAATGTTTGGAATAAAGTTTCACAATACTAATTTCCGCTGCTCGCACAATAAAATCGTTTATAGGTCATGTAACTCTCTTTCACTTTTTTCTTGTAACATATTTATTTTCTTATTTATAATGTTGGAAATTTTTCTTTTAAAGAAAATTTTACCAAAACCTAGAGACTAAGACTATCAAGGTTTTGCATATACCTGCACTTAAAAAGTTCATTAGACATACGAAAGTTCCGTAAAGAGCCGGTTCAGTTTCCTTAACCGTTTTCTGGTTTCAAAATAATTTAAATATTTAAAATTATTAATTTTAAAACTTAAATTAAATAAAAAAACTGTCTTCTTCGAGAAAGCAGAACAGTTCCGATGAAACGAAGAGTGATTTCGAAGAACCAGAGAAATTCCGACAAAACTGAAACACAATTCCGATTGAGGCTCTGTTCGAGTTCGAGTCGTTGCTAAAGTGGAGAAAATTTCGATAGAGTTCGTGTTAAAGTGTGGAACAATAATACAATTTTTGGGTTTATCGATTGACTGTTCAGAGAAGAGCTCTAATGGCGGCGACGAGGAAGAGTAGTCGGCGGCGAGGAGTTTCGGATATTGATGAGGCATCGGCGGCGACGACAAATCNGGGTTAGTTTTCCCTAACTTCGTTTGGAGAATGATTTGATTCAAAATCTAGGTTAATTTTAGAGATTTCAACTCAGAAATTTTCAATTGACAAAGGGGNTTTTGTTTTTTTCCGCCAAAAACAGTTGATTGAGTATAAAAGGTTTCGGTGTACGTGTATATGAAAATCGAGTTTATGTTTAGTTGGTATTTGGATATAGTGTACGTGTTAAGAACTTCTTCGTCTTGCTCAACTTTCAGGAAGTACTTCTAATGATCCGGGTGAATTACCACAGAGGTTGTTTGCACTCGATCACTACCCTAGCAAGGCGAAGATAAATGCGTACTCCAGACCGGAGTACATTGGTCAAATAGCAGCTGCGCTTAAGGACACACCAGAAATGACGTTCCTTCTAGATTCTCCATTTGGTGACCTCTTTAGGATCCCTACTAACAAGGCATCCTTTTCTGGTAAACTTGTTCTTGGATTAATATGCCGTCAGTTAGTTACAAATAAACGTTATGAGATGTGGATGGTATTCGCTGGTCATCCTATTAGGCTCGGATTAAGAGAATGGGCACTTATAACTGGTTTGGAATGTGGAACCTATCCTAA